>Ga0182739_1000772_pt1 | contig 37287 bp, 32 predicted proteins | sample eDN5th30CBELigBY_FD_128873 | JGI IMG/M metagenome (GOLD analysis project Ga0182739, IMG submission 128873) | Enriched backyard soil microbial communities from Emeryville, California, USA - eDNA 5th pass 30_C BE-Lig BY (version 2) (version 2) | ecosystem: Environmental > Terrestrial > Soil >... | reverse complement strand
GCCGGCCGTCTCGCTCATGAAGCGCAACAATTGCGGCAAGGCGCTCGACATCGCGCGTGTCGCTCGCGACATGCACGGCGGCAACGGTATCGCCGACGAGTACCACGTGATGCGCGTGCTCTCGAACCTCGAGACGGTCAATACCTATGAGGGCACGCACGACGTCCACGCCCTCATCCTCGGCCGCGCGCAGACCGGCATCCAGGCGTTCTTCTGAGAGCTTGTTTCACCTCTCCCCGCTTGCGGGGCTTCTGCAAAACGCTCGGCCGTCATTCCGGCCGAGCGAAGCGAGGGCCGGAATCCATACGCCCTGTCGAGGTTTTGAGGAAAGGCAGGGGTTATGGATTCCGGGTTCGGCGCTCATGCGCCGCCCCGGAATGACCACTGAGAGTTTCACAGAGGTCACGCTGGCGGGGAGAGGGAGTACGCCGCGCCCGACGCGGCATTCCATCAACAAAAATCAAGAAGCAGGCCGAACACGGCCGCGAGGAAACAAACAAGGAGGCCTTTGAATGTCCACCAAGCGTGCCGTCGAATTCCGCAGCAAAGGCACCACGGTTCGTGCCGACCTGATCCTTCCAGCAGGCAAGGCGCCGTTCCCCCTGCTCGTGATGGGCGGCGGCTGGTGCTACGTCAAAGAGATCGTGATGCCGCACTATGCTGAAGCGCTGGTGGAGGCGGGCTGCGCGGTGCTGATGTTCGACTATCGCTGCCTCGGGGCGAGCGACGGCGAGCCGCGCCAGCACATCGACCCGTGGATGCAGATCGAGGATTTCCGCAACGCCATCAGCTTCGCGGAGACGCTGCCGGAGATCGACAAGGACCGCATCGGCGTGTGGGGCATTTCCTATGCCGGCGGGCATGTGTTGGTCGTCGGGGCGATCGACCCGCGCGTGAAGTGCATCGTCTCCAACATTCCGGTGGTCGACGGCTTCGAGAATATGCGGCGCGTGCACGGCACGGCGCGTTTCGAAGACCTTTGCGAAGCGCTGCACAAGGACCGCGAGGAGCGTGCGCGCTCCGGCGGCGCGGGCGGGCGCATGGCGTTCTCGACGCTGACGCCGCACGCGGAACTCTCGACCTGGCCGTTCCCTCTCATCCACGAGGTGTTCCACGACATCAAGGCGAAGGAAGCGCCGCGGCACGAGCACTGGAGCACGGCCGAGTCGACCGAACTGCTGCTCAACTACACGGTGTTTCCCTACACGCGGCGCATCACCAACACGCCGACCCTGATGGTGGTCGCGGAAGGCGATGAGATCACGCTGTGGGATCTCGAAATCGAGGCTTTTCACACCATCCCGTCACCGCGCAAGGAACTCGCGGTGATCCCGAAGGTCTCGCATATGAGCCTCTACTCACAGAAGACGCATCTGCAGCGCGCGGGCGAGGCGGCCGCGCGGTTCGTGCGGCGGCATCTGATCGAGGCGGGCTGAGCCGCCTCGTCAGTCGCCGACTATCGTTTTGGTGTGGCGCGAGCCGCGGGCAGGCGTTCGTGCTGCAAACCGGTCACGCAGAACTCAGCTATCGTCACCCGGCAGCGTCGCCACGTCCTCGGATGCGAGGTTCTTGCCCAGTGTCAGGTTGACCATATCGCTCATGGTGAAGCGGCCGGGAGCCGAACTCGGCAGCGTCGGCTTCCATTGCGGGTCCTGCACCAGGAACGAGGCGTGGTCGGCGAGCAGCAGCGCGACGAAGACCCGGGCCACAATTTCCGCCCCCACGCCGCCAAGCCGATGCCCGCCCGCGCGCAGTTCGCCTTCGCGCAGAATGTAAAACCACAGCGGCGCCAGCCCGTCCCCGCCGGGCACTCCCTTCCAAATCTCCGCTTCGTTAAGCGCGGGGATCTGGAGGTGGTTTGCCACGGTCTGCCCGGCCGGGAGGCGCGCATCGAGGCCGCGCTGAAGGTTGCGCGTGGCGAGGGAGCGACGTCCTTTGGGGTCGTCTCGCGGCACGTCGGCAAGCGGCACCACGGTGTCCGGCAGTCGCAGCAGCGGCCGCGACAGAAGCGTGTCGATCAGTTTGCTGGCTTGCGCGCTTTGTCCAAAGAAGCGGTCCCACTCGACGCGCAGCCCTTTCGGGACGATGCGCCCGCCACGCAGATCTCGTCCTTCGACGGCATTGGGATCGTCGGGAAATAGCGTGGCGCCGCCGTCAGCATTCAAGGCATAACCCGGTCGCACTTGGGTGTGGCCGAAGCGATAGGCCCCCACGCTGAACTCCAGCGGCATGAACGCATCGCCGGGATATTGGAACGGCCTGTCGCGCAGCACGCGCGCAACCGTCCGTGTACCCACGAGTCGCGGCAGAAACTCGTGCAGGACGATCCATTGATAGTGCCAGCGCACCATCGTCTGCGCGGCTTCGAAGCGCGCCTGGGGACCGCCCACGCCGACGACATGATCGTCGAAGACCTTGTTGTGGAACTTCAGAAACAGCAGGTGGAGTTGCGAGATGATGATGTTCTCGTCGTTGCGCGGATCGCCGATCAGCGCACGCTCCTCCTGGTTGCGCGGCAAGTCACCGTCATCGGGACCGATCAGAAGCCGGAAGCGGCTCTTCTTCTCGTACAGAAACGGATGCACGCCCGGTCCAAGACCGTAGACGGAGTCCAACTCGAATGCCGGCGTGCGGAAGTTGCGCAGTGCGCCGGGGTCGATTTGCTGTTCGAGCACCGACGTGGCGTCGAGCGTCAGGTCGTGATCGATGAACTGGCCGAGAAAGGAACTCGGGCGAATATAGCGCCTGAATGCGCGCCGCGCAGCGGTGGCCTGGCTGCCGCCGGGCCGGTTCCCCAGCTTTGTGCACATGCCGGCCGGCCGGCTGCGCGCTCAGCGTTCGAAGCGTTCGATGAACCACTTGAGGAGGCGGACCCAGACCTCGTCCTTGTTCACGGCGTCTTCGTAGCCGTGGTCGATATTGGGATTGTCGTTGACTTCCATGACCAGGAAGCCGGCGTCGGTCTGCTTGATGTCGACCCCGTAGAGGCCGTCGCCGATCGGCCTCGCCGCGCGCACGGCGATGTCGAGCAGTTCCGGCGGCGCTTGGTCGAGGCCCATCGTTTTCATGCCACCCTCGCGGGTCGAGCCGTCCTTGCCGTGCTTGACGATCTGCCAGTGGCCGCGCGCCATCCGGTACTGGCAGACGAACAGGGGCTCGCCGGACAGCACCCCGACCCGCCAGTCGAATTCCGTTGGCGTGAATTTCTGCGCCAGCAGCAGGTCGGTTTCCTCGAATAGTTCCTCCGCGAGGCGACGGAACTCGTCCGCGGTCGAGACCTTGTGGACGCCGCGGGAGAACGAACCGTCTGGGATCTTGACCACCAGCGGCATCCCGAGTTCGTCCATGGCGCGCGGCAGGTCGGCCAGGTCGGCGATGATGCAGGTCGGCGGCATCGGCACCTTGTTGGAGCCGAGCAGTTCCATCAGGAACACCTTGTTGGTGCAGCGGATCATCGACATCGGGTCGTCGATGACCGGCATGCCCTCCTGCCAGGCGCGCCGCGCGAAGCGGTAGGTGTGATTGTCGATCGAGGTCGTCTCGCGGATGAACAGTCCGTCGTACTCCGCCAGTTCGGCGAGCTGCCGGCGGCTGATCGGTTCGACATCGACCGAATGCTTCTCGGCGATCCGCGCGAAGTGCTTGATCGAAGCGAGGTCGGATGGCGGCAACTTCTCGTTCGGGTCGAGCAGCACTGCAAGGTCGTATTTCGCGACCGTCCTTGCGCGCGGCGCGCGCCACTCGCGCCGCGTATGCGTATGCAGCGCCTCCCGGAAGAACGCGCCATCGCCATTGGCGAGCCGCGTCACGTTGCGCGGCCGGATGCGCTCGATCGAGAGCCACTTGCCGGGCTCGATCGTTACTTCCAAGGCAGGGCAGCGGAACCAGTCGAAGAGCAGCCGGCCGAAGGCTTCGAAGCGGGCGTCCTGCGCGACGCCGAAGCAGAACAGGAGCTTCATCTCTCCGCCGGGGTCGACGTCTGCCCGCCGCGCGCAGCGATTGAGTTCGTTTTCCAGTTCCGGCAGCGCGTGTTCGTAGAGCTTCGCTTCGCGCAGTTCCAGCATCGTCTCGACGGTCGGCACGATGCGGTGCCCGCGCGCCTCGGCGAGCAGCGAGGCGTAGTAGCCCTTGGATTGATAGCTGTACGAACGCGACAGGTTGATGAGCTTCGGACGCCCCATGTCGAACAGCCGCGGACGCGCGAGATAGTCGCTCGTCGTGATGACCTTGTGCGGGGTCTCGGCGTTCGGGAAGTCCTTGGGCTGGTCTACCAGGATGACCCACCCGGTCATGGGCTTTGCCTTTTCAGCAGCGGAAGGGAGGCTTGTGAGGTCGATGTGAGTGGGCGTGCAACAGGCGCCGTTACGCAGGCGGTACCATTATGGGCGCGCGAGCGAGGGTGAAAGCGCGCGCTCTTTGGTGGAATTAAGGCGAACCGGCCTCGCACGACATTGCGGGCGGTGCCGATGGCGCAACCAGCGTCTTGCCGAGCCTCAAGGCATCGCCGCCGTCGGAATAATAGCCCGGCAGTTTTCGGATCGGGCGATAGCCGCAGCGGGTGTAGAGGTCCATGGCACGGTGGTTTTGTACGCTGACTTCGAGACTCATGGCCTCGCAGCCGCGCTCGCGTGATTGCTGTTCCGCTGCTGACAGCAAGGCACTTCCGATCCCGCGTCCCGCGGCTTGCCGCGCGACCGCGATCGAATAGAGGCGCGCGCTTCTGGACCCGGACCGGAACAGCACCAGCGCATAGCCGGCCACTTCGCGATCCAGCGTGGCCACCGTCAGCACGGCCGAAGGCGAAGCGAGGAATTGGCGCAGGCTACGCCGCGTGAGCCGGTCAGTTGCGAAAGCGGTTTCCTCGAGGGCGAGCAGCGCGTCGACGTCGTCGCGCCGCGCGCGCCGCATCTCGATAGGCTGGTCCCCGTGGCTCATTCTTTCGTGCTGGCGACGAGGCCCTGATCGTGCAGCCGGCCGATCTCGGCCGAGGAAAGGCCGAGCACGGTCGCGAGCACTTCGTCGGTATGCTCGCCGAGTTGCGGCGCGCGGGGAGGCGAGGCGCGATCGAAATGCGTGAAGCTCGGCGCCGGCCCCGGCGTCGGATAGCGGCCGCCCGGATGGTCGACGGTCGTGTAGATCGGGTTCTCCGTCAGCCGGGGCTCGGACGTCACCGCCTCATGCACGGTGCGATAGGGGCCCCAGCAGATGTCGTGCGCGTCGAACAGCGGCCCGATCTCGGCCAGCGAAAACCGTGCGACGCCCGCTTCCACGAGCGGGTAGAGGCGATGCCGGTGGGTGAAGCGGATGCCTTCGTCGCGCGCGAAGGACACACCGAGTTCGGCCTCGATGGCGGCCACCGGCGCGGCGATGTCGAGCGCTTTCAGCAGCCCGGTCCATTGCCGCGGCGTGATCGCGATCACCATCACGCGCTTGCCGTCGGCGGTGAGGAAGTCGCGGCCGAAGGCGCCGAAGATGTCGTTGCCCATGCGTGGGCGGTCGGCGCCGCTCGTAAGCACCTCGGCAATCTGCCCGAGATGGCCGAGCGTCGCCATGCCGACATCGGCGAGCGGGATGCGCACCTCCTGGCCCTGACCGGTGTCGCGCCGGAAGCGCTCGGCGGCGAGCAGCGAATAGGCGGCGGTCGCGCCGGTGAACAGGTCCCAGGCGGGCAGCACGTGGTTGACCGGCTCGGTGGCGTCCACCGGCCCGGTCATCATCGGAATGCCGAGCGTGCTGTTGACGGTGTAGTCGACGGCCGTGTCGCCATCCGCCCAGCCCATCACCCGCACGGTGATCATGTCCGGGCGCAGGGCGGCGAGACGTTGATGGGCGAGGAAGCCGTCGGCGGGAAAGTTCGTGACGAAGACGCCGGCGTTCTCGCCGGGCGCGGTCGCAAGGCGCACCGCCAGTTCGCGGCCCTCGGGCTTGGTGAGGTCGAGCGCGATCGACTTCTTGCCCTTGTTGAGCCCTTCCCAATAGAAGCTGCGGCCGTTGGGCGCCAGCGGCCAGCGACGATAGTCCGGCCCGCCGCCGATCATGTCGAAGCGGATCACCTCCGCACCGAGCTGCAGCAGGTGCAAGGCGCAGGAGGGTGCGGCGATGAAGGATGCGCCCTCGACGATCCGGAGGCCCTTGAGCAGCGGGTACATGCGACGTCACCTCACGTCGGAGAAAACCCCAGCGCGCCACGCACGCGGTTCATCAGCACGACGCCGTCGCGCGTCGGCAGTACCTTGTCGGCTTCGGCCGGATCGATCTTGACGACGGCGACGGCGGTTCCCGTGCCGAGCTTGCCGATCCGCTGCGCGAAGGCGCTCACTTCTTCCATGGTGGTCAGCGTGACCGCATCGGCGATGCCGCAGGCCTTGGCCACAGCGGAGAGGTCGGTCTTGTGCGCCGTGTGGGTCGCTTGCCCGCCGGTCTCGCCATAGGCCTCGTTGTCGAGCACGACGATGGTGAGATTGGGCGGATTGTGGATGCCGATGGTGGCGAACGAGCCCATCCCCATCAGCATCTCGCCGTCGCCGGTCAGCACCAGCACCGGCAGATCGGGCTGCGCGAGCGCCAGTCCGAGGCCGATCGTGGCCGCGCCACCCATCGCACCCCAGAGATAGAAGTTGCGGTCGCTGTCGCCGCAGGCGGCGAGGTCGTAGGTGGTCGCGCCGAGACCGGTGACGGCGACGGTGTCGCCGCGGTCAGCCATCAGTCGCTTCACGACGTCACGGCGGTCGAGTTTCGTGGTCATGCCTCGCCCCTACTTCACGAACGACTTGGCGCCGAGCAGGCGCTGCGACAGCAGGACAGCGGCCGGCGTTCCGCCCTCATAGGCGAAGCGCGCGCCGGCCTCGACCACGTCGCCGACCTCGTCCGGATGGTCGGCGCGAAGCACCTGCAGATCCATCAGGCGCAAAGCGTCGGGCGTGGTCGAACCCATCGGCACCTGCCACGGATTGAACTCGCCGAACTCCCCACGCATCGTGACGATGGTGAAGAACGGGAAGCGTGTCAGCTTGGCCAGCGACAGCATGTTGATGCAGTTGCCGACGCCGCTCGACTGCATCAGCATGACGCCGCGCTTGTTGCCGAGCCATGCGCCGGCGAGCAGGCTGACGCCTTCTTCTTCGGTCGACAGCAGGACGGGGCGCATGCCGTTGTCGGCATGCACGCGCTTGATGAGATCGGTATGGCCGGCATCCGGCACGTAGCCAACGACATGCACGGCATAGCGCTTGAGCACGTTGAAGATGTCGGCCGGCCAGGGGGGAGGGGAGTCGGGCATCGGTGGCGTTTCTCTACCGTCGGATGTTTAGCGCGGACGTCTGTTTAGCGCAGAGTATTGCGCCGGACTCGGCTAACTCCCTCTCCCCACTTGCGGGGAGAGGGTTGGGGTGAGGGGCGGGCCGCAAACGCTGCGCATAAAGAGCCCCTCACCCGGACCGCTGCGCGGTCCGACCTCTCCCCGCAAGCGGGGAGAGGTGAGTCTCTCTTACGAAAGCATCAGCTTTTCGTCGAACGGCGCGCGCGACATCACGTGCGGGCCGTCCTCGGTGATGAGCACCATTTCCTCCAGCCGCACGCCGCCGCCGCCGCGGACGCCTTCGATCCAGATCAGCGGCTCGATCGCGAACACCATGCCGGGCTGGAATTCGTAGGTCGGCGCGCCGGGCAGCGTCTCGCCGACGTAAGGCGGCTCGTTCGCGCCGATGCCGACGCCGTGACCGATGAACAGCGACAGGAAGCGGTCGCCGAGACCGTACTTCTCCGCGCCGCGCCGGAAGGCGGCCGCGGAATCCTTGTTGGTGCGGCCCGGCCGCATCTCGGCGATGCCGGCTTTGAGCGCATCATAGACTGCGGTGTAGACCCGCTTCTGGTCCTCGGACGCCTTGTCGCCGCACAGCACCGAGCGCGCCATGTCGCCGAAGTAGCCGTTGTAGCAGGCGCCGATGTCGATGAACACGATGTCGCCGTTGCGGATCAGCTTGTCGGAGCAGATGCGGTGCGGGGGCGCCATGTGCTCGCCGGAAGCGACGAACGGCGTCATCACGTGCGAATATTCGCCGCCGAGCTTGAACAGCGTACGCATGGCCTCGCCCGCGACGTCGCATTCGCGAACGCCTTCGGCGACGGTCGCCGTGGCAGTGGCGCAGACCGCGTCGGCGATCGCGGTAGCTTCCTCCAGCATGACAATCTCTTCCTCGAGTTTGATCATGCGGGCAAGCTGCATCGGCGTGTCGCCGTCCTCGATCTTCACCTTCGGCAGGTGCTTCTCCATGGCCTTGATGAAGACCATGTTGCCCTCGTCGAGGCCGAGCTTGGCATCCATGAGGCCGTATTTCTGGAACACCGGGCCAAGGATGTCCTTCACCATCCCTTCGACCAGTGCCCTTTCCTCGATGATCGGGATGGTATGGGCTTCCTTGATCCAGGGCATCGTGTGGTCAACGCGGTTGCGCTCGCCGCCGGAGCAGAACATGATCGGAGCGTGACCTTCAATCAGCAGCGCGCCGTTGAGCGCGGTGGTCTTGCCGGTAATCAGTTGTGGGCGCAGGTCGGTGAGATAGCGGCCGTTCTCGTCCTTCCACACCAGCAGGGCGTCGAGCCCGGCCTTCTTACGCTCGGCGTCTGCCTTGGCGATGCGCTTCCGGCGCAATGCCTCCAGGTCGACGCGCTTCTCATAGCCGACATGGAAGGGGCCACGCGCAAAGCGATCCATCGGGGGTCTCCTCGACCGATGGCGGGCGTCCCGCTCATCGGCATTCAATTGACAGGATTGGAGGCTGGCCGCGGGCGGCGGCAGCCGCGCGAGTTCGCTACATCGAAGGGCGCGGAGGCGCAAGCGCCGGCATCAGGGCGCTCCGAGGCGCGACAATGTGTCGAGCAGGACGCGGGCGGCGACATCGGCGTCGGCTGCGGTAACGGTTTCCAGCGGATTGTGGCTGATGCCCCCATTGCCGCAGCGGACGAACAGCATGCCGATGTCGGTGACGCCCGAAAACATCATGGCGTCGTGGCCGGCCCCGCTGGGCAATTCGAACGGCCGGACGCCGGCCGCGGCCACGGCTTGCGCCAGTGCGCTGCGGAAACGCGGCGCGCAGGGGGCTGCCGGCGCCCGCATCGTTTCCTGGCGCTCGACCGTGACGCCGCGCCGCGCCGCGATCGTCTCGAACTCCCGGAAAATGTCGGCGGCCGCCGCATCCCGAGTGGCGTCGTCCGCAGCGCGGACATCGAGCGAAAGCTCGCAGCGGCCGGGAATGACATTGACCGCCCCGTTCGGCACCAAGAGTCGGCCGACGGTGCCGACCAGCGTCGGCACGCCCAAGCAGCGGCGCTCGACGGCCAGCACCATCTCGGCCGCGGCTGCACCGGCATCGCGGCGCTGTCCCATCGGGACGGTGCCCGCATGGCCGGCCTGGCCCGTCACGTTGACCGTATAGCGGACAGCGCCCGCGATGGCGCTGACGACGCCGACCGGCAGGTTCTCCTCCAGCAGGACCGGACCCTGTTCGATATGCACTTCGAGATAGCCGGCGAGGCGCGCCGGATCGCGCGCGAGCGCCGGGATCGCCTCCGGGTCGAGGCCCATTTCCCGCATCAATGCGCCGAGCTGGAAGCCCGCGGCATCGCGTACTTCCAGCATCGCCGGGTCGAAGCGTCCGGCGACCGCGCTCGACCCGATGAACGGTGTTGAGAACCGCACGCCTTCTTCCTCGGAAAAGGCGATCAGTTCGACATGGAACGGCAGCCGCCGACCGAGCCGGTTGAGGTGCTCGATCACGATGAGGCCGGTCAGGATGCCGAGCCGGCCGTCGTATTTGCCGGCGTTGCGCACGGTGTCGTAATGCGAGCCGACGATCAGGGTCCGGGCGTGCGGATCGTCGCTGGCATAGCGCCCCACGACGTTCGCCGCGGCGTCGGTCTCGACCGCCATACCGGCGGCCCGCATGCAGTCCGCGAGCATGCTCGCCACCGCGCGGTGGGCCGGCGTCAGATAGGTGCAGGTCAGCCCGTCCGGCGATTCGGAGCGCTCGGCCAGCACGTCCGCGAGTGCGAGGATGCGCTCGCCGAACGGATGACCGGCCTGCTGCAACAGCTCTGCGGGGTTTTCGAGCCGTGCGTTTGTCATGCGATGGCGCGCCCGGAATAGAGGGTCATGCAGGCTTGAAACATTCCGGGCGCGTCTGTCATGGTGCTGCAATCAGGCTGAGGAAAGGAACCGCCATCGTGGAAGTCGCGCTCACCGAGTGGTTGAGCATGGTGCTGCGCTGGACACATGTCATCGCCGGCGTCGCCTGGATTGGAACCTCGTTCTATTTCATCCATCTCGACCTCAGCCTCAAGCATCGATCCGGTCTGCCGGAAGGCGTCAAGGGCGAAGCCTGGCAGGTGCATGGCGGCGGTTTCTACCACATGCTCAAATACATGGTCGCGCCCGGCGACCTGCCGAGCCATCTGACCTGGTTCAAATGGGAGGCCTATGCCACCTGGCTGTCGGGCTTCGCGCTGCTCGTCGTCGTCTATTACCTCGGGGCCGAACTCTATCTCATCGACAAGTCGGTGCTCGACATGAGCGCCACGACGGCGGCGATCATCGCCTTCGGTACGCTGCTGGTCGCCTGGCTCGGCTATGAAGCGCTCTGCCGTTCGCCGCTCGGCAAGAACGAGACCGCGCTGGCGCTGGTCGGCTACGTTTTCCTGGTTGCGTTGACCTACGGTTTTACGCACATTTTTTCAGGCCGCGGGGCCTTCACGCAGATCGGCGCGCTGATCGGCACCATCATGGTGGCGAACGTCTTCGTCGTCATTATCCCGAACCAGAAGAAGATCATCGCCGCCATGCTGGCGGGGCAGGAGCCTGACCCTGCGCTCGGCGCAGCCGGCAAGCAGCGCTCGGTGCACAACAACTACCTGACGCTGCCGGTCGTGTTCCTGATGATCTCGAACCACTATCCGCTGCTCTACGCCACCAAGTACAACTGGGTGATCGTCGCGATCGTGCTGGCGATCGGGCCTGCGATCCGCCACTTCTACAACATGCGCCACGAGGGCAAGGGCGATCCCTGGTGGGCGTGGGGTGTGGCCGCGGCCGGCATGGCGCTGGTCGCGTGGCTTTCGATGGCGGGCCCGCGCGCGGAGAAGTCCGGCGCCCTGCCGCACGACGTGAAATTTGCCGCGGTCGAGGAGATCGTGATGTCCCGCTGCAGCATGTGCCACATGCAGGAGCCGGTCTGGGCCGGCATCGCGCATGCGCCGAAGGACGTGCGGCTCGATACGCCTGAGCGCATCCGCACGCATGCGCGGCTGATCGCGGTGAATGCGGTGCATTCGAATGCGATGCCGCCCGGCAACGTCACCGAGATGACCGACGACGAGCGCCGCACATTGGCGGCCTGGCTCGCCGCCGGGGCGAGGGCGGAGTAGGCGATAGTATGGAAGCATTGTCGCTCGACGACCTTAACGCAGCGGATGAAGCCGCTTTCCTCGCCGCGCTCGGCGGCATCTATGAACACTCGCCCTGGGTGGCCGAGGCGGTAATGCCCCAGCGGCCGTTCGCGAGCCTTGCGGCGCTGCACGAGGCGATGGTGGCAGCCGTGCGCAAGGCGGGCGGCGAACGACAGATGGCGCTGATCCGCGCGCATCCCGACCTCGCCGGCAAGGCCGCGCGCGCCGGTACGCTGACGGCGGACTCGACCGCGGAACAGGCAAGCGCCGGCCTCGATCAATTGTCGGATGACGAATATCCGCGATTTCAAACGCTGAATGCGAATTATCAGGCGAAGTTCGGCTTCCCGTTCATCATCTGCGTGCGCCGGCACACCAAGGATTCGATCCTGCGCCAGTTTCGCCACAGGCTCGAGAACGATCCGGACCATGAGCGCGCCGCGGCGCTCGCCGAGATTCGGCATATTGCGGCACTGCGGCTCGATCAGCGTTTTGCCGATGCCGGCCTCGGCCTCAATGGCCGCCTGTCGACACATGTGCTCGACACGTATGCCGGCCGTCCGGCGCAAGGTCTGTGGATCGCCCTGCGCGAACTGTCGGATTACGATGCGCCGCAACTGATTGCGCGCGTCGCCACCAATGCCGACGGACGCACCGACGCGCCGCTGATCCACGGCCGGCCGGTGCCGATCGGCCGTTACGAGCTGCTTTTCGCCGTCGGAGACTATTTTGCCGATTGCGGCGTGCCGCTCCCCGATCCGCCCTTCCTCGACGTGGTGCCGGTCCGCTTCGCCGTCTCCGAGCCCGAGGGCCACTACCACGTGCCGCTGCTGGTCAGCCCCTGGAGCTATTCAACCTATCGGGGAAGCTGACGCGGGGTGTGCCGAGGAACAGGGCATGCGACTTTCGATGGCATAGGCGGCGGCCGGGTAATCAGGCAGATTGGCCCCGGGTGCCTATTCTGAAGGCGGTCGGTACGCCCTGCACCGGCAGCCAGGCTGCAAAAGCAGAACGGCAGGTGGCATGCTGATTGCTAAAAGTGCAGGGAAATGCGTCGGCTCTGCCGTCCAGATGTTCGAAGGCAAGTATTCTAAGGGGAGCGTTCAACCAGATGAAACCGACTAGGTATTTTGCCCTCTGCGCCGCAGCCGCCTTCGTGGCGGCCTTTGCCGCGACGCCGGCTTCGGCCCAGACCAATGTGCGCTTCGCGCTCGACTGGAAGTTCGAAGGTCCGGCGGCTCCCTACTTCGTCGCGCTCGACAAGGGTTATTACAAGGCCGAAGGGCTCAACGTCACGATCGACTCCGGCCCGGGCTCGGTCGCCGGCATTGGGCGGGTCGCCGCGGGCACCTATCCGATCGGCTTCTTCGACATCAATTCGCTGGTGCGCTTCCAGGACCAGAACCCCGACAAGAAGGTCAAGGCGGTTCTGATGGTCTATAACAAGCCGCCATTCGCCATCGCCAGCCTGAAGAAGACCGGCATCGCCAAGCCGAAGGATCTGGAAGGCAAGGTGCTGGGCGCTCCGCCGCCGGACGGCGCTTTCGCGCAGTGGAAGGCGTTCGTGGCCGAGAACAAGATCGACGCTTCCAAGGTGAAGATCGAGGGCATCGGCTTCCCGGTGCGCGAGCCGATGCTCGCCGACGGCAAGGTCGACGCCATCACCGGCTTCTCGTTCTCGATGCACTTCAACCTGATGCAACGCGGCCTCAAGGCGGAAGACATCGTGACCATGCTGATGGCCGACCACGGGCTCGTGCTCTACGGCAATGCGATCATGGTCAACCCCGATTATGCCAAGGCCAATCCGAAGGTCGTGGCGGGGTTCGTGCGTGCGACGATCAAGGGCATCATCGACACCATCAATGACCCGGACTCGGCGATCAAATCGGTGATGAAGCGCAACGAGACCGGCGACGAGAAGGTGGAACTGGCGCGGTTGAAGATGTCGCTGCGCGACAACTTCGTCACGCCTGAGGTCAAGGAGAACGGCATCGGCGGCGTGGACATGGCACGGCTTGCCAAATCCATCGACCAGATCGCGCTGACCTATGAGTTCAAGAACCGCCCGAAGGCGGAGGATATTTTCACCAGCGAGTTCCTGCCGCCGGCGGCGGAGCGGAAGTTCTGATCCGTTGTCGTTACAACTTCACGGGCTGTCATCCCGGCCGAGGGTAAAGCCCGAGAGCCGGGATCCACGTTGCGATGCATTCCGGGTCGCTGAGTGTAGGAAGAGTTGGATCCCGGATCGGCCCTTCGGGCCGTCCGGGACGACATCAGAATTTTTGAGTTTCGGAACAATCACCAACTTGCTGCACGCCAGATGACCCCTTCCGTCGACATCGCCGGCATTTCGCTGAACTACAAGGGCGCTTCCGGCGACGTGCTGGCGCTCAAGGACACGACGCTGAATGTCGCGCGTGGCGAGTTTGCCGCCGTGGTCGGTCCGTCCGGCTGCGGAAAATCCTCACTGATGCGGCTGGTCACCGGGCTGGTGCGGCCGACCGCCGGGCACATCACGGTGTTCGGCGACGAGGTGAAAGGTCCGGTCAAGATCGCCGGCATGGCGTTCCAGAATCCGAACCTGCTGCCCTGGCGAAAAGTGGTCGACAACGTCCTGCTGCCGCTGGAGATCGTCGAGCCGCACCGCCATCGCTTCCGCGCCGAGAAGGTGAAATATCGCGAGCAGGCCGAAGCGCTGCTCAAGACCGTGGGGCTCGAGGGCTTCGGCGATCGCTTTCCGTGGGAACTTTCGGGCGGAATGCAGCAGCGCGTTTCGCTGTGCCGTGCGCTGATCCATAAGCCCGCGCTGCTAATGCTCGACGAGCCATTCGCCGCGCTCGATGCGTTCACCCGCGAAGAACTCTGGTGCGTGCTGCGCGACCTTTGGCAGGAGTTCCGCTTCACGGTGATCCTGGTCACGCACGATCTGCGCGAGGCGGCCTTCCTCGCCGACAAGATCTACGTCATGAGCGCGCGCCCCGGCCGGATCGTGCTGACGAAGGAAGTCGACATTCCGCGCCCGCGCGATCTCGACGTCTGTTTCGAGCCGCACTTCGTCGACATCGTGCATGAACTCCGCGCCAGGATCGCGCAGGTTCGACAGGGCTGAGGGCGGGGGATGAGTCAGAACACGCTCGAGACGCTGTCGCCGTGGTTCTTCACCATCGCCATTTTCGTGCTGTGGGAGGCCGCGTGCCGCGCCTTCAGCATTGATCCCTTCATCCTGCCGCCGCCATCGGCCGCGTTCGCCGAGATGGTTCGTCACTGGCAGCCGCTGCTCCGCCACTCGTTCGTGACGTTGTGGACCACCATGGCGGGCTTCGCCTTGGCGGTGGCGTTCGGCGTGATCCTCGGCCTGATCGTCGGCTGGTCGCGCACGATCTATCGCGGCATCTATCCGGTGATGATCGGCTTCAACTGCATCCCCAAGGTGGCGGTGGTGCCGATCCTCATCATGTGGTTCGGCATCGGCGAAATCCCGGCCATCCTCACCGCGTTCCTGATCTCGTTCTTCCCGATCGTGGTGAACGTGGCGACCGGGCTCGCCACCATGGAACCCGAACTCGAGGACGTACTGCGCGCGCTCGGCGCCAAGAAACTCGACATCATGCTGAAAGTCGGCATCCCGCGCACACAGCCTTACCTGTTCGGCTCGCTCAAGATCGCGATCACGCTCGCCTTCGTCGGCACTATCGTCTCGGAGACGGTGGGTGCCAATGCTGGACTCGGCTACCTCATTGCGCTCGCCGGCTCGAGCTTCCAGGTGCCGCTCGTATTCGCGGCGCTGATCCTGCTCGCGGTCGAGGGCATCGCGATGTATGCTGTGTTCGCCTATATCGAGGTGTACTTCACGCGCTGGGCCTTCCGCTCCTCGATGAGCGCGGCGACCTGAAACAGGCGGCCATGGCGACGTTGCGTTTTCTGCTCAACGGCGAGGTGCGCGCGGAGGACAGTGTCCCGCCGACGATGACGGTGCTCGACTGGCTGCGCACGCGCGCGCATCTCACCGGCACCAAGGAAGGCTGCGCCGAAGGCGATTGCGGCGCCTGCACCGTGGCGATCGCGCGGCCGCACGGGAACGGCGAAGCGCGCTGGGAAGCGGTCAACTCCTGCCTCATGATGCTGCCGCAGATCGACGGCTGCGCGGTTCTGACCTTGGAAGGACTATCGCGCGCGGGCGAGCCGCTGCATCCGGTCCAGCAGGCTTTGGTCGATTGCGACGCGACGCAATGCGGCTACTGCACGCCCGGCTTCGCCATGGCGATGTTCGCGTTCCGCGAAAGTGGCGAGCCTGCGGACGACGCGGTGATCCATGAGGCCTTGGCGGGCAACCTCTGCCGCTGCACCGGTTATCGCTCGATTGTGGACGCGTGTCGGAAGGTGGTGAATGAGGCGGCCGGGCCGTATTCGAACGGACTGGACGGCAACGCCGAAGTGCCAGCCGCATTTTTACCCTCCCCCTTGTGGGGAGGGTCGGATCGCCATAGGCGATCCGGGGTGGGGATGGCTGCAAGCGAAGACGAAAGTAATGAACCCCACCCCCAACCCCTCCCCACAAGGGGGAGAGGAGCCCAACTGCTGTGCGTCCCGCACCAAGAATCATCGAGACCGGAGGACGAGGCACAACAAGCAGTACCGGAGGCGGAAAGTACGACACAAAGATTGGCATACGTGTTCGGTGAACAGCAGTTCCTTGCGCCGCGCTCACTCAATGAATTGCTGGCGCTTCGGACAAAGCATCCCGATGCGTTGCTGCTCGCGGGTGGCACCGACCTCGGTCTGCGCGTGAGCAAGCATCGCGAGACGCTGCCGCTGGTGATTTCGACCGCGAGCGTTGCGGAACTCCGGTTCGCGCGCGAATGCACCGATGCGCTGGAGATCGGCGCCGCGTGTACCTACAGCAGCGCGCTGCCGCTGCTCGAAAAGCATTTCCCGGCTTTCGGCACGCTCATCCGCCGCATCGGCTCGCGCCAGGTCCGAAACCTCGGCACCTTTGCCGGCAATCTCGCGACCGCTTCGCCGATCGGCGATACGCTGCCGTGCCTGATCGCGCTCGATGCGGAGGTCACGCTGCGCTCGGCGACTGGCGCACGCGCACTGCCGGTCGAGAAGTTCATCACCGGCTATCGCAAGACGGCGCTCGCAGCCGACGAGATCATCGAGAGTATCCGCATTCCTTTTGTGCCCGTTGGAGAACATTTCGAGGCCTACAAACTGTCGAAGCGCTTCGATCAGGACATCTCGACGGTTGTCGCTGCGTTCCGCCTTGCATGTGTGGATGGGAAAGTGTCGGCACTGCGCGTCGCATTCGGTGGCATGGCGGCGCGTCCCGCGCGCGCCACGGCGATCGAGCAGGCGATGATCGGTCGTGCATGGGCGCAAGAAGCGCTGCAGGACATCGATGCCCTCGTCGCGCAGGACTTCGCGCCGCTCAGCGATTTTCGGGGCAGCGCCTCTTATCGCCTTCGCGCGGCCGCAGGCCTGTTGCGCCGGTTCCAGTTGGAGACTGCATCGACCACCCCGCCGGTTCGGTTGGAGGCGTTATGAACGCACCGATGACCAGCGCCCGCGGTGGTGCGCACGCGTCTGTGCGTCACGAGAGCGCCATCGGGCACGTCACCGGTCGCGCGCTTTACATTGATGATATGCCGAGCGTGCCCGGTACGCTCGAAGCGGCGCTGGTGCTGAGCCCGCACGCGCATGCTCGCATCCGCCGCATTGAATTTTCGCGGGCGCTGAGCGCGCCCGGCGTCGTTGCGGCGATCGCGGCGTCCGACATTCCCGGCAGAAACGACATCGCGCCGATACGCTCCGACGAGCCGCTGCTCGCAGCCGGCGTGATCGAATACGAAGGCCAGCCCATTGCCGCGATTGCGGCGGCGACGCTCGATGAGGCTCGCGCAGCGGCGAAACTGGTCGAGATCGAATACGAGCCGCTACCGCCGGTGCTGTCGATCGAGGAGGCGCTGGCGCGCGAACTCTACGTCTCGCCACCGCAGACCATGCAGCGCGGCGACGCCGCGGCGGCGATCGTAGCCGCGCCGCACCGGCTTGAAGGCGAGGTGCGCTGCGGCGGGCAGGACCATTTCTATCTCGAGAGCCAGGTCGCGCTCGCCATTCCCGGCGACGGCGGTGACATGCTGGTGCATTCCTCGACGCAGCATCCGACCGAGGTGCAGCACGGCGTCGCGCATCTGCTCGGGCTGCCGTTCTCGGCGGTGACCTGCGAAGTGCGGCGCATGGGCGGCGGATTCGGCGGCAAGGAGAGCCAGGCGACGATCATCGCCGGCATCGCCGCGGTTCTCGCCTGGAAAGTGCGCCGCCCGGTGAAACTGCGGCTTCCGCGCGACGACGACATGCGCGCAACCGGAAAGCGCCACGACTTCCTGATCCGTTACGATGTCGGCTTCGACGGCGAAGGCCGCATCCTCGGCCTCGACCTGCTGCTCGCCGCCAATGGCGGCAATGTCGCGGACCACACACCCGCCGTGCTCACGCGCGCGCTCTGCCACGCCGATAACTGCTACTGGCTGCCCGCGCTGCGCTTTCGCGGATTTGCGTGCAAGACGCATACGGTCTCGAACACCGCTTTCCGCGGCTATGGCGGCCCGCAGGGCATGCTCGCGATCGAGACCGTCATCGACAATGTGGCGCGTCATCTCGGCCTCGGTGTCGAGTCCGTACGTCGCCGCAACTTCTACGGCGTCGAGGCGAACAACATCACACCGTATCGCATGGCGGTCGAGGACAACATCATCGAGCGCGTCGTCGGCGAACTCGAAGGCGCGGTCGATCTCGCGACGTGGCGGCGCGCGGTCGAAGCATTCAACCGCGCGAGCCCGGTGGTGAAGAAGGGCCTCGCCACCATGCCGGTGAAGTTCGGCATCTCGTTCAACCGCCCGGCGCTGAACCAGGCCGGCGCGCTGGTGCATGTCTATACCGACGGCAGCGTGATGCTGAACCACGGCGGCACCGAGATGGGGCAGGGGCTGTTCGTCAAGGTCGCGCAGGTGGTCGCGGAGGTCTTCCAGGTCGACATCGACTGCATCCGCGTGTCGGCGACGTCGACGGCAAAGGTGCCGAACACCTCACCGACCGCAGCTTCCTCCGGTTCCGACCTCAATGGCATGGCCGCGCTCGACGCCGCCGAGCAGATCAAGACGCGCATGACTGCGGTGGCGGCCGAGCACTTCGGCGTGCCGCAGGCGGAGATCGTGTTTTCCGCCAACCGGGTCTATGCCGGCAATCGTAGCGTCTCCTTTCCCGACCTCGCACAGCTTTCGTGGGAGAAGCGTGTCTCGCTCTCCGCCGCCGGCTACTATCGCACGCCGAAGATCCACTGGGACGCGGCGACCGGCACGGGCCGGCCGTTCTACTATTTCGTCTACGGCGCCGCGGCCTGCGAGGTTGCGATCGACACGCTGACCGGCGAGATGCGGGTGCTACGCGCCGAACTGCTGCAGGATTGCGGTAAGTCGCTGAACCCTGCGATCGATCTCGGGCAGATCGAAGGCGCCTTCGTGCAGGGCATGGGCTGGCTCACCACCGAGGAACTCTGGTGGGACGGCGAAGGACGGCTGCGTACGCACGGCCCCTCGACCTACAAGATCCCCGGCAGCCGCGACGTACCGCCTGTGTTCAACGTCCGTCTGCTCAGCGACGCGCCGAACCGGGAGGCGACCGTGTTCCGCTCGAAGGCGATCGGCGAGCCGCCGCTGATGCTTGCGATTGCGGTCTGGCTCGCGCTGCGCGATGCGGTTGCCAATGCGGGAGCGACGGCCCCGCGCGACGTCAGGCTCGATGCGCCGGCGACGCCGGAACGCATCCTGATGGCGCTCGATCCCGGGCGCTAAAAGCCGTTATTTGCTGGCCTCGAGAACGAAATCGACCCGCTCTTTGACGGGCGCCCGCGGCAGTTCCACCAGCCTGTAGCCGCACGCGGTATAGATCTCCGCCATCGCCTCGCAGGTGCGTTCCGCTTCCTGCAAGGACTGCTTGCGTTCTTCATCGTGCCGGTAAATCTCCGGCCAGGGCGGGGCAATGAAAATCGTTCGGCTGTACCGGAACAGCGATGCGGCGCGCTGCATATGCGCGGGAACTGCAATGCCGGTGAGCCGCAGGTAGCCCAGCACGTCGGGCACGCCGCGATCGAAATAGACCACCCGGCCGCTGCCTTGCGCGATCCGATGCGCCTGCAGATCCTGCGCAAGCATCATCTCGGCGAACAGCAATGGATCGACGGAGGGAAGAGCCCGGCCACCGATGGCGGTCTGGTCCCGGATGATCCGTCGTCCGGATTCCTCGCTCACGCACGCGCCGGCGTCCCGCAGACCGGCGATGAGTGTGGACTTTCCCGAACCGGGTCCTCCGGTGATGACGAACAGGCGATCTTCCTCGTCGGACATTTCGCTCCTTTCTTCCGTTGAATACAAATTAGGCAGCTCTTCAATCGGCCGACTCTGGCCAGAAACATGCGGTTGATAAAAATATGGGCAGTCCATGACCTATTGTATGCAATAGGCCGTGCTGCGCATCCGCGCCTCTGCCTTCCCGAAAATCCGAAAAGCCTAAGCCCCGCAGGCATCTAACGGCGTCTGCCGCGGCTTGGCCACAACTGGCACGAGCCTTGCGGTGCTCCCAGTGATTGCCATGCGTCCGCACGATCGGGAGGCTCCATTATGAAGCGTCGTGACTTCCTTAAGTCCGTTACCGCCGTCGCCGCTGCTGGTGCGATTCCCGCACCGGCAGTCTGGTCACCAGCCAAGGCACAGTCGCGGCAGGAAACCGCGCTCGTCGTCACCGAATACGGCCCCAACAATTTCGACATTCATGGCGTCGGCACCAACCGGCCGGGCTATGAAGTTTCGTGGAACTGCTACGACCGCCTGATGACCCACGGCAAGAAGACCCTTGCCGACGGCACCACGTCCTACGACCGCGACAAGTTCGAGCCCGAACTCGCGACCGACTGGAACGTCACCGATACGTCGGCGACCTTCAAGCTGCGCAAGGACGCGAAGTTCCACGACGGCACGCCGATCACCGCCAAGGACGTGAAGTGGTCGTTCGACCGCGCGGTGACAGTCGGCGGCTTCCCGACCTTCCAGATGAAGGCCGGGTCGCTGGAGAAGCCCGAGCAGTTCGTCGCCGTGGACGACCACACGTTCCGTGTCGATTTCATCCGCAAGGACAACCTCACGATGCCGGACCTCGCGGTCATCGTGCCCGCGGTCTATCACTCCGAACTGATCAAGAAGCACGCAACGGCGAAGGACCCCTGGGGTCTCGATTATACCAAAACCAATATCGCAGGCGGCGGCGCCTACAAGGTCTCGCGCTGGCAGGCCGGCACCGAGGTGGTGTTCGAGCGCAACGACGACTGGAAGTCCGGCCCGATGCCGAAGGTGCGCCGCGTGATCTGGCGCACCATTCCCTCGGCCGGCAACCGGCGCGCGCTGATCGAGCGCGGAGACGCCGACATCTCCTTCGACCTGCCGAACAAGGACTTCGTCGATCTGCGGCAGGCGGGCAAGGTGAACGTGGTGACGACGCCGGTCGGCAACGGTATCGGCTATATCGGCATGAACTGCGTCAAGCCGCCGTTCAACAACGTCAAGGTGCGGCAGGCGGTCGCTTATGCGATCCCGTATCAGAAGATCATGGATGCCGTGCTGTTCGGTCTCGCAACGCCGCTTTACGGCGCCAAGCCCGACGCGGCGCTTTCCGTCTCCTGGCCGCAGCCGCACCACTACAACACCGATCTTGCCAAGGCAAAGCAGTTGCTCGCCGAGGCCGGCTATCCCAACGGATTCGAAACGACGCTATCGTTCGACCTCGGCTTCGCCGTCGTCAACGAGCCGCTCTGTATCCTGGTGCAGGAGTCGCTCGGCCAGATCGGCATCAAGGTCACGATCAACAAGGTGCCGGGCGCGAACTGGCGCAACGAACTGCTCAAGAAGGAGATGCCGCTGATCTCCAACTTCTTCTCGGGCTGGCTCGATTATCCGGAATACTTCTTCTTCTGGTGCTATCACGGCCAGAACGCCGTCTTCAACACGATGTCCTATCAGGACAAGGAGATGGACGCGCTGATCGACGCCGCACGCAAGGCGGCGGCCTATGGCGACAAGCCCGGCTACGAGACGGCGGTGAAGGGTTTCGTGCAGAAATCCTTCGACGAGGTGCCGCGCATCCCGCTATTCCAGCCCACCCTCAGCGCGGCGATGCAGAAGAACATCTCCGGATACACCTACTGGTTCCATCGCCAGCTCGACTACCGCTCGCTCGCGAAGGGGTAGTTGAACGGAGCGCCTGTCCGCGAGCAGGGCGCTCTCCCTCTCCCCGCAAGCGGGGAGAGGGTTGGGGTGAGGGGCTGCTCTACCGTCTTGCACTGCGATTGCCCCTCGGGGAAATTGAATGCTGCGATTGATCTTCCGCCGTTCCATCATCGCGATCCCGAGCCTCATCGGCGTCGTGATCGTCACGTTCCTGCTGACGCGGGCGCTGCCGGGCGATCCGGCAGCGTATTTCGCCGGGCCTGCCGCCACGCAGGAAGCGATCGATCAGATCCGGGTCAATCTCGGCCTCGACAAGCCGTTGCCGGAACAGTTCCTGCGCTATATCGCGGATCTGCTGCGAGGCGATCTCGGGACATCGCTGACGACGGGCCAGTCGGTCGCGCACGAAATCCGAACCCGGCTGCCGGCATCCGCCGAACTGACGCTGCTCGGGCTTCTGCTCTCGATAGCGATCGCGCTGCCGCTGGGGATTCTCGCAGCCACGCGGCCGGGGTCGCTCATCGACCACGTCTGCCGCGTCGTGACGACAGCAGGTGTGTCGCTGCCGGTCTTCTTTACCGGACTGATCCTGGTCTATGTTTTCTATTACCTGCTCGGCTGGTCGCCGGCGCCGCTCGGACGGCTCGACATATTCTACAGCCCGCCGCCGCATGTCACCGGCTTCTATCTCATCGACAGCCTCATCGCGCGCGATCTCGACACCTTCCGCGCGGCATTCAGCCAGTTGATCCTGCCGGCCCTCACGCTTGCAATCTTCTCGCTTGCGCCGATTGCGCGCATGACGCGGGCCTCGATGCTGGCGGTGCTCGCCTCGGAGTTCGTGCGCACAGCGCGCGCAAGCGGGCTTTCGGGCTACAGCGTCATCGTTACATACGCCTTCCGCAACGCCATGCTGCCAGTAATCACCGTGCTCGGCATGGTGTTCTCGTTTCTGCTCGGCGCCAATGTGCTGGTGGAGAATGTCTTTGCATGGCCCGGTATCGGGTCCTACGCCGTCGAAGCCCTGATCGCATCGGACTTCGCGCCGGTGCAGGGATTCGTGCTCACCATGGCGATCGTCTACGTCGTCCTTAACCTCCTGATCGATGTGCTCTACGGCATCATCGACCCGCGCGTGAGGATCGAGGCATGAGCTTCGTCGCCCCGCAGCCGAAGCCGGCGAGCCCGGATGCCCCTGGCCACGGCGGGATCGGCGCAACCTTGCGGCACGCCCGCTACATCATCGGTGAGAACCCGGTAACCGGCTTTTCGTTCGCGATGTTCATGGTGATCGTGCTGGCGGCACTGTTCGGCCCCTACGTTGTTCCCTATGACCCGCTGGCCAGCAACACCGCGTCTGCGCTGCAGGCGCCATCGCTGCAGCACTGGTTCGGCACCGACCAACTCGGCCGCGACGTGTTCAGCCGCGTGGTGGTCGCGACTCGTCTGGACCTGACGATTGCGGCCGCGTCGGTTGCACTCGTCTTCGCGATGGGCGGTCTTGCCGGCGTCGCCGCGGGGTTTTTCGGAGGCTGGACGGAGCGCATCGTCTCCCGCATCGCCGACACGATCATGGCGTTTCCGCTCTTCGTGCTGGCGATGGGGATCGTCGCGGCGCTCGGCAACACGGTCGAGAACATCATTCTGGCAACGGCGATCGTGAACTTTCCGCTTTATGCGCGTGTCGCACGGGCGGAAGCGAACATCCGGCGCGAAGCGGGGTTCGTGATGGCGGCGCGGCTTTCCGGTAATGGCGAGTTCCGCATCCTGCTGGGGCACGTGCTCCCCAACATCATGCCGATCATGGTCGTGCAGATGTCGCTGACCATGGGTTACGCGATCCTGAATGCGGCCGGCCTTTCCTTCATCGGGCTCGGCGTGCGCCCGCCGACGCCGGAATGGGGCATCATGATCGCTGAAGGCGCCGCCTTCATGGTCTCCGGCGAATGGTGGATCGCGTTCTTTCCCGGCGTCGCGCTGATGGTCGCCGTGTTCTGCTTCAACCTGCTCGGCGACGGCATGCGCGACATCGTCGATCCGCAACGGAGGACGTGAGTCCATGGCGAGAGCAGCACGCGAGGCCGTCGTCGTTGCGCCCTCTCCCCTTGCGGGAGAGGGCATGAAGAACTTTCCGCAATTGATGGCGGGTGAGGGGGGCAGGCCCCTCGATGATCTGAACCCCTCACCCATCAGAGTTTCGTGGAACCGCCATCGGGCCCTCTCCCGCAAGGGGAGAGGGCGCAGCAATGCGCGCTTACGGGTTGGGCTCTCATGACGAACGCAATCCCTCTTCTTCAAGTGCGCGACCTGACGGTCGAATTCTCGACTCGGCGCGGCATCGTGAGCGCGGTGCAGCATGTCGATCTTTCGGTGACGAAAGGCGAGACCGTCGGCATCGTCGGCGAATCCGGCTCGGGGAAGTCGGTCACATCCTACGCCGTGATGCGCATCCTTGACCGCGCCGGGCGCATCGCGGAGGGCTCCATCAGTTTCACCGGCATCGACGTCGAAGCCGCTAGCGAACGCGACATGCGCGATCTGCGCGGCCGCGAAATGTCGATGATCTTCCAGAACCCGCGCGCAGCGCTCAATCCGATCCGCAAGGTGGGACGGCAGATCGAGGACGTGCTGATCCAGCACGTGCAGGCGACGCGTGACAACGCCACGGAGAAGGCGATCGAGATGCTCGAGCAGGTGCGCATCGCGCGCCCGCGCGAGCGCTACCATGCCTATCCGTTCGAACTCTCGGGCGGCATGTGCCAGCGCATCGTGATTGCACTGGCATTGGCGTGCCGCCCTCAACTTCTGATCGCGGACGAGCCGACCACCGGGCTCGACGTAACGACGCAGAAGACGGTGATGGATCTCGTGGTCGCGCTCACGCGCGAGCGCGGCATGTCGACGATCCTGATCACGCATGACCTCGGACTGGCCGCGGCCTATTGCGACCGTGTGGTCGTGATGGAGAAGGGCAGGGTGGTCGAAACGGCACCGTCGGAAGTCATCTTCAAGACGCCCGAGCATGCCTATACCCGCAAGCTGATGCGGGCGACGCCGCGGCCCGGCGTGTCGCTGCGCGACCTTCTTCCCGAAGGCGAGGCAGAGTCTTCTCTCTCCAGTCGGAGCGAGGTTTCTACGCCAAGCGCGACAGGTAAGCCGAAGGGGACACCGCTTCTCGTGGTCGAGAAACTGGTGAAGGAGTATCCCCGCCAGGGTGCGGACAGCGCCTGGACCAAGATCTTCCGCCGGGGGCCGGGACCGGAGCCCGAAGTCTTTCGCGCCGTTGACGGCATCAGCTTCAGCATCGATCGTGGCGAAAGCCTCGGTCTGGTCGGCGAGTCGGGCTGCGGAAAGTCGACGACGTCGATGATGCTCATGCGGCTGATCGACGCCACGTCGGGGCTGATCCGTTTCGCGGGCGAGGATATCGGCGCGATCCCGGCGAAGTCGTTTGCAAAGCTGTCGCTGCGTAAGCGGATCCAGATGGTCTTTCAGGATCCGACCGACAGCCTCAACCCACGCTTCACCGCAGCGCGGGCGATCGCCGATCCGATCCTGCGGCTCGGCGACATCAAGGGGCGCGATGCCGTGCGTGCGCGCTGCGAGGAACTGGCGACGCAGGTGGGCCTGCCGCTCGATCTGCTTGACCGCTTCCCGCATCAACTTTCAGGTGGGCAGAAGGCGCGCGTCGGCATCGCGCGCGCGATCGCGCTCGGGCCCGATCTCGTGATCCTCGACGAGCCGACGGCGGCGCTCGACGTCTCAGTGCAGGCCGTGGTGCTCAACCTGCTCGAGGACCTGAAGCAGTCGCTCGGCATGAGCTATCTGTTCGTGTCGCATGACCTCAATGTCGTGCGCCTGCTATGCGACCGCGTGATCGTGATGCGCGCGGGAAAGATCGTGGAGGAGGGGCCGACCGAGCGCGTATTGTTCGCTCCGGAAGCGGACTACACGCGCGAACTGCTTGCGGCCATCCCGCATCCGCCCGTTTAAGAGAAGATGCGCCTGTTTGAGCGCAGAAGAGCCCATTTGAGACCAGAAAAGACCATTTAAGACCAGAAAAGAGAGCCGAACAATAATGAGCACTGATCCGTCCGTCCCCCATCTCGATGCGTTCATCGATGCGTCCGCGGAGGCGCTTCGCCTGCCGCTCGATCCGGCATGGAAGCCGGGCATCCGCGCCAATCTGGAGGTGACGCTCAAGCTGGCGAATGTCGTTGCCGCGTTCGATCTGCCCGACGAAACCGAGCCGGGGCCGGTCTTCGAGGCGTGAGAGCGCCCCTTCAACGCGACATATGACCAAGGAAAGAGACGGCATGACAATCAGCCCGTGGGCGTCCGCAACCGAGATTGCGGCGGCCGTAAGCACCGGGGACGTGACCGCAGCCGCCGTCATCGACGCGGCGCTGACGCGCATCGCTTCGCATAATCCGACGCTCAACGCATTCACCGCCGTCACGGCAGAGCGGGCCCGCGCCAAAGCGCAGGCGATCGACACCGCGCGCGCTGCCGGAAAGTCGCTGGGACCGCTCGCCGGCGTACCGTTTGCGGTAAAGAACCTGTTCGACGTCGAGGGCGTATCGACTCTTGCCGGCTCGAAGATCAACCGCGATCTCTTGCCGGCGGGCAAGGATTCACCGCTGATCGAGCGGCTGGAGGCGGCGGGCGCGGTGCTCGTCGGCGCGCTCAACATGGGCGAATACGCCTACGACTTCACCGGCGAGAACCTGCACGACGGCCCGTCACGCAATCCGCACGATACGTCGCGCATCACCGGCGGCTCGTCGGGGGGCTCCGGCGCGGCGGTGGCAGGCGGCTTGGTGCCGATCGCGCTCGGCTCCGACACCAACGGCTCGATCCGCGTGCCGGCGTCGCTGTGCGGCATCTTCGGCCTCAAGCCGACCTATGGGCGGCTGACGCGCGCGCGGACCTTCCCGTTTGTTTCGAGTTTCGATCATCTGGGCCCGCTGACCCGTTCGGTTCGCGATCTCGCGCTTGCCTACGACGCCATGCAGGGCCCCGATCCGGAAGACCCGGTCTGCGCGCCGCGCGAAGCAGAGCCGGTCGCGCAACTCCTTGATCGCGGTACCGATGGGCTCCGGATTGCGGTGGCCGGCGGCTACTTCCGTCAATCGGCGATGCCGGGCACGCTGGCTGCTGTCGACAGTGTCGCTGCCGCGCTGGGCGCGTCGCGCGAGATCGAAATCCCGGAGGCTGCGCGCGCGCGGGCGGCTGCGTTCGTGATCACGACCAGCGAAGGCGCGGCGCTGCACCTCGATCGTTTGCGGGAACGCGCGTGTGATTTCGAACCGGTGGTGCGCGATCGCCTCATTTCGGGGGCGATGGTTCCCTCCGTCTATGTCACGAAGGCGCAGAAATTCCGCCGCTGGTACCGCGAGCAGGCGCTGAAACTTTTCGACGAAGTCGACGCGATCCTTGCCCCGGCGACGCCGAGCCCTGCGCCGGAGATCGGACAGCAGACCTTCGTACTCGATGGCGTCGAGATGCTGGTGCGACCCAACCTCGGGATCTTCACGCAGCCGATTTCGTTCATCGGGTTGCCGGTGGTCGCCGTGCCGGTTCCGGGCTCGCCGCTTCCGGTCGGCGTGCAGGTGATCGCGGCGCCGTGGCGGGAGGATGTGGCCTTGCGGATCGCACACGCATTGGAGACGCTGGGTACGGCGCGCGCGCCGCGGCCGGCCATCTAGCTCTTGTTCAGGAGAAGTAACGTGGAAATCGATCTGCCGGAAATCGTCGCCGAGGTATCGGCGGCCTTCGAGCGCTACGAGCAGGCGCTTGTCACCAACGACGTCGCAACCCTCAACGAATTGTTCCGTGATGACACGCGCACCATTCGTTACGGGATCGCGGAGAACCTTTACGGACACGCGGAGATCGCCGGCTTCCGCGCCGCGCGCTCGCCGGCTGGCCTGATGCGCCAGCGGGAGCGCACCGTGATCACGACCTTCGGTCGCGATTTTGCGGTGGCTTCCACGCTGTTTCGGCGCGATAGTGCATCCAGCCGCGTCGGCCGCCAGATGCAGACCTGGGTGCGCTTTCCCGATGGCTGGCACATCGTGGCCGCGCATGTGAGCCTTATCGACGACCCGGCTACCTGACAAACCATGCTCGACCGCCCGTCTGCCAGTTCGCCTTCGCCACAACGTCGCCACGACGGGCCGGGGCAGGGCGGTCCGCGGCGCACCCTGGCGGAGGATCTGCGGGTGCAACTCGCCGATGAAATCCTGCGTGGTGTGTTGGAGCCGGGCGCCGTCCTCGATGAGACCGAACTGGCGCGGCGCTTTCATGTTTCGCGCACGCCGGTGCGGGAGGCGATCCGCCTGCTGGCGGCGAGCGGTCTCGTTGAAGCGCATGCCCATCGCGCCGCGCTGGTCGCGCGCCCAAGTGTCGAGCACATCGCCGGCATGTTCGAGGTGATGGCAGATCTTGAGGCGCTATGTGCCGGCGCGGCCTCCGAGCGGATGACCGCCAAGGAGCGCGCGGCGCTCGAACGGACGCACGAACAGCTTCGCCTGCTCGTGCAGAACGGCGATCCTCAACGCTATTACGAACTCAACGAGCAGTTTCACGCTTCGATCTATGCCGGTGCGCGCAACGCCTACCTCGAGGAGATCACCTTCGCCACCCGGCGGCGCGTGCAGCCGTTCCGCCGCGCCCAGTTCCGCAATCTCGGCCGGCTTGCCAAGTCGCATGTCGAGCACGACCGGGTGCTGGAAGCGATCCTGCGCGGCGACCGCGAGGGCGCAACGCGCGCGATGCGCGCCCATATCCTGAAGGTGGAAGAGGAGTACGAGGCTTACGCCGGCTCGCTGTGAGCGCGCCGCGCTTCGGCGGCCATGCGTGACACGTAAGCGCGCCAGCCGCCGAAGCCCGTGATGTCGCGCGCGCCGGTGACAGCCTGCGGCTCGACGAGGAACCCTTTTACGCGGCGGCCGTCATGCAGCGCGATCGTGCCGATGGACATCGGCATGGGCAGGTCGGCGACAAAGCGCCCGAATGCCTCCGCTGACAGCGCCCATGTCTCCAGCGCGATCGCAGCGCCGGTGCCGGCGGCGACGCGCAGCATGCCCGGCTTGGGCGGGTTGGCTTCCGCCAGCGCATAGAGCTTGTAGTCGGGCGCGGTTTCTGTCGCTTCCAGAAAGCGCGCACCGAGCGCGCGCAGTTCGCCGTTGAGCGGCATCCCGGAGAGATGCGCGCCGACGACCGCAAGCACGATCTCTCCTGCGCCGGGGCCGGCCGGAAGCTCTGCAAACCGCGGCTGGGGGGCATCGAGCGCGCCAAGGGGCAGTGCCGTGTCGGCATGGAACGCGCGGCCGATGGAGGCGAGCATCGCATCGCTGCCGGCCGGCGCAAGCAGGGTGATGCCGAACGGATGCGACCGGTCGGCGAGCGTCGCCGGCACCGCCAGCCCGCACATGTCGAGGAGATTGACGAAGTTGGTGTAGGTGCCGAGACGGCTGTTGAGCGCGATCGGGTCGGCGAGCAATTGCTCGAGCGTATATGTCGTGGGCGCGGTGGGGAGCGCCAGCGCGTCGACCGCGCGCATCGCTGTCTCGGCCGCGCGGCGCAGGTCTTCAAGTCGATAGAAGGCGTTGAACGCATCGACCGCGCTCGGTCCGGAACCGGCGGCGATGATCTCGCGCGTGACCGGGTGCAGCGCGTCCGGCTGCGACTCGATGATCGCGCGGACGGCAGCGTAGCGTTCTGCCACCCATGGGCCTTCGTAGAGCAGCCGCGCGGTCTCATAGAACGGCGCCATGTCGATCTCAACAATCGATGCGCCAAGGCGTGTGAGCCGCGCCAGCGCCGCGTCGTAGTCCGCGGCTGCCTGGCGGTCTCCGAAGAAGATACGCTCAGCGCTGCGCGGCACGCCGAGACGCAGATGCGGCGGCATTGCCGCCGGCGCTCCCGGTTTCCGGTTGCGCGAGTAGGGATCGGATGGATCGTGCCCCGCCATCACCGCCAGCGCCTGCCAGGCGTCGTCCACGGTCAGCGCGAACACCGAGACGCAGTCGAGCGTGCGGCAGGCCGGCACGACGCCGAAGGTCGAGACGAGTCCAAGGCTCGGCTTCAGCCCGACGATGTTGTTGAGCATGGCCGGCACGCGCCCGGAGCCTGCGGTGTCGGTGCCGAGCGCCAGCGGCACGAGGCCGGCCGTGACCGCCACCGCCGAACCGGAACTCGATCCGCCGGGGATCAATTTGGGGTCGAGTGCATTGCGCGGCACGCCATAGGGCGAGCGCACGCCGACGAGGCCGGTCGCGAACTGGTCGAGATTGGTTTTGCCGATGACGATGGCGCCCGCGCGGCGAAGCCTGGCGACGGCTGCAGCGTCATCTTTGGCGACGTATGAGAAGGCGGGGCACGCGGCAGTCGTCGGAAGGCCCGCGACGTCGATATTGTCCTTGATCGCCACCGGCACGCCGTAAAGCGGCAGGTCGCGATTGCCTGCGGCGGCGAGCGCCTCCGCCTCCGCGATCGCCTCGGCTTCGGGGCGTAGCGTGATGAAGACGGCGGGATCGGCGTGGGCGCGAATGCGCGCATAGCTTTGAGCGACGGTTTCTGCCAGCGTCGCCTGGCCGCTGCGGTGAGCCTTGACGATCGCTGCAACGGTATAGGCCACGGTTCGCTCTCCTCGATGCGGCTTCGCGCCGCGGCTGCGCTCAATGTGAGCGGCAGATGTATGCAAGCCACTTGCCACGGCAGTATCGGCGAGCCGCAACTGCGACATCACCCACGGTTGCCCAGGGCCGGCCTGTTATTGCAGACTGAAAGCGGACGGTCACGTGTCCGGCTTCCGGAGCATACCGGATGCCTAACAATGACAATTTCTCCTGGGAGGAGCGAATGAGCATTGCACGGTTTACCCGTACAAACCTGCCATTGGTTTGCGCTGCTGGCCTTGCCTTGTCCCTGTGCTCGCCGGCGCTCGCGCAGATGAGTCCGCTGGACAGGTCAAACCCCGCGGCAAGCGGCCAGGATGCCAACCTCAAGCCGCACGCGACGCCATCGACCGTAACGCCGCAGGAAAAAATTCCAGTAAGCAAGGTGCGGTTGCCGGCAGGCTTCAAGGCCGAGATCTGGTCGGAAGGACATCCCGGCGGACGCACCATGGTGCGCGGCGACAAGGGCACGGTATTCGTAGGCACACGGCTCATCGGCCGCGTCTATGCCATCACCGACCGCAACGGCAAGCGCGAGGTGAAGACGGTCGTGTCGGGGCTGACACAGCCGAACGGTCTCGCGTTCCGCAACGGCTCGCTCTACGTGCTCGCGATCAATCGCGTGCTGCGTTACGACAACATCGAGGACAAGCTGGACAGTCCCGGCGAGCCGGTCGATCTCACCAAGGCTTTCGACCTGCCGCCGGAGGTTCACCATAACTGGAAGTACGCCGACTTCGGTCCGGACGGAAAGCTCTACATCCAGGTCGGTGCGCCTTGTAACATCTGCGAACTCAATCCCGGCCTGCATGCGCAGATCCGCCGTTATAATCCGGATGGCAGCGGCATGGAGATCGTCGCGCGCGGCGTGCGCAACACGGTCGGATTCGACTGGCATCCGGTGACGGGCGAGTTGTGGTTCACCGACAACGGCCGCGATTGGGCCGGTGACGCCGGGCCGGAAGATGAGCTCAATCGGCTATCGAGAAGCCTTGAGGGATCCAACTTCGGCTTCCCCTATTGCCACGCCGAAGGCATCCCCGATCCGGATGTCCGCAAGCCTAACGCCTGTGCCGGCGTGGTCATGCCCGCTGCCGTTATCGGACCGCATGCCGGCGCGCTCGGCATCAAGTTCTACACCGGCAGCATGTTCCCGCCCGAGTATCGCAACGTCGCCTTCATTGCGCGGCGTGGCTCGTGGAACCGGGCGCAGAAGTTCGGCTTCGACGTGGCGGTGGCTGCGGCGAGGCCCGACGGCACGGCGAGCATTCAGCCGTTCCTGACCGGCCTGCTCGATACGCAGAAGAACGAGTTCTCCGGCCGTCCGACCTATGTGCTGCAGATGCCGGACGGAGCGCTGCTGGTGTCGGACGAACTGAACGGCGCGACCTACCGTATCTCTTACGGCAAGTGATAGCGGCGGCTCGGTAACGTGATGGATTGGGAATTGCGGCAGTGGCGGCCTCTGGTCTTCGGACTGGCGGCCGCCGTCGTGGCAGGCTGTGCGGCATTCGCGCAAGGCATGCCGCTGGCCGAGCGCATCGAACAATGCGGCGCCTGCCACGGCGATGATGGCAATTCGCGGCTGGAGAAAATTCCTTCGCTGGCAGGCCAGCCGGAGTTCTTCGTTGCCAACCAGCTCATCCTGATGCGCGAGGGCGTCCGCCGGGTCGAGGCGATGGAGCCGTTCGTCAAGGACCTGACTGATCCGGACATAGAAGCGCTTGCCAAGCATTACGCCGGACTCGAAGCCAGGCGCAGCGACGAGCCGCTGAACGAGGCGATGGCCAAACGCGGGGCCGAGATCGCGGCAACGCGCCACTGCGCATCCTGCCATCGGCCCGACCTTGCGGGGCAGGACCAGATGCCGCGCGTCGCACGGCAGCGTATCGACTACATGATCGAAGCGCTGAAGTCGTTTCGCGACAACACGCGCTCGGGCGCGGACACTGCGATGAGCGCGGCGGTTTATGGGCTGAGCGACGCCGACCTCGAAGCGCTCGCGCATTACGGTGCGTCGCGTTGAGGCAGCGACGCAGCGGCTACGGCGTATCCGCTCGCGCCCTCTCCCCTTGTGGGAGAGGGCGCAATAACGTGCGCAGTGCTGACTGTCGTCGCACTCGGCGTGGTCACCGCCGCCCCGGCAACGCCAGCGGCGACTTTTCCCGCGTCACATAGGCGCCTTCGCCCTTCGCGCCGACCAGCGCGCCGTCGCGCACCACGAAGCGGCCGCGCACCATGGTGGAGACCGGCCAGCCCGTGACTTCGATCCCTTCGTAAGGCGTATAGTCCGAGCCGTGATGCATCAGGGACTGCGAGATCGTCACTTTTCGATCTGGGTCCCAGATCGCGATGTCGGCGTCCGAGCCGACGGCGATGGTGCCCTTCTTCGGATAGAGGCCGTAAGTCTTGGCGTGGTTCGTCGCTGAGAACGCGACGAATTCGTTGAGGCTGATGCGTCCCTTCTTGACGCCTTCGGAGAACAGGATCGGCAGCCGTGTCTCGACGCCCGGAATGCCGTTCGGCACCCAGCGGAACGATGTGCGGCCCTTCGGCGTCAGCTTGCCCTGCGGGTCGTCGTAGCGGAACGGGCAGTGGTCGGAAGAGAACAGTGAGAAGACGCCTTGTTGTAAGCCCTGCCAGCAAGCCTTCTGGCTGGCGGTGTCGCGCGGGGGAGGGGAGCAGACATACATCGCGCCCTCCATGTTGAGACCCTCGAGGTCCTTTTCGGTGAGCACGAGATATTGCGGGCAAGTCTCGCCGTAGATCTTGAGGCCCTTCTGCTGGGCGCGGCGGATCTCCTCCATCGCTTCGCCGTTGGAAACATGCACGATCATGAGCGGCACATCGATAATCTCGGCGAGCGAGATCGCGCGATGCGTTGCCTCGCGCTCGACCGGGATCGGTCGCGAGATCGCGTGATAATAGGGCGCAGTCTTGCCGGCGCGCTCCAGTCGGTCGGTGAGGAAGCGGATCGCGTCGTAGTTTTCGGCATGGACCATCACCAGCGCGCCGGTCTCGCGCGCCACCGACATAACGCCAAGCATTTCCATGTCGGAGAGGGCCATGCCCTCATAGGTCATGAAGACCTTGAACGAGGTGTAGCCGTCCTCGACCAGCGCCGGCAGTTCCTGCCCCAGCACGCGGTCGCTGGCATCGGCAATGACCATGTGAAACGAGACGTCGACGTAGCAGTTGCCGTCCGCCTTGGCGTGATAGTCCTTCACCACTTGCCGCAGCGACTCGCCCTTCTGCTGCACGGCGAAGGGCAGCACCATCGTGTTGCCGCCGAACGCTGCCGAGAGCGTCCCCGAGGCGAAATCGTCGGCCATCACGATGCCGGGGCCGGACGGCTGGGCGAAATGGACGTGGCTGTCGATGCCGCCCGGCAGCACCAGCCTGTCGGTCGCATCGACGATCTCGGCGGCGTCACCGAGATCGAGGCCGAGCGCCACGACCTTCCCGTCGCGGATGCCGACATCGCAGCGGGTGGTGTCTGCGGCTGTGACGACGGTGCCGCCGCGGATGATGGTGTCGAACGCCAAAACGGTATCCTTTCGAAGTTCTCGCCCCCGACACTACGTCAATTGCTATAAGGAGGCGAGAAGCAGTCAGCCCCGGTAACTCCGACGGACCTACGCCATGACCTCGATCCACGATCTCGACACGCCGGCCGTCACCGTCGACCTCGACGTGGTCGAGCGCAATATCGCCCGCGCCCAGGACCAACTCGCGCGCCACGGCATCGGCAACCGGCCGCACATCAAGACCCACAAGATTCCGGCGCTGGCGAAGATGCAGATCGAGGCGGGTGCGATAGGCATCACCTGCCAGAAGATCGGCGAGGTCGAGGTGTTCGCGGACGCCGGCGTCGCCGACGACATTCTCCTGACCTTCAACATCCTGGGCGAGGCCAAGACCGAGCGGCTGGTGCCCCTGATCCGGCGGTTGAAGCGGCTCGCGGTCGTGCTCGACAACGAGACCGTTGCGCGCGGGCTGTCGGAGGCGGCCCGCCGGCACGATGTCGACATCCGCTTCCTCATCGAATGTGATGCCGGCGGCGGCCGCAACGGTGTGCAGACCCCGCAGGAAGCACTCGACCTCGCCCAGGCCGCGATGCGCATGCCGCGCATGCAGTTCGAGGGGCTGATGACCTACCCGAACCGGCTGCCCGGCACGCGGCACTTTCTCGAGCGCTCGCTGCAACTGCTCGGCGGCGCCGGCATTCCGGTGCCGGTGGTTTCCGGTGGCGGCACGCCGGCCATCGCCGATGTCGGTGAAATGCCGATGCTGACCGAGCACCGTGCCGGCACCTACATTTACAACGACCGCATGATGGTGGCCGCGGGCGCCGCGACCTGGGATGACTGCGCAATGCGCATCCGTGCCACGATCGTCAGCCGGCCGACGGATACGCGCGCTGTGCTCGACACCGGCTCCAAGGTGCTGACCTCCGACCTGCGGTCGGTCGAGGGCTATGGCCGCATCGTCGAATATCCGGAGGCCGTCATCGCCAACCTGTCCGAGGAGCACGGCGTGGTCGACTTATCGCACTCGCCCGAGCGGCCCAAGGTCGGCGAGGTGGTGCACGTCATCCCCAACCACTGCTGCGTCGTCACCAACATGATGGACGAGGTCTATGGCGTGCGTAACGGCGTGGTCGAGGTCGTCTGGCGGGTGGCGGCGCGCGGCAAGGTGCGGTGAAGCCGGTCCGCGGAGCCTTATGCCGCGATCGCGGCTTTGACCTTGATGCAGCGCGCGCTGCGGCCCGGCGAGAGAACCACTTCCGGCACGTCGCGCTCCTCGCAGGTGCGCTCGGCGAGCGGACAGCGGGGGGCGAAGGAGCAGCCCTGCGGCAGCTTGTCGAGCCGCGGCGGCGCGCCCGGAATAGCCCCCAGCCGGACGCCGCGCTTTGCGCCGATCACCGTCGAGGACAACAGCCCGCGCGTATAAGGATGCGCGGGGCTTCCAACCACTTCAGAAAGTGTTCCGGTCTCGACGATGCGGCCGGCATACATCACTGCGACGCGATCCGAAATCTCGACCGCGACGCCGATGTCGTGCGTCACGAAGACCACCGCCATACCCATTTCGCGCTGCAGTTCACGCAGCAGAAGCAGGATTTGAATCTGCACCGTGGCGTCGAGCGCGGTGGTTGGCTCGTCCGCAAGCAGAACCTTCGGATCGCAAGACAGCGCGAGTGCGATCATCGCGCGCTGGCGCATGCCGCCCGACATCTCGTGCGGATAGGCGTCGAGGCGCCGCCTGGCGGAAGGAATGCGCACGCCTTCCAGCATGTCCAGGGCGCGCTGACGCCCGGCGGCATAGCTCACGCCCTTGTGGCGCACCACGGTCTCGGCGATCTGGTCGCCGATCGTATAGACCGGGTCGAGCGCCAGCATCGGCTCCTGGAAGATCATCGAGACGACATTGCCGCGCATGTGTTCCAGCGCCGGCTCGTCAAGCGCGAGCACATCCTGTCCGTCGACGCTGATCGAACCGGAAATGCGCGTGCGGTGCGCGGGCAGCATACGCAGGAGCGCGCGCAATGTGACGCTCTTGCCCGAGCCCGACTCGCCGAGCAGCCCCAGCACCTCGCCCTGTCTGAGCGTGATGTTGACGCCGTTGAGCGCGTGGACCGTGCGTTCGCCCTTGAAGAGGACGTGCAGGTCGCGGATGTCGATGATGGGACTGGTCATGCGGGTGGTGGCGCCTTCCGATGATAGTCGGTCCGGGTCTGGAACGCCGTGCCGAGCGCGATCAGCACTTCATCGCGCAACGGGCGGCCGATGAGTTGCATCCCGATCGGCAGCCCCACGCGCGAGAAGCCGGCCGGGATCGCGAGCGACGGGACGCCGAGATAGTTGACCGGGCGCATGAAGCGCGTGATCGCCTGGATCGTGGCTTCCGCGCCGGGACCGCCGCCGACATCGGTCTCCTCGATCGTCGGTGCGGCGGAGCGCGCCACCGGCGCCAGCACGGCGTCGATCCCGTCCAGCGCCTCGAGATGCGCGGCGAGCGCCGGACCGCGCCAGCGCAGCGCCTCGAGATATTCGATCGCGCTGAAAGCGAGGCCGTTCTCCAGGCGTGAGCGTACCTGCGGCCCGTAGTCGGCGGCCCGCGTGCGAAGCCAGGGCGCGTGATAGCTCGCCGCCTCGCAGGCGATGACGATCACTGCTGCGGCGCTGACGAGCGTCTGGTCCGGCAGCGTCACCTGCCTGATCCGCACGCCGAGGGAGCGGAGCGTGTTGATCGTATTGTCGAGCGCCGCCTGCACGTCGGGGTCGAGATCGTCGACGTAGAAGCTGTCGGGGATGCCGATGGTCAGGCCGCGCACCGATCCTTCGGCGGCGTCGGCGTCCCAGCCGGGCGTGCGATAGGTCGTTGGGTCGAGCGGGTCGGAACCGACCAGGATCGACGCCAGCAGTCCGCAGTCTTCGGCCGTGCGCGCCATCGGCCCGACGGCGTCGAGGGTGAAGGAGAGCGGCATCGCATTGGCGCGGCTGACGCGGCCGCAACTGGTCTTGAGGCCGGTGATGCCGCAGAAATGCGCCGGCCCGCGGATCGATCCGCCGGTGTCGGAGCCGAGCGCCGCCGGGGTCAGCCGCGCCGCGACGGCAGCGCCGGAGCCGGACGACGAGCCGCCGGTGATGTGCTTGGGGTTCCACGGATTGCGCGCGGGGCCGAGATGCGCGTTGTGGCCGGTCGGTCCATAGGCGAACTCGGCCATGTGCAACCGGCCGAGGCGGAACGCGCCAGCTTCCCGCAGCCGCAGGATCGCGGTGGAAGTTTCGGGCGCCATCCAGCCCGCGCGGATCTTGGAGCCGCATTCCACCGGCCGGCCGGCGAGATAATACATGTCCTTGTGCGCCATCGGGACGCCG
>Ga0182739_1000771_pt1 | contig 37337 bp, 44 predicted proteins | sample eDN5th30CBELigBY_FD_128873 | JGI IMG/M metagenome (GOLD analysis project Ga0182739, IMG submission 128873) | Enriched backyard soil microbial communities from Emeryville, California, USA - eDNA 5th pass 30_C BE-Lig BY (version 2) (version 2) | ecosystem: Environmental > Terrestrial > Soil >... | reverse complement strand
TCGGCACATCGGCCGCGTCGAGCACATTGGGGTTGTACAGGTGCCCGAACGCGACCTGACTTGCCGCGAGCACGATCTCGTCGTTGTCCGCATACAGCGCCCGATCGACGTCGCGCGCGCTGACGGGTGCGAACGGTTCGAAGTACCCAAGATCCAGACCGGGGATCACATCGGTATCGCCCACTTGGACCAAGTCGGCCACGTGCTGGCCACTGGCGAATTCCGCCTCCAGCTTCGCCGCGTAGTCGGGGCCGCGCAGATACACCCCGATGACCGAGATCTCCGGGAAGCGCGCGGAGAAGACCTTGTCATACACCGCCTGCTTGTCCGTCTCACCCGGACCGTACACGGCCACGGTCGTCTGACCGGCCGCGAGCGCGGCCTGATACAGCTCCTCGATCTCAGCGGCGGCCTCCTCACCCCCCAGGAGCTCGACGTCGGCCGCGGGGACCTTGGGAGTGGGGGGCGTCGTCCCGCTGGGCGCATCGCTCGGGTCCGCGCTGCAGGCGCCGAGCAGCAGCGCGAGGGCGACGATGCCCGTGGTGACTGGCAGCTTGGTGCGCATATCTCTCTTCCTAACGTGTGATCGTGGTGATTGCGGATGGGTCATCCTCCCGACCTGCCGCGGGACGCGGCGGGTCCTTCGGGAGCGCGGGGTTCGAGGAGGTCGGCCGAGCGGCCCGGATGCGGCGCACCGCGACGGCGATGAGTCGCTGACCGAAGACGAGGAGTAGCATGCCGACCGCGAGCGTGCCGAGGACGAGCACGAGCAGCGCGGCCGCACGCGAGGCCGAGCCCTGCGTGTTGAGGTCGTAGACCAGTACCGGCACGGTCGGCGTCAGCGCGGAGGACAGCAGCACCGGGATGGCGAGGTTGCCGGCGATCACGATCGCGACGACGAACCAGCCCGCGAAGAAGCTCTTCGACACGAGCGGGAGCACGATCCCGAAGATGACGCGCATCGGCTTCGCCCCGCTGATGCGCGAGGCCTCCTCCAGCTCCCGGTTGATCTGCATCAGCGCTGGCTGGATCGCGCGGCTCGCGATCGGCACGGCCGCGATCATGAGCCCGAGGCCGACGAGCAGTGTTGAGCCGTACAGCTCCCGCAGGCCCGGCACGGTCACGTACGTCCATGACAGACCGAGCGCGAGCACGATGCCCGGGAGGGTGAACGGCAACCACGTCAGCATGTCGACGACGCGACGCATCCACGTTTCGTTGTGGGTCACCGCGTACATGGTGATGAATGCAAAGGAGATCGCCGCCAGACCGCCGACGACGGCGACGGCGAGCGTCGCGACGATCGCGTCGACGGCTCGGCGGTCGGCGAAGAGGGCCTCGTAGTTCGTCGTCGCGTAGACCGCGCCGCCGAAGAAGGGCTGGAAGCTGCCGAGCACGAGCTGAGCGATCGGCATGACGACGCCGAGCAGCACGTAGAGCACGATGATGGCGGTGCCGACCCAGCGCCAGCCGCCGATCTCCCATGGGGTCGTCGTGTAGTTCTTCCCCGAGACCGTCGTGTATCGCTTGCGCCCGAGGAGGCCCCACTGCCCGGCGACCATGAGCATGACGAGCGCGACGAGCAGCAGCGAGAGCACGCTGGCGCCGCCGTAGTCCGCGGGCGTCTGGTCGGAGATGTAGCTGTAGATCTCCGTGGAGAAGACGTCGATGCCGGCTGGCGTGCCGAGGAAGAGGGGCATCTCGAATGCTTCGAGCCCGATGATGAGCGTGAGGATGACCACACCGGAGATCGCCGGCATCAGGACGGCGAGGTCGATGCCGAAGAACGTCCGGATCCGGCCCGCGCCAGACATCTGCGCAGCCTCCTCGAGGCTCCGGTCCATTGCGCTGAACGGGCCGAGCAGCAGCAGGTAGCAGAACGAGGTGGCCTTGAGCACCATGACGAGGATCAGCCCGACCCAGGAGTACGCCGAGAGCAACGGCTCATCGCTGCCGGTCAGGGCCATCCACCACTGATTGATCGGGCCCAGCTTCGGGTTCCACAGCATGCCCCAGCTCATGGCGTAGAACAGCGGCGGCAGCGTGAGCACGAGCACCATGACGGGCGTGACGATCCGCCGCAGCGGCGCGGTCGTGCGAACGACGAAGAACACGAGCAGCAGCCCGAGCACGACCGAAGCGGCGGCGCAGACGACGGCGATGACGAGCGAGTTGAGGAAGGTGCCGAACGTATCGGGGTTCGTGAACGTCCGCACGAAGGCATCGAATGACCACTTCGGCTCCTGGCCAGGAGGGGCATTGCGGAACGCCCCGACGCCGAGCATGACCACCGGCATCGCGAACAGGAAGGCCGCGAGCGCGACGAGCGGCAGCATGCTCCGGGCCGTGCTGAACGGCCCATTGCGCGGCGCGCGCGGCATTCGCATCACGTCCCCGTCACCTCCCTCTTCTCTGAGTTCAGCGCTGCCCCAATCCCGAATACGACCGAGGACATGCCGGTGGCGACGCCAGCTGACGCCGCCACCACCCGAGCGGCTATTGGTGGCCGATCGTGTACCAGACATTCAAGCGACGGGTGATTGCGCCGTCAAAGACCGATACATCGCCGTTAGCATAGGTATTATCTATGGCTAGGTGTAAGCGGTCGAGCGGCGCGTCCCGACTGCTAGCATCCGAGGGATGCGGCTGCGACAACTCGAGTACTTCATCGCGATCTGCCGCAACGGCTCGTTCACAGCCGCCGCGCAGGAGCTGCTCGTCGCCCAGCCGTCGCTCTCCCAGCAGATCCGCTCGCTCGAGCGCGAACTCGGCGTCGAGCTCCTGGAGCGGGGCCGGCAGGGCGTGCTGCTGACCGCAGCCGGCCGGGTCTTCCTCCCGCATGCCGAGGCGGTGATCGCGGCCACGGAGAGTGCGCGGCGATCGATCGATGACCTGGTGAGCGGCGGCGATGGAGACCTCCATATCCTCACCGTGCGGTCCGTCGCGTCGGGCGTCCTGCCATCTGGGCTCGTGCAATGGCATGACGTCTACCCAGGGACGATGCTGCGCCTGCACGACTATTCGCATCGCGCGGAGCTCGAGGCGGCGGTGCGCGAAGGCCACGGCGACGTCGCCATCGGCCCCCGGCCCGCGATGTGGAGCGGTGAGGTCGTGCTCCTCGGCTATGAGAGCCTCGTCGTCGCCGGGCGAGGGCCCTTCGCGCCAGGGCCGGCCCGAGCGGAGGAACTGCGCGAGGCCCGGTGGGTGCACTTCGAGGCCGAACAGGGGATGGGCGAGGTCCTTGACTGGGCCGCGCACTCCATGGGGTTCACCCCGAAGGTCGCGGCGAGGGTGGGTCAGGTGACGGCCGCGCTCCGCCTCGCCGTCGAGGGCATCGGGCTCACGATCATCCCGGCCAATGCCGTGCCGGAGGATTGGAGCGGCAACGTCCGCGAGACCGAGCCCCCACTGTACCGGGCGCTGGTGGCGTACAGCCGCGGCCCCATGGACCCGCTCGCCAAACGATTCATCCGGATGCTGCATGACGCGCCGCTGCCGCTGCTGCGGGACGACCCGCCGTCGGGCGCCATCGTGCGCTGAGTCTCGGGACGAGCCCGCGCACGCGTGCAGCACCGTGGCATAGGCCACGGCTATGCCAGAGAGCCCGCTTTGATCTTGGCCTCTGACGTGTGCCATGGGCTTGAATGTCGAGCATCACGACGCTGCGCAGTGCGGGCCTCGGAGGGAGTCAAGAGGACATGAAAACCAGCGTGGACGTGGTGATCGTGGGCGCCGGGACGACCGGGCTCACGCTCGCCTGCGACCTCCAGCGCCGTGGCGTCTCGTATCTGCAGATCGATGCCGCCCCCGGACCATTGCCCGGATCGCGGGCCAAAGCGCTGCAGCCCCGGAGCCTCGAGGTCCTCGACGACCTCGGTGTGCTGCCCGAGCTCGAGCCGCACACCACGCTCTATCCCCCCATCGGCCGACACACCGACGCCGGCTTCGAGTCGGCGATCATGTACGAGCGGCACGAGGTCACCGAGGACGTGCCGCATCCGAATACCCTGCTCGCCGCGCAGTACGACACCGACGCCGCGTTCCGTCGCCAACTCGAGTCACTCGGCGGCCGCGTTGAGCAGAGCGCTCGGCTCGTCGGCCTCGAGATGCGCGACGACGGCGTCGACGTCGTGATCGACACCTCTGATGGCGAGCACCGAGTCAGCGCGAAGTACGTTGTCGGCGCGGACGGTGGCGCGAGCGTCACTCGCGGGCTCGTCGGCGTCGAGTTCGAGGGGGTCACCGACGAGCTCGACCGGATCCTCATCACCGACGTGCTCATTGACAACGTCTCGCCGGACTATTGGCACATCTGGCAGGGGATCGGTGGGCGGCGAATGTCGCTCATCCCGCTGCCGGACGGCGAGAAGTTCCAACTCATCGTGCCGATCCCCCCGCAGCAGGAGCCAGATCTCGGCCTCGAGGCAATCAACGCGCTCGTGCACTCCTTCACGGCGGACCCCGCGACCATCGTCCACGAGATCTTCTGGTCGACCGTGTGGCGCAAGAACGTCCGGCTCGCTCGCCAGTACCAGGTCGGCCGGGTCTTCCTCGCCGGCGACGCGGCCCATGTCCACCCGCCGACCGGCGGTCAGGGGATGAATACAGGCATCCAGGACGCCTACAACCTCGGGTGGAAGCTCGCGCAGACACTTGCGGGTGCGCCGGACACCCTCCTCGAGACCTATGAGGCGGAACGTCGGCCTGTGGCCGCGCGGGTGCTCGGGCGATCGGTGAAGCTCCTCGATGAGACCCCGGACGAGGGCTCCGGCGCCAAGGCGCCGGAGCGCGGTGAGGAGGAGCGCCAGCTCGTGCTCAGCTATGCGGGGCGCGGCCTGGCCGTCGCCGAGCAATGGGTCGGCGATGGGGACGCCGTGTTGCGCGCGGGGGATCGGGCGCCGGATGCCCGCTTCCTCGACGACTCGGGCCGCGAGCGGCGGCTGCACGAGGCATTCCGGGGTCCGCACTTCACCCTACTGGCCGTCGGGGACACCGCGGTAGCGGCGACCTCCGCACTCGACTGGCCCCATGCCGGCGCGGAGCTCCACGTGGTGCGAGTCCCCCAGCCGAGCGAGTCGCTACGGCGGATCTATGGCATCAGCGGTCCCATCCAGATCCTCGTCCGTCCGGACGGCTATGTGGCATATGCCACATCTGACATGTGGGAGTCACGGCTGCACGACTACGCGCGGCACGTGACCTCGGCCCGCCCGGACGGCACGACATCGCCCTAGACCCCGCCGCGCGTTCGATCGCGTCCCCCGCGGCGGGCTTCCACCGCCGCTCCCTGAGAAAGGTCCCCCATGAAGATCGATGCCTTCTGTCACCTGCTGCCGCGTGCGTACGCGGACCGCCTGTTCGCGATCGACGACAGCCCGGTGGCTCGCAACATCCAGAAGCGGGTGGCCGGGGTGCCGTCGCTCGTGGACATGGACGTCCGCTTCGCGATGATGGACGAGTTCGGGCCGGACTACCGGCAGATCATCAACTCCGCGGCACCCCCCCTGGACGACCTCGGCCCGGCGAGCCGCACCACCGAGCTGGCCCGGGTCGCCAACGACGGCATGGCGCAGCTGGTCGCCGACCACCCGGACCGGTTCGCCGGATTCTGCGCGGCGGTCGCCCTCGACGATGTGGACGCCGCGATCACCGAAGCCGACCGCGCCTTCGACGACCTCGGTGCGGTCGGCGTGCAGATCTACACCCACGTCAACGGCGGCCCGATGGACCAGGAGCGGTTCTTCCCGTTCTACGAGGCCGTCGCCCGCCGCGGCAACAAGATGATCCAGGTCCACCCCTGCCGCGACGCCAGCTGGGCCGACTACAAGACCGAGGCCCGATCCAAGTTCGAGATCTGGTGGACCCTGGGCTGGGAGTACGATCTGTCCGCGTTCATGTCCCGGCTGGTGTTCGCCGGCGTCTTCGAGCGCCTCCCCGACATCAAGTTCCTCATCCACCACGGCGGCGCAATGATCCCGCACTTCGCCGGGCGCGTCGGCCCCGGCTGGGATCAGCTGGGCTCCCGCACCCCCGCCGACCAGATCGAGGACGTCACCGGCTACCCGCTGACCAAGCGCCCGATCGACTACTTCAAGCACTTCTACGTCGACACCGCCTACTTCGGCGCCGGAGACTCCATGCGGACTGCCATCAAGTTCTTCGGCGTCGAGCGCACCCTGTTCGGTTCCGACAGCCCATTCGACCCAGAGAAGGGACCCGGCTACATCCGGTCCACCATCGCCAACCTCGAGGACATGGACATCCTCACCGACGCCGACCGCGCGGCCATCTACCATGGCAACGTCCAGCGGGTGCTCAGCATCTGAGCACGATCGGCGATCGGCGGGCCCGCACGGCGCCCGCCGATCGCCGCGTCAGGCCCGACCCCCGGACGCGGGGACCGGCCAGGGTGCGACATCGCCCGCTGGCCGGTGGAACACGCTGACATGCGCGTAGAGGACGTCGAGTCCAAAATCAGCCACGGGATCGCGCCACACGGCATGGCAGTGGTTCCCGAGGCGCTGCGTGTTGTCGTACTCGATGAGAATCCGCGGGCCCTGCACTCGGTAGTAGTGCGGCGCGCCGACAGCGGAGCTCCCCGCCCACGCGAAGCCAAGGCTATCGAGATTGGCCGACACACGATAGAAGGCGTCGTACTCCTCGGCGATCTCCCGCGGCACCCGGTGGGTGTAGGTCGCGATGAGACGCTGGAGCAGCGTCCGCTGGTCAGGCGAGAGGTCCGCACCGATAATGCCCTTCGGAGTCCGGGTGAGGCTGAGCACGGCGTAGTCCTCGGCGGTGTAGCCCGACCTGTCCTCTTCGCGTTCGTGAATGGCCGCGATATACCCAGCGAGTCTCGGCTCGTCGAGGGGACCGCGCCAGACCGCGTCCATCCGCGGCATAACATCCCCATCGTCGATGAAGGTGCGATTGCCAGCGACGATGTCCGCCGGGGCGCGGTCCAGCAGCAGCGCCTGCCGTCGTCCGGCCCCGGACAAAGATGAGAAGAGCTCCCTCGCGAGATCCTCGGACGCGCCGAGCGGGCGCAGGACCTCACCCCCGACGAACGAGGTCTCCGCCGGGTCGGCACCGAGGAAGTTCGGCGTCATCGACGCCACGCGGCCGTCCACGACAAGGACGTTGAGCGACACGTGATGCCCGCCGAAGCGCCAAGCCCAGGTGCCCTCCTGGCCCGGACGACCGAACACGCGCAGGTAGTACAACTGCGGATCCCGCCCGCGTTCGCGGCCCCAGTCGACGCGCCAGGACTCGAGCCGGTCGAGGACGTTCTCCAGGCCCATGATCGCGCTCACCGAGGCGAACCCCTCCAGCGACAGCGCGGAGGAGACGAGCTGCATCGCGAGCGACTGCTGGCGCGGCGACTGCTCGTGCAGGGTGAGCCCGCCGTGGTCGGTTGGGGTGAAGAACCAGGTCAGGCGATCGTCCTCCGCCGGGTCGCCGGGCGCCGGCCCCGTCGAGACCGCGAGGGCCCGCTGCTCCTCGCGCAGCGAGTCGAGCCACGCAGATGCGCATCGCGCCATCTCCAGAGCCGTCGCCATGCCCCCATCACCGCGTGCCGCGGTCACACCGCCGTCGCTGCGCATCGCTTACCGTCCTTCATGCCGGGTCACTGCACCCAGCTAATCGCGAAACCAACGCCGACCGCCAAGACCAGACTCGGTGCATGGTCATAGGCGCCACCAATAGCCATGCGCACATAGGACTCCGCTATAGGACGTCGACGATGCGGCTATTGGACAACCACCGAGCTCTGCGGCAGTCTCATGGCGTCAAGGACAGCGACGTCAACGACGAACGCCCCAACAAGGAGACGACGATGACCGACCAGGGAACCGAGCAGGGTGGCTTCTCGAAGACGCACCACTTCGGCAAGTGGAGCCGAGATCGCTTCGCGGATGCGGTGGTGGTCACGGGACCTCAGAAGACCATCTATCTCTCCGGAATCGGCGCTGAGGATGCGGACGCGGATACGGTGCGCATTCGCCATCTGGGTGACGCCGCGGGGCAGGCACGGTATGCGCACGAGAAGCTCGAGCGTCTGCTCGCCGAGCACGGCGCCACCCTCGCCCACGTCGTCAAGACCGTCGCCTACGTCACTGACGTGCGCTACAAGTCCGACTACGCGGCCGCCCGCGTCGCCGCGTATGCGGACTACGAGCTGCCCACGCATACGATGCTCGTCATCACCGCGTTGGCGCACACAGGCATGCTGATCGAGATGGATGTCACCGCGGTGGTACCGGCATGAGACGCCATCGCGAGGCGAATCACTCATGCCGCGCGCGGACAAGCCGACGGGCCTGATCGTATGACTGACGAGCTCTCGGGCGCTACGGCGGTCCGGCTCGATCTGCGCGCCGCCCGGTTCGTCATCGACCGAGCCGTGGCGAAAGCCCAAGAGTTCCAGGTGCGCGGCACCTTCGCCATCTGCGACGACGCTGGCACGCTCATCTCACTGAGCCGGATGCAAGGCGCGAGCGCGGCGGGCGTTCGGATCACCCGCGGCAAAGCGGCCCTCACCGCGATGCACCAGGAGCGCTCCGACGTGCTCGACCGGCGCCTGCGGGATTCGCCCGCCCGATTCGAGGCGATCCGTGACCTGTCCCCCGACCTCTACCCGGGCGCTGGCGCGCAGTTCATCAAGATCGACGGTCGTATCGTAGGCGCGTACGCCTCCGGGTCCGGGTACGGTCCGCTCAAACAGATCCAGGGGATCGACCCGAGCAGGCTCATGGCCGACGGCCAGCCGGCCAATGTCGAGGACCTCATCACGGCGCACGCGCTCGGCATCCGATACCGAGACCAGCACCCCCAGTCGAACCTCGTCGAACGCTCCCAGGGCGAGCTTCATGAATGGAACGTCGGGGAGATCGCGCAGACCGCCGATGAGCGCGGGGTCTGGGCGGGCTTCGGCGAGCGCCGTCCCAGCCTCACGCTGCGCACCGCGCGCGCCCTCGCCGACGCGGTCCTCGCCGCCGCCGACCGGGCCGTTTCGGTCGCCATCTGTGACGAGGTCGGCACGCCGATGCAGATCGACCGCATGGTGGATGCGCCGCCGATGTCCGTGCGACGAGCCGAGGCGCGGGCACGGACCGCGTTCGCCGAGGGCACGGACGGGGAGGGCGCCCTGCTCGTGAGATCTGCTGAAGGTCGCGTGCTCGGGTCGATCGGCGTCGTCGGAGCCGGCGTCGATGCCGCCCCGGACCGGCTCGAGCGGATCGTGGCCGCGGCCACACGCTGACCCCGCCCTAAAACAACCAAGTCCATAGGGGCAGGCTATATCCCCGGCCACATATCGGTCTTTGACCGGACGACGCGCCCGCGGATTGAATGAATCGGAATCGAGCGGCCAGAACGACTGGCCGAGATGAGGGGCCAGAGGTACAGCATGGCGCAATCCAGTGCGGAGGCCCTCGAGGCGGCGGCGACCACTCCGGCGACGCAGGCGACCGATGGTCGACGCACGCTGCCGACGACGATGCGGGCCGCCGTGCTGGGCGGACCGGGGCAGATCTCGGTGACGACGAAGCCCGTGCCGCAGGTCGGCCCGGAGGACGTGCTCGTCCGAGTGCGCCGCGCGACGCTCTGCGGCACGGATCTCAATATCCGCAGCCGGGCGTTCTTCGGCGGCGACGGGCCGGCGCCCGGCACCTTCACCCCGGGCCACGAGTACGCGGGCGAAGTCGTGGCGCTCGGCGAGTCAGTCGACGAATTCGCCATCGGCGACCGGGTCGTGGCCGAGGCGCATCGCGGCTGCATGCGGTGCACGAACTGTCTCATCGGGCAGTACACCGATTGCCTCAACAACGGCATCACCGCCAAGGGCCACCGCACCCAGGGGATGACCGTCGACGGCGGGTTCGCCGAGTACGTCGTCAACCACGTGGCCACCCTGCACCGGCTCCCCGATTCCATCAGCTTCGATGAGGCCGCCGCACTCACCACGGCCGGCACGGTGATGCACGCACTCGACGTGCTGCGCAGCCTCGTCGTCGGCGCCAGCGTCGCCGTCATCGGTCCGGGATCGATCGGCCTGCTGTGCGTCCAGGTGCTCCGGGAGCTCGGCGCGGGATTCATCGCCCTCAGCGGGACACGGCCCGAGCGGCTCGCCATCGGCGGCGAGTACGGTGCCCACCTGCTCATCGACGTCGCTGCGGAAGATCCGATCGCGGTGGTGCGCCGAGCCACGGGCGGGCGCGGCGTCGACATCGTGCTGGAGTGCTCCGGGGCGGGCGTCGCACTCGACCAGGCCCTCGGGATGGTGCGCCGCGGCGGTGACATCGTGCTGGTCGGCTTCTTCAATGGGCCGGTCGCCGCGGACCTCAACGCGGCGGTCATGAACGGCGTGACGCTGCACACCGTGCGCGGCGAGGGCGCGCAGTCCGTCGCGCGGGCCGTGTCTCTCGCGGGTCAGGGTCGCATCCGGACCGCGGAGCTGATCACCCACCACTTCCCACTCGAGCAGATCGACGCCGCGTTCGACGCCTACGCGAACCGCACCGACGGCGCGATCAAGGTGATGATCGACATTTGACCGACCGCCGAGCAGCACCGACGCATTCGAGCCATCGAGAGGAGGCGGCCCCGTGATCATCACCGATTCCCAGATCCACCTCTGGCCGACCGAGGGCACGGCGCCGCCGCACCACTGGCGCACCCCGTACACGATCGAGCGCGCCCTCGCCGACATGGACGCGGCCGGGATCGATCGCGTCATCAACTGCCCGGCGATCTGGGATCCGGCCGCTGGCGACTACGCCGACGAGGCGGCCCTCGCCCACCCGACCCGCTTCGGCACGATGGGCCGATTCGTGCTCGATGACGGGGCCGACGAGTCGCGCGTCGACGAATGGATGGCGAAGCCCGGCATGGTCGGGCTCCGATTCCTGCTCAATCGTCCCGCGACGGACGCGGCGCTCGCCGACGGCGCGCTCGACTGGCTCTGGGACGCCGCCCACCAGCGCGGCCTCCCGGTCGCCCTCGCGGCCCTGCCGGAGCAGCTCAGCATCGACGCCGCTCTCAGGCGGATCGGCGACATCGCTCGCCGATTCCCCGGCATGCGACTGCTCATCGACCACCTGTATCTCGGTCCGTTCGACCGGCTGCCGGAGGCCGCGGCACGCTTCGACGCCCTCATCGACCTGGCACGGATCCCGAACGTCGCGGTGAAGGCGAGCGCCGTGCCGGCCATGGCCACCGACCCGTACCCGTTCGCGAGCACCCACAGCCTGCTCCGACGGGTCTTCGACGCCTACGGCGCCGAACGGATGTTCTGGGGCAGCGACTTCACGCGGCTCCAGTGCAGCTGGGAGGAGTGCGTCTCGCTGTTCACCGAGGAGCTGCCCTGGCTCAAGGGACGCGACCTCGAGCTGGTCATGGGCGAGGCGATCTCGAACTGGATCGGCTGGGACGACGCGCCCTGAGGGACCGCACCGCACGATCCCACCCCGCTCCCGCGCGCGGCCGGATCACGCACCAAGGCATTGGACTACACAAGGAGGCCGCATGATCATCACCGTCGACACCGAGTCGATCCGCGTGCAGCCGGTCGCGGCGCGCGCTGACGCCCGGCTCATCGAGGAGGTCGCGGACACCCCGGTCGCGCTCCTCGGCGACTGCCTGCAGCGGATGGGGATGCTGCACCACAGCATTCGTCCGCTCACCTCGCACGCCACGATGGCCGGCACGGTCTACCCGGTGCTCTGCCGGGAAGGCGATAACCTCGCGATCCACCGCGCCCTCGACGAGGTGCAGCCGGGCGACGTGCTCGTGATCAATGCGCTCGGCGAACTCAACCGGTCCGTCTTCGGCGGCATCATCGGGGAGGCCTGCCTGTCGCTCGGCGTCACGGGCGTCGTCGTCGACGGCTCCATCCGCGATGTCGAGGAGCTCGACCGCATGGGCCTGCCCGTCTACGCCCGCGGCGTGACCCCCTCCGGGCCGTACAAGCATGGTCCCGGCTCAATCGGCGAGGCCGTCGCCTGCGGCGGGATCGTCGCCCACGCGGGTGACGCGATCTTCGGGGACCGCGATGGCCTCATCGTGATCCGACCGGACGAGCTGCCACTGCTGCCGCCGCGGATCGCGGCACAGCACGAGACCGAGAAGCGCATGCGCGCGCGCATCGCGAGCCTCGCGGCTGCGACGGAGGCCCGGGCATGACCACGATGACCTACGCCGAGTCGGCGGCGGCCGGCATCTGGACGGCCGGCGTCGACCAGGTCGGCTACATCCCATCTGTCACCATCGCGCCCGTGATCTCGGCGCTCGTCGCCGAGGACGGCGGGGCGAACGGCGTCTCCCGCCGCGTCACGCCGCTGTCCCGCGAGGAGGAGGCCATCGGGGTGCTCGGCGCCCTGCCGCTGACCGGCAGGCTCGGTGCCGTCGTCATGCAGGACAACGGCTTCGGGAATGCGATCACGGCGCTGACGACGTTCTCGCTGTCCTACCACCTCCCACTCCTCATCTTCGCGAACACTCGTGGGAGCCTCGGGGAGTACAACTCGATGATCCACTCGGTGAGCCAGCCGGTCCCCGCCATGCTGCGGCTGCTCGGCCTGCCGGTCATCGAACTCGACCGGCGGACGTCCGCCAAGGACTGGGGCGACGTCGTCGCGGAGGCGGGCCGGCACGCGCGCATGACCTATCGGCCGGTCGTCGTACTGGCCTCGTTCTGGCACACGGACGGGAGCGTGGCATGATGCGACGGATCGAGGCCCTTCGGCACCTCGCGGAGCTCGGGGAGCAGCTGCCGCTCGTCGTCACCTGCGCCGCGACGAGCCGCGAACTCGCATCAATCGCAGATCGCGACAACCATCTCTACCTGCTGGACGCCATGGGGCTGGTCGGCTCGGTCGCGACAGGCATTGCGATCGGGATTCGGGACTCCGACATCCCCAAGGTCGTCGGGATCGAGGGCGATGGCTCGCTGCTGATGAATCCGAACGTGCTGCCAACTGGCGGGTACCTGGCACCGAGCAACCTCCTGCTCGTGGTCCTCGACAATCACGTATACAGCTCGACCGCGGGCCTGCCCACCTACGCGGATCGGATCGACCTCGCGCGGATGGCCGAAGCGACGGGCTGGACGGTCGCTCGCGCGGATGACGCCGACGGTCTGCGGCGCGCATTCGCCGAACTGCTCGAGACGCCGGGGCCGTGCTTCCTGCACGTGCGCACCGAGCCGGGCAACGAGGACGGTGTGCCGAAGCTGCTGGTCGATCCCGTCGTGGTCGGTCACCGATTCTCGACCTGGCTGCAGGAGCGCCTCGTGGCTCGGATGTCGCGATGAGCCGCTTCGACGGCGTCGTCACCGTCGATCCTGCCACGGACGAGGAGATCGCCAGGTACGCGTACCTGTCCGCGACCCAGATCGACGCCGTCATGGATCGAGCCAGCCTCGCCTACTCGACCTGGTCGCGGACGCCGCTCGCCGATCGGGTCGCCGCCATCGCTCGCCTGGCGGCCCGGCTGGCCGCTGAGCGCGAGGCCCTGGCCGGCCAGATCGTGCGCGAGATGGGCAAGCCGCTGACCCAGGCCCGGGCCGAGATCGACAAGTGCATCGCGACCTGCGAGTACTACGTCGAGCATCTCGACCGCTTCCTCGAGCCGCGCAGGGTGGACGTGCAGCCGGACACCGCGCAGGTGCACCTCCGGCCGCTCGGCGTGCTGCTCGCGATCATGCCGTGGAACTACCCGTGGTGGCAGGTCATCCGTGCCACGCTGCCCGCCATCGGCGCTGGCAATGTTGTGGTCCTCAAGCACGCGGCCTCGGTCACCGGTTGCGCGCTCGCCATCGAGCGGATCGTGCGCGAGGCCCTCGGCGAGCCGATCGTGCAGGCGGTGGTCATCCCGGGCGCGCAGGCCCCCGAGCTCATCGGCGACCCCCGAATCGCCGCAGTCGCCTTCACCGGCAGCGAGCAGGTCGGCGGGATCGTCGGGCGAGCGGCCGGCGCCGCACTCAAACCGTGCGTGCTCGAGCTCGGCGGCTCGGACCCGTTCATCGTGCTCGACGATGCCGACGTCGAGCGCGCCGCAGCGGCGGCGTCGGCGTCGAGGTTTCTCAACAACGGACAGAGCTGCATCGCGGCCAAGCGGCTACTGGTCCATCGCTCACTCCGGGACGACTTCGTCGACGCGATGCGCATGCAGCTCGACTCGCTCGTCGTCGCCCACCCGATGGCCACGAGCACGCAGGTCGGTCCGCTCGCCCGAGTCGACCTGCGGGATGCGCTCATCGATCAACGGGACCGGGCCGCGTCGCTCGGCGCACGCACGCTCGCCTCGGCGTCGGCGCCCGAAGGCGCGGGCGCCTGGTTCCCGCCGACCGTGATGGAGATCCACGACGCCGACTCCCCAATCTTCCGGGAGGAGACCTTTGGCCCACTCGCTGCGCTCACCGTCGTCGACACGGATGACGAGGCGGTCGCGATGGCCAACGACTCGGCCTACGGACTCAGCAGCAGCGTGTGGACCGCCGATCCCGACCGGGCACAGTCACTCGCAGCACGGCTTGAGGCCGGCGGCGTCTTCATCAACGCGATCTCGGCATCGGATCCCCGCCTCCCGGTGGGCGGGGTGAAAGCGAGCGGCTTCGGACGCGAGCTGGGCGAATGGGGAGTCATGGCGTTCGCGAACGTGCAGACCGTCTGGGTCGGCGCCGACTAACGACCGCTCCTCGGCTCGGCTCGGCTCGGCTCGGCTCGGCTCGGCTCGGCTCGGCTCGGCAAGCGTCGCGTGCGGCTCGGGGTCGAAGACGAATCGGCGGCCCGAGACGCGGCCGACATCGATCGCGATGACCTCGGGCTTGTACGTCACGACCCAGGGCAGGACCCCGAGGCTGTCGACATGTGCGGGCTCCGCCGAAGCGGTGACGGCGCGGGCGGCCGCTCCGCGCACACTCGACGAGACACTTGAAGCGCTCAGGCGCGCTGCCGCGATCGCCGAGCCAGCCAGAGGTTCACCAGCCCGAAGACGACGAGCAGGCTCGTCGCCACGAGCGGCAGGAGCATCGACGTGCGCGCGTCGAACGCCTCCGCGACCGCCCCGGTCACGGCCGAGGTGAGCGCCTGCGCGAGCGTCAGCGCGGCGCCGACCATCGTGAGCACGGTCGCGGTGCGGCCCCGCGGCGCCCGGTAGCCGGCAAGGCTGAAGAGCGTCACGAGGACCGGCCCGACGCCGAGGCCCATGATGAGGAGCGCGACCGTGACGCCGGCGAAGTCGGCAGCGGACGCGTACCCGACCGAGGCCGAGCACAGCACGACCGCGAAGGCGAGCCAGCGCCACTGCATCGCAAAGCGCCCGGGCAGCAGCGCGACGGCGAGCGCGAGCACCGCCGACCCGAGCCCCATGAGCCCGTAGAGCATGCCGCCCTCCGAGCCCTCGCCGTGCTCCTGTGCGAAGGCGGTGACGGACGTGAGCGTCGCACCGAAGAACATGCCGACGGCGAAACACCCCGCGACGACGACAAGCACGCCGGGGGCGAAGATCTCCCGCAGCGGCGCCCGCGCCTCGTCGCCGTCCGCGAGCGCGCGGAGCCGGCCGGTCGGGTGGAGGGCGAAGATGCTGACAAAGACGAGACTGATCCCCGCGGCGATGACGAGCGGCAGCCACGGTGCGACGAATGAGGCGAGCACGCCGACGAGGAACGGCCCGATGACGAACGCGATCTCGTCCGCCGCCGACTCGTACGACATCATCCCGTTGTAGGTGCGGGTGCGCCGGTGCGGCCCGAGCCGCTGCTCGATGATCGCGATGAGCCGGCTGCGTGACATCGCAGACGACTGGGCCGAGGTCGCGCCGATCGCCGCGGCCGCCAGCAAAATGAGTGACTCGTGCGCCGCATTCGGCACGACGAGGATGAATGCGGCGAGCAGCAGGCCGTTCGCGATCCCGATCGGCAGCAGCACGCGCCGCTGCCCGTGCCGGTCGACGAGCCCGCCGACGAACGGCCCGGCGGTGACCGTCCCGACTCCGAGCGACGCCGAGGCGAGCCCCGCGAGGGCGACCGAGCCGGTCTCCGTCGCGACGAACGTCAGGACGCCGACGACCATCATGGCGAACGGCAGCCGGGCGAGGAAGGCGACGGGCCAGTACGCCCAGCCCGTGTGCTGCACGAGCGAGCGATCGTCGACCTGCGTGGTCATGCGCACCTCCGGTGCGTGCGACCGACCACGTGCCGCCTTGCCCCATCGGCAGGTGGTTACAGCGGATCGTCGCCCTCGGTGGAGCGATCCACCCGAAGTACGCCCGAAGGGATTCGAACCCCCAACCTTCTGATCTGTATCCGCGCCGCGGAGATCTGGGGCTGGCGGCGTGAGCCCGCGAGCGTCTGTAAAGAATACCTTTACAACGAAACCGCGCGCACGCCGCCCCCGTCGTGAGCACTCGACCGGGGACTACATCGCCGCGGTGAGGCGCATGCTCCGTGCTGCGGCGATGCGTGTTGCTGACGGTGACGAGCCCGAACTTGCCGAGCTCCTGGCCCTCCAGGCCGACCTCGACCAGGCTGTCGCGCAGGCTGTCGCCGGGCAGCGCGCCGCCGGGAAGACGTGGGAGATGATCGCCTGGGCCACGGGCCGCACCCGCCAGGCGGCCTATCAGCGGTGGGGCACAATCCGGGAATGACGATCTCTCCTGAGTGGGGGCAGGCGATCGCCGGATATCTCGCAGCGCAGCGACTCGCCGGCCGTCCTCGCACCACGATCTACACCCGCCGACAGCACCTCGAGCACCTGGCCCGCCGCGTCGATGTCGGCCCATGGGTGCTCACAGCGTCGGCGCTCCTGGCCTATGCCGAGGCACAGACCTGGGCGGCCGAGACGCGGCGCGGCCGCCGCACGACCTTCATCTCGTTCTGGCGGTGGGCCCGCAAAGCTGGCCACACGGTGCGGAACCCCGCGAAACACCTCCCGGCGGTAACCGCCTCGGAGCCAAACCCGATGCCGGTCTCGGACGAGGACTACCGGCTCGCGCTGGCGAAGGCGTCACCGCGGGAGCGGCTCATGCTCCGCCTGGCCGCGGAGATGGGATTGCGGCGGGCCGAGGTAGCCCAGGTGCACTCCCGCGACCTCATGCAGGATCTCGTGGGCTGGTCGCTGCTCGTGCACGGCAAGGGTGGCAAGACCCGGCTCGTGCCCGCGACCGATCGGATCGCTCGGGACCTCCGCGACCTCGGTGAGGGCTACGCATTCCCTGGCGGCGACGACGGGCACCTCTCGCCCCGCTGGGTCGGCAAGCTCATCGGCCGACTGCTCCCGGGCGCGTACACGATGCACAAACTTCGGCACCGCGCCGCCACACGAGTCCACCAGGCATCGGGCGGCGACACGTTCATCACGCAGGACTTCCTCGGGCACGCCTCACCGGCAACCACGCGACGCTATGTGCGGGTCGTGCGCGCCGCACTGCGCGCCGCAGTCCTCGAGGCTGCCGAGCCATGACCTCGAGCGCGCCGGGAGTGGTCCTGCCGATGGTGGTGGGGCTGCTGGCCGGCGCGCTCGTGACCGTGTGCGCGTGGATCTCCGTGGAGCTTGTCGAGCCGCCACCGGCGTCATCGCACGAGCTCGCCGGCAGGTTCGGGGTCGACGTCGTCTACGTCCCGGACCTGGTGTGCAGCGGCATCCCGGCGGACGGCTGCTACCGGCGGTCGACGCCTGGCGTGATCTACCTGCGCCCCGGTCTGGCCGAGCACGAGCGCGACGTCGTCCTGCATGAGCTCGGCCACGTGATGCAGGACCGTGCCGGGGTGCCCGGTGACGAGTGTGGGGCGGATCGGATCGCCGCCGAGCTCGGCGCGCAGTGGTTCGGGTACGCGTGTTAGGTGTCGGTGTCCTCGAGCCACCCTTCGGGTGGTTCGGGCAGCGGCACGGTCGGTGCGTGTTTATACCCGTGGTCGATGAGTCGGCGAATGTAGAGCCAATCGAGGCGACCGCGGTGCTCGAGCTTGACGACCCGCCGATTCAATCGTGCGAGCTGGGCACCCAAGATGCCCAGGCCGGTGCCGCCGAGGCCGAGGAGGGCGATGACGAGTGCGATCGCGAATGGCTCGCTCATGCTGTGGGATCTTCGCGGCCGCGGAACGCGATCGAGGTCAGCAGCGACACCGCGCCGGCGAGCCCGGCGATCGACCCGAGCTGCACCCAGTCGACGTCGAGCAGTCCGGTGATGCCGGCGGTGAGGGTCGCGATCGCCGCCTGGGCGGTGGTGGCGATCGCCCGGTCGGCCGTGTCGATCCAGAATCGGCGGTTGGCGTACTTGCTCATCGTCCTGCGGCCTTCCGGTAGGGCTCGAGCTGCTCAGTGGTGAGCGCGCCGGATGCTTTGGCGTACTCGTAGAGCTCGGCGTAGGTGAGGTTCGGTGTCGATTGGGAACCGATGAGGACCACGGAGACCGGATCAGCGGTTGGCATGCCGGTCGTTTCGAGCCACAGGCCCGGGCCGAAGAGGTAGGTGTGGCGGCCGCCGCCGAGCTTGTTGTGGCCGTCGTTGATGAGCAGGGGGATCATGTGCTTCTCCTTGTGGTTGCGGAAAGTGGCCGTGTCGCTGCTGGCGGTGGCGGTCATGGCGGTCTGGATGAACGGCCACGGATCGCGTGCCCGGTCGGTGCCGAGCTCGAGCGTGGGCTCGAGCGTCGTGTGCAGGTGGGGACCGGTGACCTGCACGCCGGAGGCTCCGACCGGTCCGACGATGGTGCCGAGACGCACGACGTCGGCCAGGCGCAGCGGTGAGCGTTCGCGCAGGTGACAGAACGACGCGATCCAACCGTCGGCACGGCGCACCTGAAGCACCCAGCCGAGCAGGTAGCTGTACCGGCTGGCGACGACCTCGCCGGCCGTCCAGGACGGAATCGGTGTGCCGACAGGGTGGGGAACATCATGCCCGTGGTGATAGTCATCCCACATGGGTCCGGTTGCCCCGAATCGGGTGCCGACCGTGCGATAGAACTCGGCGAGGGTCATCGGACTCGCTCCGCCGCGAAGAACCCTTGGTCGGCGACGAGGGTGAGACCGGCGAGCGGCACGAGGAACAGGCGCAGTACGTCGCCGGCGGCGAGGGTCATGTCTTCCGCGCCGTTCGGCGTGATCTGTTGCGTGCCGCCGCCGATGGACGCGTTGGCCCGGTAGATCTTCAGTTCGCTGTCGGAGACGGGTGCCGCCGAGTTGATGGTGACCCCGGAGAACCCGGCGCCACCCGTGAGGAACAGCCCGTAGGAGATTCGGTAGACACCGCTGGCGGGGATCACGATGCCGCTGGTGTAGGTAGCGAACCCGACGCGCTCGGCTTGCACCCAGTTCGTGTCCCCCGCGACGCTTCGGATGCCACCGGTGGTGATCGTCGGCGTCGCCGACGATCGAACCATCCGCAGCAGCGGCGGAGACTCCAGGGCATGGACACGGTCGTCCAGCGGCTCGAGGATGCCGTCCAGGGCGGTGCGGGTCTGGCTCGGGGTGGTGTCGTCCTCGATGAGCGCCTTGACGAGGGCGTCGTTGGGGTCAGCAGCGAGCTCGAGGACCTTCTCGTCGACGAGCGAGGCGACCCCGACCGGGATGGCATCGGCGGCCATGTTCAGCATGGCGGAGAACTCACCGCCCGGGGCGGCGGCGTCGTCCTCGCCGTAGTGATAGAAGCCGTGCGCGTCGGTGTAGCCAGTAGCCATCAGGGGATCCACCAATCTGTGAGTTGGACTCGGGTGCTGCCGCCGCCTTCGGCACGGCGCCCTCGGACCCGCAGCTCATCGGCGGGCCAAGCGAAGGTCATGGCCTCGACGGTGGCGCGGCGAGTAGGGCGGCCGGGGCGGACGGCATCGACGACGTCGAGGAGATCGATCGTGTAGTCCGGGGTCATGACGACCTCGACCTCATACCCGCGGCCGGCAGCTTGGAACACTTGCACATTGGCGATGTTGTAGGCGGCCGGGACGGCGTAGCCGGGGTCCGCGGATGAGGCGGTGGCCGTCATCGTCTTGACCTTCCATGGCATCGCCGCGAAGAGGCCGTGGCGCACCGCGGAGGACGCGGAGGCGCCCAAAGGGCGGGCTTGGGTGTCGCCGGCGGGGATCAAGTTGCTGATCGGGGCGATGACGGTGGCGAACTCGGGCGCGTCCCGGTCGCGGGTGGCGGTGCCGCCTTTGAGGCGCCGGCTGGGTCCGGCGGAGGCGACGGTGTGCAGGATCGCCGGCCGGTACCGGTCGTTGTCGGCGCGGAGGCGGAGGCCGCCGGTGGCCTCGTCCGGTTCGGGGAAGGCGTTGATGGTGCGGGCCAGTTGGAGGACTTTCTCCCAGGCGCTCACCCCCCGCACCCAGGAGCGCAGTGCCGTGTCTACCGCGGTGGTGGCTGCGGACGAGGGGTAGATCGTCACGGGGGGCAGACGGCAGAGCGTCACGATCTTGTTCACCGCGTCGAGGATCGAGGTGCCCGGCAGGGTCACGTCCCATTGGACGGTCCAGTCGGGCCAGATGATGCCGCCGGGGTTGGTGAAGTCCTGCAGGAGTGCCTCGCAGGATTTCAGTTGCAGGGTGGTGGTCTCGTCGGCGAACTGCTCGGTGACGGTGCGCAGGTTCAGTCGCCACGTCCTGGACGTGTCGGTGTAGGGCACCTGGCGCAGCGTCTGACCGGCGTACCTCGCGGACAGGTCGGCGAGGGTGGTGCCGGCGGGTTCGGTCAGGTCCGCGAGGGTGAGCCCGTGCTTGGTCGCCGCGGTGGCGGTGATGCTCGCCCAGGCGATGTCGTAGCGGGGGTCAAGGTCGGTGGGGAGCTCGGAGGTCGGCACGGTGATCTCCGCGGTGATGCGCGGCGCCCGGGTGGCGTCGATGGTGACGGTGCCGCTCAGCACCTGGATCGGTGCGGCGTCCAGGCCCACGGTGACGACATGCTCGATGGTGCCCATCAGGTCACCTCGGTGACGTCGACTTCGAGGACCCAGCCGAGGATGGGGTCGCGGTGCACGGCGATCTCCTCGGTAGCGATCGTGCTGGTCAGCAGCCCGGGCGCCGCCGGGTCCGTGATCGTGAGAGTCAGGCCGCTGCTGTATGCGTCGGCCAGCGTCGTCACATCGGTGTGGCCGGTGCAGTAGATGCGCAGCCGTGCCCGCCGGGCACCGGCCGGGCGCGTGGTGAAGATCGGGGCATCATCGAGGACCTCGTGGACGACGACGCGGGCCTGACGGGCGACCGCCAGTGAGGACAGGTCGCAGCTGGCGGTGATCTCGCCGCCGGGCCAGGTGAACACGGTGGCGCTCATAGGACGGGCTCCCCGCTGGGCAGCACCGCACGCACCGGGATACGCAGCTGTGTGTTGTTGAGTCGGCGCTGCAGGTTGCGCACCAGCTGGTCGACGTCGGGGGTCTGCGCCTCGACACGAGCCGTGGTGACGGTCATGTCGATGCCGTCGAGGTCACCACGGAAGTCGTCGAGGTCACGGGTGGCCAGCCCGGTGTCGGCACGGATGAGGATCTTGGTGCCGTCGGGGAACTCCCAGAGTCGGTTGCCGAGCTCGTCGACTTTCTCGATGAGGTCGCCGGCGTCGGCGGCGGCGTCCAGCAGCAGTTCGGAGGTGATCTGCATCGCGGTCTCCGCCTTGGCCTGGTACTCCTCGGTGACGGTGTTGAGGCCCTGGTAGCGGGCCTCGACCTCGCCGATCTGGTGGAGGGCTTCTTGCTGTCCGGCGATGGCCCGCCACGCACCGGGAGCGTGGTCGGTGTCTTCGATCTCTTTGCGGAGCTGGCTGATGCGCTCGAGCACGACCGCTTGGGCGTCGAGGTCCCCGACGTTGGCCTGCAGGAGGGTCTGCTGGTCGAGCCCCAGCGCGTTGGCGTCCTCCTGGATGCGTTTCCACTCCTCGGCCCGTTCCGGGTTGAACATGATGTCGTTGGCTTCGGCGATGATCTGCGCGACGTCGAGGTAGTTGCGGCCGGCTTCGGCGGCTTCCTGGTAGGCGCCGGACAGTCGGTCGCGCAGCTTGTCGGCTTCTTCTTGCTGGCGTTGCATCTCTGCGGTGATGAGCCCGAGCCCGGCCGCGCCGGCGGCCACGACGGCCGCACCGACGAGGCCGGCCGGGCCCGTACCGGCCATCGTGGCGGCCAGCCCGCCGAGGGTGTCCTGTCCAACCTGGCCGAGGTCCTCGATGTCACCCCGGAATGAGGAGACGGCCTGACCGAGGTTCTGCCCGACCTCCTGCGACAGCTCCTGGGAGGCGCCCTGCACTTTGCCGAGCCCGGCCTGCCCGGATCGTCCCGCACCCTCGAGGTCCTCGGCGGTGCGTTTGATCTCTTTGCGGAGCTTGACGGTCTCGTCCTGGGCGTCCTCGATCGCGTCCTCGAGTTTGCCGGGCCCCTTGGAGGTGCCGAGGTCGGTGATGGCCTGCTCGGCGTCCTCCAGCGGTTCGATCATGCCCGAGCGAATGCCCTGCTCGAAGGCTTTCGTCTCCGACGCGATCGGGATCTTGAATTCTTTACTGGCCACGGGCGGCCTCCTCGATCTGCTCGTGGAGGGTGCGGTAGGCGGTGCGGATCCACAGTGCGGTGATGCGGGGGATGGCGCGGCGAGCCGCGGGGAACACCACGTAGCCGTTGGGTTGGCGGCGACGGAACCTGGCCCCCGACCGGTACGTGTACTTCTTGCCCTTCGTGGAGGTGCGTTGGATGGGCTTGTCGGCGCCCATGCCGAACTCGATCGCGGTGGCGACCGCGGCCAGGGGTGTGCCCGACGACAGTGCCCCTTTCGCGCCGGCCAGCAGGGTGACGTTGCGGGTGGTCACCGACACGCGACCGGAGGAGGCCAGGCGGGCCTCCTTCCGGTCGGCGGCGATCGAAGTGAGCAGTTCGTTCTCCCAGATCTCCAGGGCACTGGCCTTGGTGGCCCGCCCGATCTGGGTGCGCGTCTCCTTGTCCAGGCCCCGCAGCGCCAGGATGAGGGTGCGCAGGGGACTGTCGACGAGGAGGCTGATGCGTCCTGCGCCGGCCACGGTCAGCTCCCGGCGGCGGTGAAGACGACGTCGAACGCCTCGTACGTCATCGTGCCGGTCGCCAGCGACCCGCCGGTGCCACCGGCCGGCAGCGGCGAGCCGATGATCTTGAAGGCGTAGGACCCGCCCGGCACGGTCGCCGTGCAGGAGAGCTCGACGCCGATGTTCGAGAGCATGAAGCGCTGCAGGCCGGTGGCGGTCGCGTGGTCCTGGATCGCGTCGAGGGCCAGCTGCCAGGCGACGGTGTCCGCGCCGACGACGTGGTCGTTGCCGCCGACGTCGGTGTAGCGCTCGACCCGCGTGGACGGGGTGAGCGTCGCGGAGCGGATGTGGGCGGTCTGCCCGTTCGAGCCGATCTGGACCGGCATCTTCACGAACACGGGGGCGGCGGCGATCTCAGCCATGGTTCTACTCCTCAGGGGTGCCCGGCACAGGGTCCGGGGTGGGGGTGGGTCGGGTGAGGCTGGCGATCGCGGCGACCTTGATCCGCCAGCACAGGTTCGGGCCGGCACCGAGCTGCTCCTTGGTGGCGGGCTCGCCGCGCCAGGACAGGACCGGGTGGGTGTCGATGATCTGGTCGAGTGCGAGGACCAGGTCCAGGACCGCGTCGTCGACGTCGTTCTCGCCCTTGGTCATGTCCTCCAGGCGGGAAGCGACGAGCAGATCGACGCCGGCCGACACATGCCCGGGCGGCAGGTCGGTCGGGTCGAAGGTCGTGTACTCGAGGTAGACGGTGGTGCGGGACAGCTTGCCGAGCTTCTCGGGCAGGCCCGGGGTGATGTCCCAGCCGGCCGGGACGTGCTCGAGCAGCTGCTCGCGCAGCCAGGCGCGGAGGTCGGTGATGGGCTCAGAGGACATGGGGCTTGCCGTCCACGGGGCGGATGATGCCGCGGATCGTCTTGTCGAGCGGCCGCGGCGTGTAGGACCATGCGCCGTCGCCGACGTTGCCATCGGATGACACTCGGCCCGCGTTCCAGAGGTTCTCGGCCTGCTTCAGCTGAGCGAGTACGAAGCGGGCTGGGGTGGGTTCGCCGTCGCTGAGCTCTGGCCCGTAGGCGAGCACCTGCTCCTTGGCGACGTCGAGGAGCATCTCGCAGCTCTCGAGATCGTCGAGCGGGGCGTCACCCCAGGCTCCGAGGAGGCGCTCTTGCGCCTCCTCGGAGTCGGCGGTGTACCAGTCGGTCACGTCGGGCCTCGGGTTGTCAGGCCAGGCGGAGCCAGGTGACGGTGCCGTCGGTGACGGTCGCTCCGACCGCCGGAGCGGAGGGCGTGCTGGAGGCGTGGGTGGTGCCGGCGACGACGCAGCGGTAGATCGTCGAGGACTGCTTGACGATCTGGCCGTACGCGTAGGCGGTGTCGGTGGCGCGCGCGGCGACGGTCCCGACGTTCACGACCGCCTCGGGGCGGACCTGGAACGTCTGGAAGTAGCCGTGGATGGCGCGGTCGATGCCGCCCTTGGCGATCTCGAGCGCGTCGATGTGCAGCGGGCCGCCGGGCAGCTCGTCGAACTCGATCGCGCGCTTCGCTCCGACGATCACCGACGGGTCGGTGGTGATGCCGGTCTCGCCGAGCACGAGCTGGACCTCGCCGTCGGCCAGGCCCTCGAAGTTGGTCGAGAGCACGAGCTTGACGAACGCGGGCATGTTCTCCTCGCCGCCGGCGGCGTAGGCGATCTGCTCGTAGGCGACCTCGTTGAGGATGCCGAAGGTCGGCAGGTCGCGGCGGTTGTCGGACTTCTTCGCCTTGACGGCGAGGATGCCCTGGATGACGAGGCCGACGGCCGCCGGGTAGTTCGAGGAGAACTTCGTGGTGGCGGGGGCAATCGGGGCGCCGGATGCGGTCTGCCAGGCGTCGAGGGCCTGGGCGTCGGCCCAGATCTCGTAGTCCTCGACGATGAGCTTGAAGAACGCCTCGAGCACTTCGGCACCGCCGGGCAGGTCGAAGAACTCGCGGGCGATGTCGGCGCCCCACGCGAAGCGGGCGAGGCTCGAGGTGGCGGACTGGGTCCAGCCGCTGCCGGAGGCGATCGAGGTCTTGTTGCCGTCCCACGTCGACGTCGGCGCGTAGCTGTCGACGGGGGCGCCGGACGTACCTCGGTGGACCTTGAAGCCCTTCTTGCCTTCGATCGAGATGTCGGTGCCGGTGGTGCCGAGCGGCACGTACTGGCGCTGGTACTCGATGCCCTGGTAGAGCTGGCCGACCCAGTTGGGCTGGATCGCGCTGCCGCCGACGGGGAGCGAGCCGCTGCCGCTGACCTTGATGTCGGTGAGGGCGGCGAGGAGCGTGGCGGGGTCGCCGCCGTGCAAACGCGGGCTCGCGCTCGCCAGCAGCGTCATGTCCTCGGTGCGGGCCATGTGGAGGCGCGCCCGGTTGAGGGCGTCGAAGATCTGCCGGGGGGCGGGGCCCCGCGGGGCGGTGCGGCCCCGGGGGGCGCCGGCGAGGAGCATGGCGGGCACGACTCGGCGGCGCAGCTGGCGGCGCCCGGCCTGGACGGTGTCGCCGGCGGGCTCGGGCTCGGGGGTGTAGACGACGTCGCCCTCGGGGGTTTCGACGACGATCTCGTCGGGCAGCTCGTCGGCGGCGACCTCGACGGTCTCGTCGGTGGCGTCGGTGACTTCGGCGTCGATCTCCTCGGCGAGGAGGGTCGACTTCTGGGGAGTGCTCACGGGGTGGTCCTTTCGGGGGGTGTTCTTGGCGGCGAGGAGGGTGGCGCCGGCGAAGGCCGGCTCCTGGACGAGGGCGGCCGCGAAGAGGCGACCGGAGACGGCCTTGCCGTCTTCGATGCGCACCTCGGCGACCTCGGCGGACAGGTGCTTGCGCTTGCCGGCCTTCGCCTCGGCGAAGGCGTGACGGCCGCGCTCGGTGGCGGCGAACTTGAACGAGGCGAAGATCCCGGCGTCGGGCTGTTCCCAGGCGCGGGAGAAACCGCCGACGACCTGCTCGCGCTCGTGCTCGATGTTGAGCGATGCGCCGGTGAGGTCCTCGGGCAGCTCGAACGCGCCGGCCGCGACGGTGAACCGGCCGATGTTCGAGCGGGCTTCGACGCCGTACGGGATGAGCAGGCCGGTGGCCGTGAGGTCCTCGTCGTTGAAGAGGAGCGTGCCGGCGTCGATCTGGATGACGTCCATCAGTCCTCGCTCGTGATCGGGCCGGTGGGCTGCGGTACGGACAGGTACGGGCCGGTCTCGACGCGGATTGAGTGGCCCGGCTCGCAGACGTCGTCGAGCGACAGGCGGGCTTCGATCGCGTCGGCGTACTTCGACAGGCCGAGGTCCCAGAGCTCATTGCGGACGGCGTTGTCCTGTGCGCCGGAGTAGCGGATCTCGGTGCCGCCGCCGGAGCCGCCCTGCCGGACACCCTCGACGAGCCCGGCGGGGATGCCGGCGTGGTTGGCGATGTCGAGCCGGTTGGCGTTGCGGCCGGACTCGAAGAGCTCGGTGGGAAGGTCGCCGGAGAAGTCGGCGGAGACCCAGTCGGGCTTCATCGCGGTGGCGCCGCCCTGGGCGGAGCGCGACTTCATCCACCGCTGTCGGAACTCTTCCCGCTCGTCGCGGCTCCAGCCGTCCCAGCGGTCTCCCGTGATGGTGAGGATGGTCTGGGGGATCGGGTTGTTGATCCGGTCGCGGTAGGCCGCCTCGATTGCGCGGGCGTCGTCGAGGGTCTCGTAGCCGTCGACGAGGATCCCGTTGGAGCCTTCGCCGAGCTGGATCGGGACGACGCGCTGCCGGTACGCCGTCGGGATCGCGTCGGAGGTGACCTCGGGCTTGCTGGCCTCGTTGAAAGCCCAGGTGCCGTACGGCAGGTAGAGGGCGTCGGCCGGCCGGCCGTCGACGAGCTGGAAGCCGATCGCCGCCCAGCCGTACATGAACAGGTCGCTCACGACGCCATAGCGGAGGTTGCGCGGCGGGATCATCGTGGCCGACGTGAGCAGCCAGGACGGCTGCTCAGCCGACTCAGTCGCGCCGTGGTAGTCGCGCCACGGCATACGGGCCAGGACGGTGCAGGTCAGGTCGTGCGCCCGCTTGACGGCGGGGATGCGCAACGCGGTCGTCTTGGTGAGGGCGTTCGGCAGCTCGGGATACAGGTCGGCGACGACGAGGTCGTTGAGGGTGTCCTGGGGGCTGTATGGGCTCACGACGCGCGGCGGCAGCGACGCGAGCGGCCGGCGGAGGAAGTCGATGAAACCCACGATCGGAGGGTCGCCCTGACCTTCGTTATTTCACGAATGCGTCGGCGTGTCGCCCTTCGGCGAGCTCGAGCGCCTTGCGCGCCTGGAACCGGTCAGGGTGGCAGCGCTCCTCGTGGGCCGCCCCGGACCGCCAGGCGGCGAGCTGCTCGAACTGGAACGCGGACCAGTGCGGGCAGTCGGCGCACACGACGACGATGCCGGTGCTGGAACGGTCGAGGCGGATGAGGCCGGGCTTGCGCATCGTGGCTCCTAGAAGTGCAGGGCGTCGGCGGGGGCGACGGGCGTGGCGGCGTCGTCGAGGAACTGGAGGGCCAGCGAGCAGGCCTCGAGCGGGGTGATGTCGGCAGCGAAGTCGGCCTTGGGGCGACCGAATCCGAAGCCGCCGTAGGTGCCGATCTGGCGTTTGATCGCGAGCTCGGCGGCGCGCTCGAGCTGTGCCTGCTTGCGGTAGTGGACGAGGGTGCCCTCGCCGGGCTTCGAGCCGAGCAGCTTGAGCATCTTGGTCGCGCCGCGGCGCACGTCGAGCGTGGTCGCCGGGATGATGGTCGGCTTCGGGGTCGCGCGAGCGAGGGTCTCGATCTCGACGCCGGCAGCCTGCGAGGCCTGGTCGTAGATGATCGGGACGCGGTGCTTCCGGGCGAGGAGGAGCACCTGCTTGGCGAAGCCCTGCACGCCGGCCTGGTGGTGCAGCAGCCCGATCGCGGTGCGCTGGGGGCCGGGGTCGACGTGCTCGCCGGCGGCGGCGAGCGCCTCGGTGACGAGGTCCTGCTCGGGCTCGAGGTGCCAGGCGACGCCGACCGAGGCCCAGAGGCCGTCGGGGTGGATGGCGATCGCGAGGGTGAAGCCGGCCGGCACGCCGGGGAGCTCGCCGTCGAGCGCGCCGCGCTCCCAGGGCCCGGGCGGGATGATGCGCTCGGTGGCGCCCTCGGCACCGGGGATGCCGAGGTACTCGGCGGCGAAGAGCTCGGGCTTGCCGAGCTTGCGGAACTTCTCGTAGTTGCGCTGCACCGACTCGATCGGGGTGGTCCAGCCGACGCCCGGGTGGTACTGCTCGACGAGCGCGCGGACCTTCGCGCGCGGGTGGTCGGCGTCAGGCTCCCATGCCTCGAGCTCCTCGGGGTCGGTGTTCTCGGGAGCGCTGTGCCGGATGATGCCGGCCGTCGGGTCGGTGAGCGTGTCCCAGAGCAGGTTGCCGTCGGTGTAGCTCGGGGCGGTGCCGGAGACGATGAACTGCGCACCGGGCTTCGTGTCCATCGTCGGCAGCACGGCGACCGTGATGTCCGCGCCGAGGTCGGGCTCGGCCTCACCGCCCTCGTCGACCCAGGCAGTGTCGAACCCGCCGGAACGGAACCCGTCGCCGCCGGGGGCGTAGACGGCGAGGTAGGAGCCGTTGGGCCAGGTGATCGACTCGGAGCCCTTGCCGATGTTCACGTCGAAGGGTCGGCGCTTGGGGTTGGGGTAGAGCCGGTTGATGGGGGCGACGATGTCGCGCAGGAACCGCTCGCGCGCTTTCTGCCCGGTGGTCGCCAGCGTCCACCCGGCGACGTGGTCCTCGCGCTTGGAGCAGCGGCCGAGGATGACCGCCTCGATGCTCGTGGTCTTCGTGGTGCGTCGCGGCTCGAGCACGCCGTTCAGGAAGTAGCCCGCGTTCAGCATGTCGGCGATCGCCAGCTGGATCGGGGTCGGGCCCTGCAGCCCGTCGGCGGCTCGGGGCATCTTGTCGACCCGCAGCAGCCGGGCGCCCTCCAGGAACTCGAGCCGGCCCTGCTCGGTGGTGACGAGCTCGGTGGCCTGGTAGGGCTCGGGGATGAGCGACCGCCACTCGAGCCAGGTCGCCTCGTCGCGGAGGTCGAGCAGCGTCGGCTGGATCCGGGGAACCGGCTTCGGCTTCGCGGGCGCGCGACGACGTCGGGGGGGCGTGGCCGTGGCGGTCATCGGGTCCTCAGTTCAGGGGGAGGAAGGCGTGAAGAGCCTTCGGCGGGGGTGACACTTTCGGCATAAAAAAAGCTGGTCAGGCGGTGTTTCACCATCGAAGGAGGCCCTTCGACGCGATCGCTCGAGCCTGCTGGCGGGCCGCGCCCATGCGCCCACCGGCAGCGCGGTTGCCTTGGCATCGGCCGGTCTTGTAGCGGTGCTCGGGTGCGAGGTTGGAGCGGGCCGAACCCCCAGCAGGATCGATGTGGCCGACGTCGAAGGCCTGCTCGGCGTCGATCTCGTACCCGCAACGCCAGCAGGCGACCTCACGGCCAGCGCGACGGGCCGCTGCGACCTGGGTGCGCACGATGCGGGCGTTCTTTCGGTACTCGGGGTCCTGGTGCTTGCGGCTCACCAGAGCGTCCCCTCGACGACTCGAGGCTTGTGGAGGCCGTCGATGTTGCGCACGACGGTGCCGCAATCGGGGCACTCGACGTAGCGCTCAGCGGAGGCATCGTAGGCGCGCCGACAGCATGGCTTGAGCCAGTCGCTCATCGTCCTGGCCTCTCGTGCGGGAAGCAGACCGGGCACGGCCAGCCGCGGTAGCGGTCGAACCACCACCATCCGAGGCGCGTCCGTGGCTGACGGAACCGCTTGCAGGCTGGGTCGGTGCGGAGGTGGCGGGTCATCGTCCTGGCCATTCGAGTGGGCCGATGCGGTGCAGGCCGTCGTGGCCGGCGGGCAGCTCGCACACGCGCGAGTGGGCGCACGGTGCGGGGACAGCGGTGAGGATCCGGGTCACCCGCTGGGCGGTGAGCTGGAGGACTTCGTCGATGTCGTGGTCGAGGCGCTCGTAATCGGCGTCGTGGTTGAACATCGACCAGATGCGGTCGCGGGCTTCGGTGCTCATTCGATGGCCTCCAGCCAGTAGGCGCGGTCGAGCTCGACGACGTGGTTGTCCTCGACGATGCGGATCGTGGTATCGGTGGCGGTCAGGAACGTGCCAACGTGGGTCTCGGCGAGCCAGCCGTCTCGGGTGAGGCTGTAGCTGACGAGGGTGATGAGGTCGCCGGGCTTGGCGAAGATCGGATTGCCGGCGGCGTGCTTGCGGGTGCTCATGCGTAGACCCGTTCGATCGCGGTGGCGGTGTGGCCTTGGCCGCACATCGGTGGCGCGTCGCCGACGGCTACGCCGAGACGGTGGCCGAGGATGCAGCGGGCGCCGTCGCGCGCGCCTGTACCTGGGTCACCTTGGGTACTACTAAGTTCAATTTCTTCTATAGAGGGGTAGTTTCCGGTTTTGTACCCCCTGGAAGCCGATTTTGTACCCCCTGTGGATAACTCTGTAGCCCCTGAATCGTCCTCGTCGCGGTCGAAGAGCTCGGGCGTCGTCGACGGCATCTGGAGGTTGTAGACGACCGGGCGGCGGTTGCCCGGGAGGTGTCGGACGTGCTGCTGGTCACCGCGCTTGACGAGCCGCAGCGACTCGAGCTCACGGAGGGCTCGACGGATGCTCTGCTGGCTCACGCCGAGTTCGTCAGCCATGCCGGCCTTCGACCGCCATGCCCGAGTGCCGTCGACTGATGCGACCCAGGCGAGCTTCACCAAGACCCGGTACGCGAGCCCCTTGCAGCGGTCGTGTTCGAGGCCTTCGACCCACTTGATCGCCTCGACGCTCATCGGAGCGACCCGGAGGCGAGTAGGCAGGCGACGATGCCGAGGAGGGCGGCGGCGACGCTCAGCGCCCATATGGCGACTCCCTGCCCCAGGGTGACACCTGGGGCAGGGATGTACGTCGTTCGCCGTTTCGTTGTAAAGACGCGCTTGACAGTCACGGCAGGTTTACCCCGTCAATCAGGGCCTCGAACACCGCGGGCAATTCGGCCATGATCTGCTCGCGGAACCCCCCGAGCCTGGCCCGCCAGTACGCCTTAGCCCACGCACGGAAGGCGGTGAGGAACTGGTCGCTGGATCCCGAGCCCGCGACCAACTGCGCGATCTCCGAGCGCGCGGCGTAGGCGGCGTCGGCGGCGTAGGCGGCGGCGTAGGCGGCGGCGTAGGCGGCGTCGGCGGCAGCGTCGGCGGCGTCGGCGGCGGCGTCGGCGGCGTCGGCGGCGGCGTAGGCGGCGTAGGCGGCGTAGGCGGCGGCGTCGGCGGCGGCGGCGTAGGCGGCGTAGGCGTCGGCGTAGGCGGCGGCGTCGGCGGCGGCGGCGTAGGCGGCGTAGGCGTCGGCGTCGGCGGCGGCGTAGGCGGCGTCGGCGGCGGCGGCCCACGCCGTCTTGGCGATCTCGGCCTTGAGCCAGTCGACGAACTCGGCGCGCTTGCTGTCCTCGAGGATCTCCTTGCGGATGGCTCGAGCGTGCCGACGGTTGTTGTCGGCTGATTCGGCGTCGACGATCTTCTGGCCGAGGCGGAGCGACTCGGCCATCGTGGGCCGGCCGAGGCGCTCGAGGAGCCGCGAGAGGTAGTCGCGGACGTACCAGTCGGCTGCGATGTAGGCGCGTCGCTCGTCGAGGCCGTCGTTGGCGGTGCCGATGAGCTTGGGGATGAGCGGTACCAGCTGCTGCCGCTCGGTGTCGGTCATGGCGTCGTTGAGGCGACGGCCGAACGCGCCGAGCACCGGGGACACACACTTGGGTTGGTCGGTGTGCTTCTCACCGGCGATGTAGGCGACGGCCTCCATCAAGCAAGCACCGTCGGCATAGCTGGCGTGTCCGCCGGACTTGAGGATCAAGCCCTCGGGAATCTGGATCGTGGTCACGAGTACTCCGTTCGCGAGAATGAATCATGTGTGATTCATTACGCGACACTCATGTCCTATTGCACAAGTCCCGGTATTGATGACGGCGTGTCGCACTATTGATTCACGCCGTGACGTAGAATCTGTGCATGACCATGTTGAACGTGCCCGACGACACGCTCGGAGGCCGCCTATTCGCCGCTCGACGGCTTGCGCGCCTCGATCAAGATTCGATTGGGCAGGCGGTCGGTGCCTCTCGGCCGACGGTCTCTCGGTGGGAACGCAATGCCACTGAGCCGACTGTCTCGCAACTCATCACTTGGGCGAAGGTCACCGGGCAGACGGTCGAGGCGTTGCTCGACGGACTTCCCGGAGTGAAGTACGCCCGAAGGGATTCGAACCCCCAACCTTCTGATCCGTAGTCAGATGCTCTATCCGTTGAGCTACGGGCGCTTGGCTGGCCTGGGGGACCAGCCCGGCAAGTATAGCGGACACCCCGGTGGCTGCCGTCCGAGGGCGAAGAGGCCCCCTCGCGATGTCGGCGGGGTGCGCTAGCGTGAATAGCGCAGGTACGAGGCGGGGCCATGACCGGGTCCTCATCGGGCCCACGACACGGGAGGTGCCCATGCGAGCCACACTCGCCGGCTCGGTGATCGCCGAGGCTGACCAGGCCGATCTGGTCTCGATCGAGGGGAACTGGTACTTCCCGCCGTCAAGCATCGCCCCGGGGGTGCTCGTCGAGAGTCCGACGCCGTACCACTGCCCGTGGAAGGGCGACTGCCAGTACTACACGGTGCGCCGCGGCGACGACGAGGTGACCGACGGGGCGTGGGCGTACCTGACGCCGATGCCGAGCGCCATCGAGCGCGTCGGCGCCGACTTCGCCGGCTATGTCGCATTCGGAAAGGGGATCACGGTCACCGACTGAGGGCCGACCCGTGATCGAGTTTTCGCACGTCTCGAAGGTGTTCCCGGACGGCACCGCCGCAGTCCGGGACTTCAGCCTCGCGATCCCGCCCCGCCGGACGACGGTCCTCGTCGGCTCCTCCGGCTCGGGCAAGACGACCCTGCTGCGGATGATCAACCGCATGGTCGACCCGAGCGACGGAGTCATCACGATCGACGGCAAGGACATCGCCGCGCGCAACCCCGTCGAGCTGCGGCGCAGCATCGGATACGTCATGCAGCATTCAGGCCTGCTGCCCCATTTCACGGTCGCGGCGAACATCGCGACCGTCCCCGTTCTCAGGGGGGCCAGCCGCCGCGACATCGGAGTGCGAGTCTGCGAGCTGCTCGACGTCGTCGGACTCGACCAGGCCCTCGCCGACCGCTACCCCGCGCAGCTGTCCGGCGGCCAGCAGCAGCGCGTCGGAGTCGCCCGAGCCCTCGCGGCCGACCCGAACATCCTCCTCATGGACGAGCCCTTCGGGGCCGTCGACCCCATCGTGCGGGCGGAGCTGCAGCAGGAGCTACTGCGACTCCAGCGCGAGGTCGACAAGACCATCGTCTTCGTCACACACGACATCGATGAGGCCTTCCTGCTCGGTGACCAGGTCGTGATCCTGGAGGCCGGCGCGCAGACCGCCCAGATCGGCAGCCCGAGCCAGATCATCGAGCAGCCCGCGAGTCAGTTCGTCGCGAGCTTCATCGGCGCCGAACGCGGTCGACGAGCGATGCACCTCAAGGCCACAACGGGCGGCACCGTCGTCGTTGACGGGTTCGGCCGCACCCAGGGCGTGCTCGTGGCTGGGACCGAGTCGCCATGAGCTGGGTCCTCGACAACCTCGACCTCGTGGGCTCGCTGCTGTTCACCCACCTCTGGCAGAGCCTCGTGCCGCTGACGATCGGATTCGCGCTCTCGATCCCGCTCGGCTGGGTGGCCTGGCGCTTCCGGTTGCTGCGCAGCGGCATCGTCCTGGTGACCGGACTGCTCTACACGATCCCGTCCCTCGCACTGCTCACCATCCTCCCGGGAATGCTCGGCCTGCCGATCAACTCGGCGGCGAACCTCATGGCGGCGCTCACCATTTACGTCATCGCGCTGCTGGTACGTGCCGTCGTCGACGGGTTGGACGCCGTCGGTGAGGAGGTGCGGTTCGCCGCGACGGCGACCGGGTTCAGCGCGCTCCGCCGGCTGTGGGCGGTCGAACTGCCGCTAGCGGCGCCGGTGATTCTCGCCGGGCTGCGAGTCGCGGCGGCGAGCACGATCGCACTCGCGACGGTCGGCATCCTCGTCGGCGTGACGAATCTCGGCTACCTCTTCACGAACGGACTCCAACGCCGCATCGTGCCCGAGGTGCTCACCGGGGTGCTCGCCGTCGTCGTGGTCGCGGTCATCGTCGACCTGCTGCTCATCGGGGCCGGGCGCCTCCTGCTGCCGTGGCAGCGCACGGTCAACCGTCGGGCCCACCACACCCCGACCCTGACGGCGGCGATGTCATGACCGTCCTCCTTGAGGCACTCACGTGGATCTTCTCCGGCGATCCGGGTCGCGGCGTCGACCCGATCGGCATCGCGGCCCTGCAGCACCTCGGGTACACACTGGTGTCCGTCCTCATCGCGGCCGCCATCGCCATCCCGCTCGGTTGGTGGATCGGGCACACGGGGCGTGGCCGACAGCTCGCCATCGGCATGAGCGGCGCCGCGCGCGCCATCCCGTCCTTCGGCCTGCTCGTGCTGCTCGTGCTGCTGATCGGGGTGCTCCACAAACCGGAGGCCGCGGTGGTCAGCTACATCCTCCTCGCGATCCCCTCGATCCTCGCGGGCGCATACACCGGTTTCGAGGCGATCGACCGCGCGGTCGTCAGCGCCTCCCGGGCCATCGGGATGACCGAGATGCAGCTCCTGTGGCGGGTCGAGGTGCCGCTCGGGCTCCCACTCCTCGTCGCGGGGCTACGCGCCGCCACCCTTCAAGTCGTCGCGACCGTCACGATCGGCGCCTATGTCGGGCTCGGCGGACTCGGCCAGTACATCATCGCGGGCATTCCGCTGCGGCAATACGACATGGTCCTCGGCGGCGCACTCCTCATCGCCGCCCTCGCCCTCGCGCTCGACGGGCTCTTCGCGCTCGCCCAGCGCATGGCCGTCCCCGAGGGACTGCGCCGATCCGACGGCCGGCCGACGACCCCTCACCGCGGCGAGCTCGCCGCCGCCCGACCGACCTGACCGCGATCCCACGAAGGAAGGCACACCATCATGCCCACCCCATTCATCCCCAAGCGTCCCCTCGCCGCACTCGCGCTCGCGGCCGGTGCCGCCCTCGCCCTTGCCGGCTGCGGCACGAGCGCGCCGAGCGAGGACACGATCGTCGTCGGCTCCCAGGCGTATTACTCGAACGAGATCATCGCGGAGATCTACGCGCAGGCGCTCGAGCACGATGGTGTCGCCGTCGAGCGGCAGTTCAATGTCGGGCAGCGCGACGCCTACATCCCGCTGCTCGAGAGCGGCGAGATCGACGTCTTCCCGGAGTACAGCGGCAACCTGCTGCAGTACTTCGACCCGGACACGGACGCGCGCAGCTCGACAGACGTCATCGCGGCACTCCCGGGCGCGCTCCCGGAGGGTCTCGTCGTCCTCGACCAGGCGGCCGCGACCGATCAGGACTCCTACACCGTGACGGCGGCGTTCGCGGCCCAGCACAAGCTCGCCGCCATTCCCGACCTCGCCGGTGTCACCGAGCCCCTCACGCTCGGCGGGCCACCGGAGCTCGCCGAGCGGCCATACGGTCCGGACGGATTGGCGTCGGTTTACGGCATCGAGGTCGGCTTCAGCCCGACCGGTGACACGACCGTCGAGGACCTCCTCGCGGGGACCGTCAACGTCGCGAACGTGTACACGGCCGACCCGCGCACCCAGACCGAGGATCTCGTCGTGCTCGAGGATCCGAAGGGTCTCTTCCTCGCCTCACACGTCGTGCCCGTCGTCGGGGCGAGCCTCGCCGACCGCGTCGCGGCGACCCTGAATGCGGTGAGCGCGGCGCTGACGCCGGCCGACCTGGTCGCCCTCAACGTCCAGAGCACCGTCGACCAGCGGTCCTCCGCCGACATCGCGGCGCAGTGGCTCGCCGAGCGGGGGCTGCTTGGGTAGGTTGCCCGGATAGCTCGTCGGGATCGCCTGCTCGGCAGTCGGCAAGCGCGACGCCGCCGGATCAGCTCGCGGGCGGCTCGGTCCCGTGTGCCTCGGGCAGTGCGACCGTCACCCGCGTGTCCCACGGGTCCTGCACGGTGATGGCACGGCCGTCGTCAGCGAATTGCAGGTCGCGTGCGCGGAGCCTCGCGGCGAGCGCGTCGAGATCCTCACGAGTCGGGACGGTGACGGCCACCTCACCAAGCCCGAGCGTCGCGGCCCGGGGCCCCGCCCCGGAGCTGTGCCAGGTGTTCATGCCGATGTGGTGATGGTAGCCACCCGCGGACGCGAAGAGCGCACCCGGGTACCCGGAGAGCGTCACATCGAAGCCGATCGCGCCGACGTAGAAGTCGCGCGCGAGGTCGAGGTCGCCCACCTGCAGGTGCACGTGCCCGATCTGGCCGGGCTGCGCCTCGACCGCCGCAACGGCATCCTCGGTGAGGTGCCGCTGCAGGTACGCGTTCGGGTCGAGGCGGAGCGTGTCCATCCGGACCTGGCCGTCCGCCGCGATGTCCCAGGCGCTCCGCGGCCGGTCGACGTAGAGCTCGATCCCGTTGCCCTCCGGGTCGGTGAAGTAGAAGGCCTCGCTGACGAGGTGGTCCGCGGAACCCGTGAAGCGACTGCTCGGGTGCTGCGCGGCACGGTACACGGTCGCCGCGAGGGCGGATGCATGCGGAAATAGGAATGCGGTGTGGTACAGCCCCGGCTGCCGAGGGTCGACCGGCGGCAGCTCGGGCGTGTGGACGAGCCGCAGGAGCGGCGCGCCCGCCCGACCAAGCGTGCGATGCACCTCGCGACCGCGGACCTGCTCCGTCACTGGGACGAGCGCGAGCGCCTGCTCGTAATAGGCGGACATGCCCTCGAGGTCGCCGACACGGAGCGTCACCGCATCCATGCCGGTCGCGGCATTGAGGAGGTGGTCCTGCGTCTGGGTCGTGGTGGTCATGCCGGGTGGAACACGGCGGTGACGATCCGCATTCCTGACGAATGCGACGGGCTGCGTCAGCCGAGCCGCTCGCTGAGCTCGAGCCAGCGGTGCTCGAGGCTGTCCCGCTCGGCCTCGAGCGCACCGATCGCCTGCATGCGCTCGGCGAGCGCGGCGTAGTCCGCCTGGTCGTGGTCGGCGAGCGCGGCGCGGTCGGCGGCGATCTGCTGGTCGAGCCTCGTGATGCGGCGTTCAGCGGCGGCGAGCTCCTTCTCGGCGGCACGACGCTCGGCACCCGAGAGGTGCTGCGCCGCGGGCTCGGCGGCGGGCTCCTCGCCGAGAGGCGGGCGATTGCCGCGCGCCAACCCGCGACCGGGTGCATCCCCCGCCGTCCGTGCCGCGGCCCCGAGCCGCAGATACTCGTCCACTCCGCCCGGCAGATGCCGGAGCCGCCCGTCGAAGAG
>Ga0182739_1000770_pt1 | contig 37427 bp, 37 predicted proteins | sample eDN5th30CBELigBY_FD_128873 | JGI IMG/M metagenome (GOLD analysis project Ga0182739, IMG submission 128873) | Enriched backyard soil microbial communities from Emeryville, California, USA - eDNA 5th pass 30_C BE-Lig BY (version 2) (version 2) | ecosystem: Environmental > Terrestrial > Soil >... | reverse complement strand
CTCTAAAAGAAAAAAGCCGAGGAAAACAGGAGTGGATACCTGAGTTTCGCTCGGCTCGTGACACGACTATTTAGGCTTTGAGATGACTATTTAGGCTCTGAGATGACTTTAAAGTTATTCACATAGTAGGGATTGGGTTATAAGGAGAGAACAAGGGTTAACTTTACCTATTCATCATCCCGATGCTTCTCAAACGACTGTTTAATCAGCGACATGACATATTCAACCTCATCAATTGACGAAACTCCAATCTCTACATCACCATTGCCCCATCGACCAAGTTTGCTCACATCTTTACAGATGCCCTGTAGATCGATTATCTCGTGGAAAGCCATATTTAAACTTAAACGAAGTTTACTTTTCTGTGGAACAATATCGACGAAATTTGTTGTTGTCTTGAAAGCTATATATAGCTTTTTAAACTCCATCCGAACAGAACTATCCAGATTACAGATTCGTCTTGACAGTTCCTCAAATAACACCATCATTTCACCCTGCAACTCAGGATGATCTGCAATGGTATACGTGACAACTTCACTTCCAGAACCTTTTTTGCTATATTTCAATAATGTATCATCCGAGATATTCGGGTATTCCCAAACTTTTACTGCCTGATCTGCAAGTGATTGAGCACGTTTCGTAATTTCATCTTTATTCCATACACTTAGTTTACCTAGCCCTCTATTCAATCGTAAAGGACTGTCTGCGAAGCCACCGTCCATATCTCGCTTCACAGTGAATGGCTTGTCGCTCAGCTCAGAGTTATAGCGAGTCAGTGTTAAATTCCCAAGCGTATGTAGATATGTATTCTGAACCTCTTCCCAGTCTGTTCCGAGGTCTTGTCTCCATTCAACAGATAAGTTTGGATTTTGAGGCATGATGTGCTCTATCGTGTAACTCTCAATGTCCACTATCTCTTTGCGATTGAAGTTCTCAAGCTTACGAAGTAAGTAATTGCGGGTTCTAAAGTTGTACACATCTTTTACGGTTAATTCATTTATGAATTCTTCATTTTTAGGAAAGCGACGATGTGAATCTTTATTCAAGAACGCTACAATTGTACTTTCCAAGTAGTTCGATTTATCGATTTCTTTACTTATCGTTGCAAACGTTTTGTTCAAGGAATTAGTTGGAACCCCACAAATCGCTCTGCGGAATACATATGCTTCAACCAACTTCAGAATCGAGATAAAGTCCTCTTTCGGTAAGCTTTCTTGAACAAAGTCGTCATAGATCTCAAGCAAGAACGGATAAGATACATCTACTTTTAATGTATTTATATCCTCTAACACTTGATTGATTCCCTTATCTTTTTCAGTTTGAAATGCCAGATATACAAAGTATTTCGAGAACCGATAAATATCCGCTACGATCTCATGAACGGATTGACCATCTTGAAGATATACGTAATCCTTGAATACCGAATATACATCTTGAATATTTGGGATTTTCCCCGTTTTCACAGTTAAGTAATCACGCATAAAACGATCAAATATTGCCGAATCATTAAAATTGCCAAAACTACGTTCCATCGGATACCAATATTCGGTGTATAGATCAGTCTGTTCCTTTGGCTCCAGTCTCATTAGGACAAAGTTTCGAATCAAATCTGCTTGTGAAAGGTCAAGACCTGTCGAGTTCAGACTTTCAAAAATTAATTGAGGATTATCATGATCACGATCCAACGATATGTCCACTACAATCAATTTTGAAATACCTTCATTGAGCTTATTCAAGTCTACGCCACTATTTTTAATGGATTCGAGGAAAAAGTTGAAGTTCTCCATTACTCTCACTGAATATTCTTCAGGGAGTTTTTTATCTGAAACCAAGCTAATCAACGTGTCCTTATCGCTTTTTGTCAAGATGAGCTTGTGATATAAATCTCCCTCCTCTTCATTGTTTACAAGATAGTAGTTCATAATTTTCTTCTTTGTAATATCCCAGGTTTGACCACTATCCTCAATGGCTTTTCCTAATGCAAGTAGGAATAGTGTCAAAGTGGTCATACGTTGTTGTCCATCGATGACAAGCAACTGAGGAACCGAAGATATTTGATACAATCCACGCTCAATATAGACAATTGAACCTACAAAATGACCTTTCACTTTTTCATCTTCCGCCGCTCGTACTATGTCGTTCCAAAGTTGACGACATTGATTAATCGTCCAGCTATATTTACGCTGATAGATGGGAATGATAAATTGCTTCGTTCCTTGTAAAAATTTAAGTAAATTTGTCTCAACTGCCTTCACTATATCATCTCCTCAAAAATCGTATACCTTATAAAACGTATCTATAGTTTACGACTTTTGAGAATACCTTCCAAGCACAAGATAAACTATAAGAATTCATTCTACACTCATTTCCATATCCGAAAAATCAACTTCACCCTCAACAAGTATTTCCCTTACCTTGGCATTTTTCTTCGATAAAGAAAAGTTACCGTTGTTATATTCGATAAATATATCACTGCTTTTATTGTAAGTCTTTTTTTTATACATATCTGGATGTTCGACTCTAATTGCCTCTTCATCTTTGGTCTTTAAAATCGGCTCATACATCTGAAAAAAACTCCCAGAGTTATATTCACAAACACTCACTTTACTTGAATACTTTCTAAGTAACTCCTCTGTAAGAAATTTCAAACAGACATATTCCCCATCTGAACTTTGCATTTTCCCTTTACGTTGAAAATCGTTCCAAAAGAAGACATAGGAGTCTAGTTTCACGAAAAAACCATTTGTATCTCCCTCTATCCCCCATTCAGGAATGAATATTTGCTTATTGAGGTAAACACCATCTTTTAAAAAAATACGATTTTGAAATCGTCTTAAATGATCATTAGCTTTCAAACCATTCAAACGTTTTAATGAATTTGCGGAAAAGAGCTTCTTGTGCTCAAATATACTTTTAATGTTTCTCCTATCAGTTAAATGGTAGCAATATTTACTGAACAATACATTATTCCCCTTCAGCGTTTGAATTTGATTTATCAGTCCAATTTGAGAATAATCAACAGTTTCAAAACGGAATTACCTTTTCATTTCTTCGCCCTAGGCCCGATATTTGCTTTTTTTATCTTTTTAATCTCAGCTAGTATAGATGGTGTCGTTATGTGATTTTCCAAGCAATACTCATTAAATTTGATTTGTTCTTCGGAAAAAAATGACTTTAGCACTAATTCAGTTGCCGTCCATAAAAATGTCGTTGCCATACTTATCAATGTTCCTGGATCCGTATAGCTTCTTAGTGGTTTGAAGAAGGATTCACCTTGGCGATGTTCTATCATTTCCATGGCATTGATTGTGTGTGTTTCATGTGAGTAGGTAGAGTATAAAATCTCATATTCTGCCTGCATATTGACATCAATAGCGACTTTTCGAAAAGAGTCATGTCCGAATAAAGCATACCAGTTCACATACTTGCCACTTTTTTTCTCAAATCTCAGCCAAGCTTTCCTAGTATCCTTCAACCAGGAGGCATCGAGTTTTTCTTTCATTTTTTTGATTTCGCTGATAATCGTAGTATCAGGCAATTCCTGGTTTAGTCCAGTTCCTAAAAAATCTGAAACGACCTTTGCTTTCGGTGAGTTGGGTTCAAGAACTTGCATAACCGACAAACGTGACTTCAATGAACCATAGTAGTAAGCCTCTGCCTTCTTACACGTATTTCCTTTGAGCATATAGGCTAAATAGACAAGGTTCTCAAACATAGTTCGCATAATGCCTTTCGATACGTGTTCTGTCCCATTCTCGATATTGACGAAAATGGCATCTGCTTTCTCCAATACCTTGCGATGTAGCAAAATTGGAATTAACATCTCGGTTGGAATTACACCATGTACGCCGCCAACTGCCTCCTCCATAAGAACATCAACATGTCGTACCATTTCTCCCAGTTTCTCTAGTAATGTTTCCATCGTTGCATTTAATGAATGCTTATCAATAGTCATTGACCCCAGCCCTTTAAATTAATCAAACCCACATAAATTTTACCATGTATTGTACGCACGCAAAAATTGGAACGTAATTGTATTGAATACATGAGTTCTTTGTCCCTTTCTGATAGGCTCTGTTATCGTTGAATGTTGATTTCCGAGTAAAAGAAAACCACCTCGGTTAAGGTGGTAATTGAACTATGTATCACGTTAGAGCATTTAGCCTTCAACCTTTTCTTTATCTGTCTTGCTTTTATCGTACTTGGCTTTGAAGTGAGAGCCAACTTTATATAGACCATATCCAGTCGCCCCAATAAGACCTAAACCACCCAAAATAATTACCGTTCCTGCTGTTTCCCTGCGTGGTCTGTAATACTTATAATCATCGTATCCATACAATTTTTCTAAGGTTATATATTTTCCATAATACCAAACTTCTTTTTTAGGGTCATTATCGCCCCAAGCATAAAAGTATTCATTCCATGCTTTTGAGAATTTAGACATAATTCTCCTTCCTTTAAGCAAATATTTGTTGAAACCAAACAACCCTGTCTGTCAGGCGACTGCTCTAGCCTGCCCGTTAGCTCAATTATAAATCAACAACAAAGATTAACATAGCTTTCTGATAAAAATATTGGAATATATGGATAGAAATTCCCTGCTTTTTTTCAAGTGCAGAGACTCAGCGGCGGAGATCATTTGGAAAAAATAACCGAGGATATGCAGGCGTGAATACCTGAATTCCACTCGGTTCTTCTGCTTACTTTCATACTAAAGTTAACAGTGTCCCTTTAAGAGTCAGAGATTAAGTCTTTGCTTAGCTATTCATCGTTCGGATCGAACTTCCATTCATCGGGAATTTTTGTGTTGTCAGGTTGATGAGAATTTATGTATCTGAGAGCATTATTAAAATGTTCCTCATCCTCAATAGCTCGACAAGACTTACCTCCCCAAAGAGATTTTTGATGCACGACCGTCTTCAGATCCTCGAACTCTTTCCGCAGTATAAAAGCTGTGTAACCGTTTAATTCTTTTGCAATGTCACTATGATTCTTGCCGTTTGAGTTAACCAAAAAATGAACATGATTATAGGCTACTGTAATTGCATGAACTGTAATTCCAAGTTTCGATGCTTTCTCCAAAAAGGCTTCTTTTACTCTTTGCAACTTCTCAGGGGTGTTAAATCCGTTCTTCCTCTTTTTACAAACAGTTACAAAATGCAAGTTGTTATTCCATCCTGGCAATTTCTCAGGGTTCAGTACATACAGTGCCATGTCCAATCCTCCAATAATTCATTCGCTAATTGGATGCTTGTCGCATTGCTCGAACAGCAACTTGGCTGACATAGAGTCCTTTAGCCTCGTCTTCTTTCGGAAATCTTCCCCTTACCTAGTTCCAATTACCTGTAATATAGCATTCGAATCAGCTTCCTTCAACCAAAATCTAATTTCTATAACACCTGCACTTTAAACAACTGACGTATCTATACTAATCAAACCCTCAATTAGTGGTAAATCTATCATTTCTGGTCGAACCCCTGCCTTTCGCAAAACGTCCCATTTGGAAAAGTGTCTTTCTTCCCGCTTCAACTCTTCAATAGCCCACTTAATCCTCCGCCATCGATACTGCTCGTTGGTTTCTACCACGAGCTTTAAATAAGCCTTCGTTAAGGGCAATTTGTCAAGATGCTTATCTAGCAGATCTTTATGTTCAATTTCATGACCAATCGAACTTTTGCTAATTTGTTTTGGCTTCCCCTCTTTGGCTTGAATAGCAACGACTGCTCTTTTTATTTTCTCAAAAAGTTCCTGGTCTCGCCTCTCCCAGTTAACCCTGGGCTTTGGTGTAATTCTCTTGCTCACCTTTGACGGTGATTCCTGTTGAAGCCATAGTCGATCAGAACGATACAGCCTATTAAATAATGTTGGATTTAATTCTCTAAGCTGGGTCCTGGACAAAAACGGATACTTTTTTTGCATAGCCATCCATTCCGCTCGGTCCTCATTTCTTTGTATTTCCCTTACTAACTGCCATTCCACCTCTTCCCGCCCATCTGCTTTATCTAAGTATTTTTTAATCGTCCGTAAACCTACACCAAGCCTTCTTCCAATCGCTTTCATACTCATTCCCGAATCGGCTAACCGTTTACATTCCTCTACCCATGTCAATCCGAATTGCTTAACCCTCATTTTCTTCACATCTTCACCAGCCCGAAGGGTATAGACAAATCCACATGAGCAATGATATGTGCCAATAGCTATTCTGTCCTTCACTGTCGAGGCAACTTCATTAATGACGTATTTTTTATAATGATCAGTGGCGGGATTCAAACATTGCCACGGTCCACTACCAAATGGCTTGTAGACATCATTATGTAGAAGAATATCATCTGGAGTAGAATTTAGAAATTGTAGAAATAACAGATGACGGACAGGATGGAAAGACCTCTGGTGCTTCCTGGTTAACTGCTTTAGCCAATTGTTTTTTGTATGAATCATTGACTGCAACCGTTCAAGAAACTCCTCACCAAAATAAGAAACAAAGTCCCCATAAAGCTGATCTTGATCAACATATTGCCCCAAAATACTCGAATACCCTAGTTCATTTAACCTACTTGAATAAAACTGTTCGAACCAACTGAACGTCCGTTTCGGATACCTATTGTGTAGAAGCATCTTTACATTTTTGCTAAGCTGTTGATATTTTACAATGTCGCTCGATTGTGTTTCCTTGGCAACACAATTAAGCGGACTATTCCATTCGTCCGACGCTATAAACTTATATTTGTTTTCTCCGTGTAAATGGATTTCACTATTTGAAAGATGAATCCCGTGCTCAACACATACATCTAATCCAGGAATTTGATGCATTCTGTGCCAATAGCGTTCACCATAGATCTCAATGTCACGTGAGAGGCACTCCCTGCAATATCGAATCCATTTGTGCCGCCTTACTGAACTTCCCATGACACCCAGCCGAGAATAAACTTCATTTCCAAACCCGTCAACCATCGACTTATATACTGCTTCTGCTTGGTCAGGGGGCAAAAATGCTGAATAAAAGGGAAACAACGTGTGCTCCATAATCAACTGCTCTTCTGTAATTTGTGATGTAATCGGCAGTCTCTCGATCAATCCCCCAATTTTTGAAGGAAGATCTACGGAAGCCGAAATATGCCTGTTTCCAAATATATGTTGCAACATATTACGGTGATTCGGCTCACCTGACCACTTTTTATATCTGCCGATTATTGAATAGAGTAGCTCGTCGGGGTAAGGCGTTGGAAAAAAAACCATCATCTCTAGGTTCACCCTGTGTATTCAAAGTCGTTTCTTAATACTCCTGCCTTATTGAGAGACTCATATGCAGATAATCCCTCTTTCGAACCAACACTTACAATCGTTCGTAGATCGTCTACTGTCTCTGTCGGACTACCTTGGCTTTTCTCGGCTGGTTCATCTCCTTTGTTAACCCAAAGCAAATATGCCGCTTGAACTAGTTTGTCTACTTCAATAATCCCAGGCTGTTGCATTATTGCTTTGTTAATGTATTCATTAGCTTGTTTTTCTGATAGCCCCAACACTTGAAGACGTATACCTGCATTTTTTTTGATTTCGTTTGTCTGTTTTTGTCTGAGTTCAGAATGTTTTTGAGTCTCCTTAATGAATGTTTGTACGTGGATTTGCGACTGCTCTTTATTTATGAACTCTGAAACATCAGGCATAACGATGTCCTGGTAATTAAGCAAATCTGTTGTTCTTCCCATACGAAGCGCATCGATCATGGGTCTAATCATTCTTAGTTGTTCCTTAGCGACTTTACGAATAAGTGCTCCCGAAATTGTCTCTTTTCCAGATGAAATTGCCTTAACCTGTATCATCATCCAAAGCTTAATAACAATGTCGGGAATACCTTGAGTCTCATCATAAAAAATAGAGGAGATATCATCAGTCAATTCAATAGGTTTTCGGATCCATTGATACTTCCAGACTCCACTCAAAAATAAGTCCCAAGTGGCATCTTTCTTCATTCGGTCCCAAAAAAAATTGCCATGCCCGCTGATATTTCTTCGTCCTTGACGAAACTCAGATTGCAAAATGCTTAGCGACTTTGGGGTGCCAACCAAGATGATTGCAATGTTTGCCGTATTGATGATGGTAGTAAAAAAGTTGAGTATAGCAGTGTTACCACCGCTTTTGGATATACTTAAATGCTGAATTTCATCGATAACCAAAATCCCCAAACCTAAGTTTTGAAGTAGGTTTGAAATTATCGGTATCATGATATTTGTGGATTTATGCCCAGTCCCGTACTTCTCCATGTAATTAGTCCCAAGTAAAGCATCAATTACAATAAAAAATTGTAGGCAGAGAGCCTTTAAACTGCCATCATAGGGAGCCTCAACCTTTAAGTGTGTTAGTTGGTATCTTGGAAAGTCCATCCCTCTGTATTTAGAATGAGCAATGACTTGCGGAGTAAGCGAAAGGATTTTGGATAGAGAGCTTGTTTTACCTGAACCCGATATGCCAATGAGCGTTAACGACTTTGATGTAGAGTTTTGAGAGAGAGAGCTATTGAAACCTCCCTCTTGCTCCCCCAGGTTTCCCGTTCTCCATTTCACATAATTAGGCGAAAAAGGATTTCGATCCACATATCCGTTTCGAAGCATTGTTGAGATCGCTTGTTCAAGCTGAATGTGCTCATAAGTCGGTTGGAAATATTGAAACAACCTTCGAAGTAAGTGAACACGTATATGCGGATCCAACAACCGCTCATACGGATCAAATGGAGGGTAGTAGGCTAACTGCCCAATCACCTGTTTTGGTGACAAGATATGAGGCAGGCACTCGATAAATGGATTTCCTCCATAATCCTTGATGGATTGTTCTTTGTATTGCGCCACTACTGCCTGAGTTCCGTTGGGCAAACTAATGGTTTCCACGTAGTCCCTCCTGCTGTAACTGTTTGAATAAATCGAAATAGCTAGTTGTTTCATCTTCATTTTCTTGCTCTTGACATCCAGCGGCGGAAGAAATCGGTTGCTGAACTCCTGCCAAAACAACACGTTCCTGCTCTCGATTCCTTTCTTTTTCTTGCCGCCTATTCTCCCGTATATCTCTCAACTTCTTAGCATCCGACTGAGGAACCAATTCAGCTTTGGTCTTTTCAACTGCCTCATGGACGATCTCTTCAATTTCAGCCGCCAAAGTTATTCGTTGCCCCAATTCCTGGTCTTGTAGAACCGTTTTATCTTTTCGTTCTTCATCCAACAAGTATTGAACGTCATCTAATGACTTGCTCCTATATCGAGATTGCGAATCCAACAAGTAACAAACATCATAATCCTTGCGTCCTAACCGTACATAGATCTGATTTACATTTCTAGGGTCATAAGAGATGTCTACTTTGAATGTTTTGTTTCTTGCCCGAACAAACCATTTTTCTTTGAGGGCTGTTTCACAACTGTACAGCATTCCCCGCCACTTGATTCCCTTGCCGCTTACTAAACCCTCTTCTGCTGGAAGCATGTTAAATCGAAGCACGTCCTGTGAAACTCTACGAAGTTTACCCGACTTGTATTGAATGCCGTAGTTCCATAGCTTGATCGGAATAGGCACTACATTTTCTGCAATTTGGTTTTCATCTCGTAGATAGTCAGCCAATTGGTGATGATTGTTATAGTGAAGAACACATTTAAGGAGGATCTTCGTCACATCCGCTAAAGTCAAGCTTGCATAAAGTCGTCTGTCCTTCACACCTCGATCGTTTGAATCTTTATGAACCGCACCTGGCATAAATGGCTTTACATGACTTTGAATCACGCCAAAATAACGTTCTACCAGCGGCTTCCAGTCGGGACGGAACGGGGGCGTGTTCTTTACTGCAATCTGGAGGTGTTCAATCATGGACAATACCTTGGAGGACAACATTTCCCCTCGATCTGCTAAAATGGATTCTGGAATCACATCTGATACTGGCCAATCCTCCGCCCCAATTTCAATTCCAAACCGATTACAGAACTCGACCTTATCCTCGGATGCGTTCAACAAAGCCATCATGGCTCCGCCAGCCCAACTTGGCGACTCCAACGCCACATGTATTCCTACAATGAGATGGCTGTACCCATCAACTACAAAGTAGCAAATTGGTCTGCCTAATATCTTGTCCCTGGAAAATTCCGACACGATATGAACATCAAGAACAGTTGCATCGATCTGATAAACCGCCGCTGGAGCGTAAACATCTTGTTGAGTTGACCCTAGCACTGGTCTGTGTTGCTGTTGAAACTTTCGCCCCCCATCCCGCCTCGAAACTTCCCGTTTCGGATCTCTCCATTTATTGAACCAGTAGCGGAATTGTCCAAATGTTGGGATCGCCGCCCCTGCTTCAACAATTGTCATCACAACTCCGTTTTCTGTTTGATGTTCGACAGAATAATAATCTTTGATCATCTGCTCATATGACCAGCGCAACGATGGTCGTTTTGGCTTTGAGGTATAATAATACTTGTCCAATGCAATGCGAAAATGACGTTTCACATCGTCCGAAATCACCATTTCTTTATACAAGGATGTGTACACGCTACGGCGACCCACTTTTTTATGAAGTGTTCTTTCATGACCAGATCCACCGCAGGATGCGTAATCTGATAAGAGTGCGTAGTGATTTTTCCCACGCTTCCAATATCGTTTGAGATACTTGGCAATAGTTGATGGATGCAAACCCGTTTGTTCAGATGCGGATTGAATCATTTTTGCACGTTCATTAGGTAAGAAAATATTGGGTTCAAATACACTGGTCGCTATTAATTCTATGATTTCCTTAGCCTGATTCCAACGCTTTAGTTCCCTTGCAGACAATGTTTCAAGGTCAGAAAATTGAAACCACGGATCTGTTTCTTCTATTATATATGTACCGTCTCTGCTACTCTCTTCAATGTCCAATACTGGTCTTGAATAGGGATAACAGTTGTTGAACACATTCACTACGAAGCAGGTTTCTCTATCCGAGCTAATCCATACAATACGCTCGATTTGTGCTGGATCATCCCCATACCGATACAGCGTATTAACCGCCAATAGCATGCTTGGCTCCTCCTCTCCTATGTTCATGAACAATAACCTTCAATTCCGATGGAGTCCTCTCCAAATTCATTTCCATATCCAAATCGATTTGTATCCTACGACTGGCAATCAAGTGACGGAAAATGAGCAGTCCCGTCCCGACTTCAGTTCGCATTTGCCGATCAAAAGAATTCAGAATAGAATTCAGGGAATTATCTGTTGCCGAAATGCCGTTAATCAGTTGTTCCGCATACTGAATCGTTTCATGCTTCGTCAATCCAAATTCCTCTAGGTTCAAAGCAGGCATCACCCATTCAATGTTCTTACTTCGTTGAACAGGAATTTCGTTCGAGGTGACAATGCCAAAATCAACATTTCGGGATTTCCAATATAACCGTTGTAATTCGAGCCGCTCAATTGTTGCCTTCTTCTCCAACTCTGCCGCATCTTTTAATGTGCGGGCAAATTGATACTCCATCCCCTGATCATTTATCGCTGTCACTAGAAAAGTTGTAAGCATGACATGGGAGATGCCTGTCTGTTTGTCGCTCAATCGCTTTACTAAGTTCTCATCAAGCTGATCCTGAATAGTCTCGATGTGTAAACACGGATATTGTTCATTGATGTCGATTACCGCCTCACTCCACTCAAGTAGATAAAAATATCTGAGCTGGGTATCGGTAAGTAAATGAACAATTCGATTTGCTTTATGCGAGAAGATTCTTGTCGATCTGCCACGGCTCGGTATATCTGATACCATCAACCACGGTCGGTACTGCTCTTTTCTTCCTTGTCCTCTACCTTCAGCAAGGTATCTTTTGAATTTTGCCTCCGTCCAATCCGAATTTCTTGCCATTTTCTATTCCCCCGTTGTCTTATAAGCAACAGCCTTGGATGATTTCAAAGACGCTTTGCCTAATTTTATAGAACTGACCAACTCAAACTCCATCAATGGCTTCATAAACAAGGTGCTACGTATTCAACCTTCAACTCCTCGATAGCGAATATAGAGGTCACGCAGTTCCAAAAGATCGTACAGGCTTATAGCTCTCAAATCTTCTTTACTTTTTTTTGGAGTAAAACTTCCCAGATAGCCTAAATTTTAATAACTCTTGCGAAATAATCTCCCTCCACCTTTCGTACATCGAAATCTGAGCACTTGCGAAATCCCGAATATTCACGTCCTCTATGGGAACTCCTACATTATCTCGTCCCCTCATATCCTGAATGATCTTATAAACAATCGAAAATGTGATGTCTCGATCCATGCTATCATCTTCTTTCTGTTATATTTGTAGTCCATCGACCGCTTTTTGTTTATCTTCTGAATTACTGCTTACATAAAATCGATAAACAATGTCGATAGAACTATGACCTGATAAGAGACATACCGTTTTGGGATCTATGCCGCTCTTAATCAGTTGTGTACAAAACGTGTGCCTAGCTGAGTGGGGGTTAACCTTTTGTTCCAATTGTGCCTTTCTGGAGTATTTGTCGAGTATTTTGTTAATGGCGAGTCTACTGATTGCGCCTCTTTGACCAATTAACAATCTGTTGGACGGATCATTTGGTCTGACATCCAAATATTCTTTGATGGCAGTCACAGCGGCGGCGTTTAAATTCACTTTGCGTGACTTATTGCCTTTGCCGCTACGGATGAGAATGTGGCTAAAATTATTCTTTCCATTGCGCTCCATAAGAAAGAGATCATCTAGCTCAATACCTACTAGCTCTGAGCACCTGATGCCCGTAGCAAACAACAGATAATAGATGCAGATGTCACGTTTGTTGTTCTCTGCCTCGATGGTCCTTTTTAATCGATACATATCCTGTTTCTCTACGATCTTGACCTCATGATCCAGATGAACCGTATGTTTCAACAATACTTTCTGCAATTGAACCACCTCTTTACAAACCCCTGCCTTCACCAAATACCGTTGAAACAAAACAACACTTTTCAGCTTTCGATTGATACTCGTCGGCTTGAGCTTCTTTTGCAAATTCAAATGCTGGCGGTATTCCCGCAAATCCGTCTCTGTGATCGTATCGCTCTCAAAGCCAAGCGTACCTTGAAGCCATTCTTGAAATTGCATAATGTCGGTTGAGTAAGCCTCCACTGTGAGCGGACTCTTTCCTTCCCGAAGTAATTCCTCCTGAAATTTTTCAATCACGTTGCCTTCCCCCTTCTCACCTGTTTTTCGACTGTCTAAATAATCTGGCATCATAATTGTATGTTCTGTAGAGAGCCTCTCCATTTCAAAAACTGCGAAGCCGCATTCCTTCGTTTATACTTTTTAATTTAGATTCGAAAAACTTGTAACATAACTTATTTAGGCACTTTCCCACTCGATTCTGACTCCATTGGTTACTCATCCGCCTCCTACTCCTCGCCTTCCCCAAATTGCTTCCGAGACAACAAAAAAAGCACTTCACGCTGTCAGTCAAAAAAAAGATTTTTTTTTGACAACAGCAGAAAAGTGCTCCCGCTTGTTATATGAATTTGTCATCAGTATAGCACAACTCACATAATCGTGAAAAGCGTGACTCTTAAATCAGGAGATATTCATCTCGATTTCACCTGCAAGCTTTTTCCTCATCGCATTTAGCATCATACCGATTTCATCTGTCTTCTCGTTCAATTCCGTGAAATCCTGTTCACTTATAAATCTCGAATTGAACATATCTTCAATCAATCCTTTAACTTCTTTTACTTTGTTCAATGCCTTTCTGTAAGCTTCCCGCTCTATCGTCAAATAAAACTGCGAATTACCGCTAGCTATGAGAGCTGGAACTTTGCTACTTGCTCTCAACATCTTCTTAGCAAGAATCCATTCATTATCAGGTAATACTTCAACAACTATGTGAATCCGCTCTAACCATTCGAGTGATTTTTGAAATACCAACAACGTCCTATAGTCCCGATTGTTTAAATCCCTTATCTTTACCATCTGTTCCTCCCCCTAAAACCTCTCCCTATTTGTTAAGCTACTTCGATTTCATCCTCCATCTCTACCATCAATTTTTTGAGCATGCCAATCAGCATCCGACGAATTTCCATTGCCTTTTCGAACAATGAATTAAATGTATTCTGATCGATGTACTTACAGCGGCAGAGGATTTCTAGCCATGTACTAACCTCTCCCGCAGACCCCAGAGCCGAATTGAGTTGGCGAAAGCTAACTGAAACATAAACTTGAGCGTTTGCCTCACTTATATTTCCAGCGATGGATGTCGCCGCTCTCCATATTTGATCACCCAACACCTCTTTTTCCCGCCACGGCAGTGCATCATGGATTGCCTTCACTCGGTCAATCAGCTCCAAGCTTTTCTGATACACACTCAACGTCCGAACATCTCGATCTACGATAGTCCTAATTTTCTTCACTACTTCTTCCCCCTTCGCATTTCATCTGTATAATCTTATTTTATTCGATTCCACGATTGATAATAGCCAATTTGTGTCGAACCAGGTTTGAGGTTTCATGAGTATATCTAATGCTCGCTACCTAAGACATTACCTGCTACCATTTTTGGCGTGGTTCCCAACGATCTTCCATAGTATTTTCCATACAGATTCTTCGACTATTTTTTCATTTTGACGTGCTTTCATTCTATCGGCTCTCAAACCTTTTTCAAGGTTATACATCTGCATTTCAATCTCTTCCATTTCTATTTTTGTTTTCTTTCTCATATTCCGATCAGCTTCGATGCTTCTCCAGTAATCATCGAGCACTCTTTTCTTCTTGTTCAATTCCATCCGCTTCATTTCTAACTCGATTTCATTTAAGGCGATCTTGGATTGCAACTCCTTATAATCAGTTAATTCGGGGGCATCCTCTTCCGATAAAACCCATGATGCATCTCGATTAAAGATCATGCTTTTTATAAATCGAATGCAATCTTTCGATTTACGATCAAGATTGTGTACTTCCTTGAATAGTGCATTTACTATTTCCCACGCCAGAAAGTCCCCATTGTTCGCCATCATCTCAAGCTCTAATCGGTGTCTAAATGCTCGTCTCAAAATAGAGACTTGCCCAAAAACCTGATTTACCTCTCGACATTGAAGAATATCAAAAACAGTTCCAGTCTTCTCTGGATTCATCACAACAGATCCTTTAAAGTCCCCGCTCTTATTAACACTCAATCGAATTACATACTGGTCAGATCCAGTATGAATAACAGCTAGACTAGTAATCGTATCATCGATCTTAAATGTCTTGTTCCGCACTATTTTCATATTTCCCGTTATTGATGTCTGGAGGATCTTGCCCATCCAATAATCAAGTTTTTCTTCTAACAACAACTTCTCTATTTGAATGTCACAATCAATGATCTTCTGCTCTTCGTAATCGATTTTTAGAGATCCAAACTTTGTAATTTTATTGTTCAGGGCATCCATCATCGCATTGAATCTATTCATCGTTTTTTGTACATGATCGACTCGTTTTTGATGTTGATCAGCGGGAGCTTCTCGGTAGTAGACAGTCGTCGTTACAACTGCAAGTACATCATGAGTTGTAGCGGCTATGAATTGGAGCACTTCCCCCAATGTTTCGCAGTATTGTGATTTCGATCTGAAAAGTTGTTCCAACTCCTCAGTTGGGAAGGTTAGTGCAGGCTTTTCTGTATATACGCACTGGGCTGAGTTTATTGAAAAAGCAGGCGTGATCCTACCGTTATCTGTTACTTCATTTAAAAGCCTCTGATACCTTTTCAGACGATCCGTAACTTTACGATAATGTAAAAGAGCTAGAAAGTAGTTCTCACCCGTTTCATCATACAGCTCTTCGACCAGTTTGTTTGATACCCGATCAACCCTTTTGTTCTTGTAAATCTTACTGTTGATAAACTGTTTCTGAAATTCATCAGAGTCCATGCGGGCAGTAGGAGAACTCCCTTTGGAAATGACGTATGCCTTTATCACTTCTAAATGTACATTTAATTCTTCCCGCAGTGTCATTATTTGTTGTTCAATATATGTTGTATTGATTTCAATTCCTGTTTTGTTTAACTTCTCAAGTAACTCAAACTGATATATAATACCTTGCCCCCTCAATGTCCGCTAATTCACAGATGTGATATACCTTTATTTTATCGTGGGCACATTTGAATACAACCATTTAGGTGTTTGACACCGTTCGAGCAAGCCTTGTCGTTTCGCATAGATAAGACTTTAAATATATGTGCAGTAAATTCATAAGAAATGTGCTGAAAAAATCTATTATCACATTTACTTTTCGTAGCGTTCTAGGAGAACGCTTTGTCAGACATACTTTTGAAAACTGTATTTCACTTTGTCGCCTGCGCTATAAAACAAATAAAACCTTTATGTGACTTTAGTGCGTCACAGCATTAAATTACTGTAATGCTTTTACAGTGCTAGAATGGTATATCACTGTCATCAGGGTTCTCGATAATATTTTCCGCTTTTGAATGTTTGCCTCTCTTCTTCTTTCCATCACTTGATAGATATACTTGGTTTGCTTGCTCTTCACCAAAATGCTTACGCACTCTGTCTTCCGTGATTTTGGCAATATCCTTTAGTTCACAATTAATGATTATACGTACATATTTCTCTGCGTTCATTAACGTCTGTTCATCATACTGCGGTATTTGGTAAAAGTTTATCCAGCGGCGAGATCTGCCACTTTCAATACCTTTGGCTATTTTGATCTCATCCTGTGATAGCTCATTATGTGGTACTTTAAAGATAAGTCCAATTAGTGTAAGCATATTGATAACCCTGGAAATGGTCGTCTGATCAAACTTGCTGTTCAACATCTTTTCGATATGCGTAGTGGATAGAAACATGATCGGCTTATCGTTATAAACAAACTTTATGTCGAGATGATTCAACGCCCATTGGTTCAAAAACTGTATTAGCGGCAGATATTTCCTCAGATAATCCGTCAATATCGGAAAGTGCTGTTGTAAATTTGAACCCGAACCTTCACATATCATTAGGTTTTTTTCAATGCTGACACGATGCACATCCTTCCAGACTTCTTCAGCTAGTGAGATGTTAAATATCCTAGCAAGTTGCTTTCGTGCTTGTTGAAACCCTTTTAGCGAACCCACATTTAAACCATCCGATATTTCCATAAGATCGTAAATGTTTAGACCCATTGTGTGACCATTTTTTCGCTTGGTATAGTACCGATAAACCCCTTTTTCATCTTTCGAAATCCATGCAAAATTGTTAGGGATGATCTTACATTCAAAAAAGCCCTCTTCTGTAGTTTTACCAATCAACTGAGGAAACACGTTTGCGAACAAATTGCTCTTCATGGCAAACTCATCAAACTCGTAATACGACTTCATCTGACCTTCCATACCACTGATTGATTCTCGTGTTTTTAAACAGTCCATAACTTGTCTTTCTAGCAAATGGGTACGTATTGCCTCCATGACTTCTTTATCTGGCTTTAGATATGATTGCCCTCGTTGCATTCTCCGATCTGCCTTAAGCTTTATTTTGAATACTGCACTCGAATACTCAACTCCCATTAGTTCATTGCTGAGTTTTCCTTTCTCTTTGTTCAAATATTTTATTCTTGCCCCTTGGAGCTTCCAAACTCCTTTTTTCGTTTCCTTTATTTCAAATAACTCATCAATTGTTTTCATGCACTTGCGCTCCTATGGTGTATTGTCTCATGTACCATAAGATTAACATGATTGTCTCTGAGGCAAAATGGAATTTATGTTCGACCACGTTCTAGTATTATCGTTTTACCGTCCCCATCAACCTATCTTTTCCAACAATTATTTCCCTAAACCGATGCGACACTCCCATACAACGTCCGACATCATCAGACCAAAAAGAAGCGACATGTCGGAATAAGTCGCCCAATACCGCATATAATCTATAAAAATATTAAAAGGGGGCTACAACAAATGCATAACAAGTTTCACATCGCCGTGGACAGCGGCAAATCACAGACGAAGGCAGTATTTAGGGATGAGGGGGCGATTCAAAAGATCAAGTTTCCAACACGGGTAGAACAGGTAAATGAATTTGGAGCTGAACTATCTCCAGGCTCCTATTTAGTCGAGTTCGAAGGAAAGAGCTATTTGATCGGTTCCATGCTTGACGAAAGCAGATCCAACTTTGATCTGAGTAAGAACACGGAGCAACATCGACTTTGTATTTATCTTGCTATCACCAGACTGCTACTAAAGACGAAACGATCCATCGCCTTTGCTGACATTACACTTGCGCTGAATATACCGCTTTTACTCTACAAAAACGACTCCCAGAAAAAGGCTTATCATGATTTTGTCCGCAACAATGGTGAATCACTAGGCATATCGGTCAATGGCAAAGCATTTGTATTCCGTATCACTCAGCTTCTTCTCCTCCCAAAAGGACTAGGTAATGTCTATACGGAAACAGAAATAAACGATTATCGCTCAAAGAAGGCAGTAATGATCGATGTAGGATCACTTAATGTCAATTACCTTGAGTTCAACAACCTTGTGCCTAATTACTCCAGGATGTTAACCGCCGACCTTGGCACAAACATTCTCCGATCTAAAATTGCAGATAGCTTAACCACAAAATACGGGACTTCCGTTAGTGACAGTGATGCTGAGAGGCTTTTTTCGGATAAATATCTGATTATTAATGGAGTAAAACAGGAGGAAAGTAAGGAGATTATTGAGAGGATTATCCAAGATCACGTTAAGGAGATCTTCAATTACGCCAAGAGCAGACAGTTATCTACGAACAACGCTTCGGTCGTATTCGTCGGCGGCGGGAGTATACTACTAAGAAATTTTCTGCTAATTGAATTTGCCGCCGCTGTTTTCGTAGCAGATGCTCAATTTGCAAATGTACACAGCTTCCTGCAAATATTGGAGACAAAATATGGACAAGCGTCATAGGCTCTCTATCTCTTTCAAGCAACAATACCAGCATGTCTATGAACATCTGCAAGGCATTTCAAACAGGAGCGATTACATTTCCAAAGCGGTTGAAACATACATGACGGGTAACAAAACAGCGGCATCACATGAGGAGATCAGAGCGATTGTTATGGAGGTTGTGAGGGAACAGGGGAACTTGCTGTTGGTAAACCCGACTTTCCAAGCAAATTCACTTTCTACTGAGGATGCAGAGTTGATTAATGAGTTGTTCTAACACGAAATTTATGCAAGGAAAACTCCGAAAATTGGGCATTACGCATCCAGCGGCGGAGTTTTCCTGTGTGTTTTTCGAATATTTACAGCTCCCTAACTATCTCGCTATCAAGAATTGCTTTACGCTTCTCCCAATCAGGCATCAAGGAGTAGAGCATGTTGTAAAAGTTATCGCTATGATCGTTGTATCTAAAGTGAATCAGTTCGTGTAATACAACATAATCAATGCAATGTTTAGGAGCTTTGATCAATTCAGCATTAAGCAGTATTGTCTCTGAATCGATAAGGGCAGAACCCCATCGTGCCTTCATAACACGTTGTTCGATCTTGGGTCTCAGTACCCCATACTTTTTTACCGATGAAAACTGCTTTTCTAAGGATTCTTCGAATATTTTGATTGCCTTTTCTCGATACCAGTCATCCATTAATTTAGCCTTCCGAACAAAATTATTCAGATCCTTGACCATCAGGATGATGAATCCTCTGTAATACTTTACTCGTTCTTCGTCGGATGTTACCTCTACACGCAGTCGATATTGCTTCCCTAAATATTTGTATGATTCGCCGCTGACATATTCCCGTTCACTTTGGTTGTGCGGTTGAACTTGTTCAAAAGTCTTTACATTTTTTGCGATCCATCCAGCTTTACTCTTTACAAAATCATAAATAAAGCTGAGTGGAACCTTCTCTGAGGCAGAGACCATAATCGTCATGTCAGGTTTAATATTCAGGTTCACATTCTTTACATTCTTACGTTCAATGAAAAATTCAATTAGTCGATTGGCATACTCAATCTGATGTTTTTCCATGCTGTCACAACCTTAATAGCGGCGCAATGCTACTGTCTTTATTTGCTCGATAATCTTATCGACTTGATCGAAGCCCAAGCTCACTTTATGTTCTTTGGTAAAATCAAAGATAAGATCATCTAGCTCCTGTGCAATCCGATTATGAACCTCCATGTTGTCATGCCAATCAACTTTGGTGTAGGAGCGTATAATGACCTCCATCTTCAAAGCCAGTTCAGCTAACAAGTCATCGTTCAGCGTTTTCCCTTCTTCTTTTATGATGTCTTTAGCCACACCATAGAAAGCCTGAGCATTAGAATTTTTCTTGATACTGTCGGGGTACGCCTCGACAGGTTCGCCTTGCTGATATTCCTTTTTCAGATCATTCATTCGCTGTAAATACTCGGCTTCCGATATACGTTGTTGCTTATATGCATCTATCGCTTCTTTAATCCGTTCCGAGAACTTTTTGTAGTACGCAGGGTTCTCATCCCATCTCGTGTTGATGCTCTTGGTGAGTCGAGTGCGAATCGCATCCGCTTTGGCACGTTTAGATTCTACCCGCTCCAATTCTTCTTCGAATGCCTTTTCATTGAGAATATCAACAGGATTCGTAATACGAATAATTTCTTCTGCCGAAATGTAATGATCCATTAAGTTTTGCATCTTTGCTTCATACTCTTTATGATCGATGGAGTCCGAGTACCGAAGCTTTACTGCTTTCCGTAGCTCCTGATAAAACTTCAAATCCCGTTTGTACTTCGTTAGTTCTTCTGCAGGCAAGGCATTATAAATTTTCTCGGATTCTAACGCAATCCCAAGATTTTGACCGAATTTGGAGAGGACTTCATAAAACCCTTGCCTCCGTTCCTCATCTTCCAGCCATACCTCATACTCTTCCGTATCTGCTTTGTTTTTAATCGGAGCGAAAATTTGAAGCAAGTCGGAGTGATACTGCCTCAGTGATCCAATGATACTGATCACATCATAGATGGCTCCTTGTAAGTCTTTTGGATCGAAGTTTTCCAACCCTGCGCCTGAGTACATCTCAAGTGCTTGATCGAGTCTATCCAGCAATCCTCTGTAATCGATAATAAATCCATAATCCTTCCCGTCATATAAACGGTTAACCCTGGCAATTGCCTGCAATAAAGTGTGTTCTTTCATCGGCTTATCAATATATAATACAGTTGCCCTCGGTGCATCGAAGCCCGTGAGAAGCTTATCAACGACAATTAATAGTTCAATCTCATCCCCATCTATGAAATCTTCTTTTATAGCATCTTCGTATGATTCATCGTCACCGTACTTATTCATCATTCGATTCCAAAAATTTAGCACCTTATCTCTTGACACCTCATCAACAACTTCATGCCCTTCTCGTTGATCAGGAGGTGAAATAACAACTGCACAAGTAAGGTCGCCAAACTCCTCGAATGCCTCCAAATATCGGATTGCTTCGATCTTGCTGTTCGTCGCAAGCATGGCTTTGAATTGGCTACCCTGCGTTTTATAGTTATCCAAAAAGTGTTGGTTAATATCAAAGGCAATCATGCTGATCCGTTGATTAGACGATGCAATTCGTTCGAACTGACTCCACTTTTTCATGACCTCATCTTTTTGCTTTTCATTCAAATTACGTGTGATCATTTCAAGTCGGGTATCAATAGCCTTTTGATTTACGGTTTGATCAACCATCTTCCCTTCGTAAAGCAGGGGGACTATCGCCTTGTCTCTTACACCGTCTGCAATCGTATAGGTATGTATTAGTTTGCCAAACTTAATCATCGTGCTCTTTTCTTTCTTCATGAGCGGCGTACCTGTGAAACCCAGGTAACAGGCGTTAGGGAATACCTTCTTCATCTTAATGTGAAGTTCACCGTATTGTGTACGATGCGATTCATCGACCAAGATGAAAATATCTCTGAATTCAACAGGCTTTTGCTTCGCTGACGCAGTATCAAACTTATGGACCAAGGTCGTAATAATGTCAGCATTGTTGTCATTAATAAGATCCACCAAATGTGAACCCGATGTTGCTCTGCTCGCCTTTAACCTGGTATGTTTAAACGTCTTATGTATTTGTTTATCCAGCTCTACCCGATCCGTAACAACAACTACCTTCGGATTATGCTCGTTCATCTCGGAGAGAATATATTTCGCCAGCATGACCATTGTTAAGCTTTTACCTGAGCCTTGCGTATGCCAAATAACACCTGACTGACGATTTCCGTTTTCATCTCGTTCTTGGATGGTTTTGATGATCTCCTTGATTGCAAAATACTGCTGGTAACGTGTAACCTTCTTCACATCTTTGTCGAACAGGGTGAAGAAATGAGTCAGCTCCAGTAGTCGTTCATGATGGAAGAGGGAGATGATGTTCTTATCCTGCATCGTCGGCAAACGACCATCAACGGTCTCATCCAATAACGCCTGCAACCATTCTTCCTTTTCTTCTTTCCACACTGACCAGAACTTTTTTGGCGTGTTGCATGTTGCATACTTGGTTTCATTCTTGTTCGTAGACATGACGATTTGCACATACTTAAAGAGCTGAGGAGCGTAGTCTTTCCCCTGATTACGAATCATCTGGCTAATGCCTTGCTCCATTGAAATCGATGCCTTCTTGCATTCAATAACCGCAAAGGGAATCCCATTTACGAACAGTACAATATCAGGACGTATCGTCCCACGTCCGTCCATACGCTCTACGGCGAACTCTTCAACTACATGGAAAACGTTATTCTCGAAGTTCTCCCAATCGATATATTGGATGGTAAATGACTTCTTTGAGCCATCAGGCAAGAACTCCGTATAGCTCCGTCCCAACATCAGCGTCTCAAAGATCTTCTCATTTGTCTTCACAAGCCCGTCTGTTAATGGCTCGTCCAGATCCCGCATAGCTTGTTGAATATTGTTCTGACTGAACTTATATGTAACACCTTTGTACTCATAAGAGTTGAACACTCTTAGCTTCTCCTCCAATACCGTTCTCAACAAAACGTTATAGAAACCGCCACGCATAGACTCGGCTTGCTCTGGGGTTAAAAGCTTATAATCTAAGCCCTGTAACAGCTCAAGTGCAGGCTGTTGGCTGATGTATTGCTCGTCATAACTATTTGGTCGTTCCACATTCACACCTCCATGTAAGGGTTTAGAAAAACAGGGCAAAGGTTAGACCTTTACCCGCACTTTTCCTGTAAGTAATAGTTGCATAAGACCCTTTTTTTGAAACCTAATTGATTCAACTTCATCATTAAGCAAGTCAATTTCCTTGTCGGCATTCGCCAACACATCTGCTATAGCTTGTTGTTCGTTCTTGTCTAATGGAAAGAATATTTTTTCATTTCCCACAATGTCAGTGTTTAAATTCATCTGTGAACCTGTCTGACCATATTTGGACCATCCATCTTCTAACTTCAATAGGTAGTAATAAAAATAGTCTTGATTTATTGAAAGTTCATCAAAGACTACAAAACCATCATGAATACATACATCGAAACCAGTAACAATTGGTTTACCAACGGTTGCACAAATACTCATAATTATATTATTTGCTTGAATAAATCTACTTTTCTTTACACCTTCGACAGATAAGTATTGCTCAGTCTGAGTAAGATATTTCTTTGACTTTGTAACATCTGATATGCGTACCCACCCAATACGGGAATCATCATCAAACCATTTCGAGTCAGAAATTGGTCTTGGAGAAGCCCCTCTATAGACTTTAGAAATCTTCTTAATCTCTTTGACTTCCCACTCACCCTCAAAACCTCGCAACCTGCTCTTCCCCGTCAACAACTTCTGCATTAACCCTTTTTTCTGCTCTTTTTTCTGCTCGATTAGCTTTTCTTTTAACTCAATTGCTTTTTCCCAGGTGGAGAGAATGGAGGCTATTTTTTGTTGTTCTTCAATAGGAGGGGTACAAATTCTCACTTTCCTCAAGTCATTGAATCCCAGGTTAGGAGGGTCTGTTCCAGCAATTGCATTTCCAATTTCGGCAACTGTCGTGGTTTTAGAAAGATAATGATATAAGTAATCTATACTATATCCTTCATTCGCAACTAACTTTGCTACCCTCTGATTTAATAAAGCTGGAGCATCATCTGCATCTACTTTTGCAATCTTGAGTTTCTCACCTAGGATTGGTCGTGTAAGAGCCATTACAATATCGCCCTCTGATAGCAAGAACTTTGTGTACTCATTCTCAAATTGGTATGGTAGATAATCCACAGTATCCCATTCAACCTTACCAAAACCCACATTTGCTATCTTTAACCATTTAATCCCTTCATGTGCTAAGTCAGTGCTTTTAAATGCATTGCCTCCCAAGAAACACAGTGCATCGCTTAATCTATTATTTGTCCAACCTGTAGGAGTAGTAATTTCAGCATTATGATCGACATTGATACGGTGATTCCCTAATTTCTCAGTTATCACTTGATTCATGTTTACCCACCTACAATCCAAGATCAGAAAGATATTGTTTCATCTGTTCCTCAACCTCTTGAAGCTCCTGCTTAATACTCGAAATATTTTCTTTCACTTGCTCCATATTTACTTGCTCTTCTTCCTCAAATGTATCCACATATCGTGGAATATTCAGGTTGAAGTCATTTTCCTTAATCTCATCTACAGTAGCAACATAAGAATATTTTTCAATGGTTTCGTACTTCTCATAAGTGTTCATGATTCGTTGAAGATCTTCTTCTCGCAACTTGTTCTGATTTTTACCCTTTTCATAATTGCCTTCACCTGATGCATCAATAAATAACACATCTTTACGTTTGCGATCCTTTTTGAAAAGCATAATACATGCGGGTATATTCGTACCAAAGAATAATCCTTCTGGAAGCCCGATAACGGCATCGAGTAGGTTCATCTCAATAATTTGCTGACGAATTTTTTCCTCGCTCGACCCCCGAAACAGAACACCATGCGGTAAAATCGTCGCCATACGACCATTTTCAGCTAATGAATAGAGCATGTGCTGAACAAAAGCGTAATCTCCCTTTGAAGTTGGTGGTACTCCCCACTCAAATCGTCTATGTTGATCCAGACTTGCTTCCATCTTGAACTTCTCATCGGAGCTTCCTTCGCCTGCAAAGCCCATTGCCCATTTATCGAGCGAAAATGGCGGATTCGCTACGATTGCTTGAAACTTCATCAATTTTCCATCTTCCAAGTGTAATGGATTTGATAACGTGTCGCCCCATTCAATTTTTGCATCATCGATGCCATGCAAATACATGTTCATGAGTGCCAAAGAATGGGTCTGTCCATTCCGTTCCTGCCCATAGATTGCAACTTTCTTGCTTGGTACTTGATTCGCTACTTTAATCAGCAATGAACCAGATCCACATGTTGGGTCATAGATACGGTCATTTTCTTTTGGCTTAACCAAGCGAGCTAGCAGTTCCGACACCATCGAAGGCGTGAAAAATTCCCCACCTTTTTTCCCTGCGTCCGATGCGAAGCGTTCGATCATGAACTGATAAGCATCGCCAATGACATCCTCACTACCGACAACGGAAGGCTTCAACGTGAGCTTATTAAAGTCTTCAAGCAATGAACGAAGCATCGCATTTCTTTCCTTCGCTTTTCCAAGCGTCGCTTCGCTGTTAAAGTCGATATTACGGAATACGCCTCGGAGTTTTCCTGTATTCTCGTTCTCCAACCGTTCCAAAGCTTTATTGATGATTTCACCAATCTCCGCATCAGTACGCTTGCTATACAGATAATCAAAGGTGGAGAATTCATCTAATACGAATCGTTCCCTGGATAATGCACGTTGAATTCGTTGCTGATCGCCATCATAACGTTGCGTATATTCCTCGACATGCTCTTTATAAGCATCACTCAGATATTTGATAAAAAGCATCGTCAGGATATAATCCTTATATGTACTGGAATCGATTTTCCCCCGAAATGTATCCGCCGCTTGCCATAAAATCGCATTTATTTGTTGTGATGTAACTTTATCACTCATCGTTGTTCCCCCTATGAACTAGTTCCTTTATTTCAATAAATCTGCTCTTCAATTATACATGATAGGAAGGGAAGGGAGTATTCCTCCCCTCCTAACAATTATCGGGATTAATCAACCTTTGAATAAGTATCAGAAATACCCATCAAATGATAGCTATCTGAGTAGCTTTGCTCATGCTTAGTCTTGGCTTCTTCCATCGCTTTCTGGTATAGTTCATCAGCTTGAAGCAACATCTGAGCAACTTCTCGTTGCTGATCAACTGTAAGTTTCGGCAACTTTATCGAAGCAACATCCTTATGGCTGAGTACCGTGACTGTCGTACCTCTTTGGTAAGCTTGTAAGTAATACTGCCCTATTGGACTTTCCAGGAATGCTTTAATGAAATGAGGTTCAAACTTTGTTCGATCTGATGCCCGAATTCTAAGAAAGTTTTGCGAGAATACAAGTGGCTTCTCCTGGATGTCTTCTGGTGTCACAACAGTCATTTTGGGCATTGTTCCTCGACTGGATAGCAATATATCGCCTGCTTCAAGCTCATAATCCCTTGCTCGTCTTGGACTCAAGGTGATTCCCTTCAATCCCTCCGCAATGATTCGATCATTCTGGACGTTTACAAGATTAACCAAGTAATGCGTTGCCTCTGACTCCTCGCTTTCCTCTTTGCTTGGATTGATTCCTCGTTCAACATCGGCAATCTCGCCAAGCAAGACCTTTGGAAGCTCCGACTGCTCGTATTTCTTTCGGTTAATATTTGCATTCCCGATCTTTGAAGATACCTCCGCTCTTTCAAGATACCTCATCGGATTCAAATTCCAATCATTATCGGCAATCTCGTTAATTGGAACAATTCGACTATAGCCCTCAATCTGCTTATAGTTCTGATAAGCATCAACAATATCTATGATGTCCGACTCCCGCATAACATTTTGATTTCGCATTGCTTTTCCATAACTGTCCTCAGCATTAATGAACAGAATTCGATCCTTCATTGCATTAAGTTTGTTCTTGTTGATCACCAGCACAGCCACAGGAATCCCTGTTCCGATAAAGAGATTTGCAGGCAAACCAATGACTGCTTCAATCAGATTTTCTTGAATCAAACTGGCACGAATCTTCCCTTCAGACGCTCCTCTAAATAGAACGCCATTCGGAACAACGATCACTGCCTTACCATCCTCTTTGAGCGTTGAGATGCTATGCAGAACGAATGCCATGTCCCCGTAAGACCGACTCGGTAGACCATAACGAAAACGTCCATATACATCTTTTTCTGCTTCTTCATAACCCCAGTTGCTCAAAGCGAATGGCGGGGATGACAGTATCCCATCAAACTTCATTAATTGACCATCATCATCCTTTAGTTGAGGATTCGTGATGGTATTACCGAGCTTAACATCTGCGACTTCAGGGTACATTTCATGAATGATGAGATTCATAATTCCAAGTGCACGAGTCTGTGGGTTGATTTCCTGACCGTAAAGTTCAACTTCCCCTTTGTTCAATCGTGCATATTTATTTGCTTCAATAAGAAAACCGTTCAAACCAGAAGCGTGATCGCATATCGTACCACTTGTTTTGTCAAGTAAGCGTGGTAGAAGCGTCGTGATACTCCTAGGACTACTTGATTCTCCTCCATAAGCACCTTCTCTCGAAATGAAAGCCTCAAGTAAATCCTCTAAGTATTTTGTTACTGTTCCAATCAAGGACGACGGGTCATCATATAAATCCCGACTGAATGAATGACGATTTAGAACCGAATCTGCTACCTTGAATAAACTCAGATCGTCTTCAATACTGTCGAAGTTGAAAATTGTAAAGACATCTTTCAATGAATCATTTAAGTTCTCCAACTGTTGGAAAGCCTTCTGCAACTTTTTACCAAAATCGATTCCGTTGGAAGTGATTTTTTCCCATGAATGACTTTTAGAAATGTTAAAGCTATGATTTGTGTTTTCACAAAGAAGTTTGTAGGTTAACATTGGATGTAAATAGTTCCTTATCTCAGTAATTTGCATGATGCCTCTCCAACTATCTCCAATAACCCACGCATCTTTCTCAGCCTCATTCACCAACATTTTTCTCAAATTCAACCTCACCTTTCGTTTACTCTTTTTGTGTATTTACAATACACTTTTATATTCTCGATTAATGTTCCTTTATCGCATTTCCTATCTGTTATTTATCTTACCACGTGTTCACTCTCTTGTAAAGAGTATTTATAATACTCTTTTTGTATATAGAGATGTGATTCCATAATGCGACTAATAGACATGAGAGGCGAGTTTCCCCGCCCCCTCAATTACAATGCAACTTTGAACTGATCGATCAATTCGGATAATAAATACAATTCCCGAACTTTTGTTTGCTCTGTCCATGAGCTATTTATTACGTACTCATTAAGCTTAGCCAATATTTCCTTTGCTCTTCTGCTTGCAGGCTGTCCATCAAGCATAAAATCGTTGGAGATCATCAACTCTTGTAATGAATTTGCCGATTTCCTATCTGTACCTACTTCATTATAAGCTGTTTTAAGAACATCGTGATAAGAGACCTCAAGTGCCTCGCATAATTGAATAATCTTTATAATTGATACAGATTTTCTTTGCCCCGATTCAATTCTGAAAATGTAAGATGAACTTACGCCACTAATCTCCTCCAATTCTTTTAACGAATAGTTTCGAATTTTTCGAAAATGTTTAAGTAGCTGTCCGAAGTTGTCCGAAATCTCTATCCCTTTACTTTTCTCTGAGTCTTCCTCGTCCAAATGTGCCTGCTTCTGAATGTTGTCATTCATTTTGATCTACTCCTTTTTCCATTCTCAATTGAGAATCCTTTTTTGTCATTAACGTTGTATTATAAGCAATCTAATGCTTTTGATTACTTAACTCAGCTCAAAAACCAAACTCTGTTTAATGAAACTCATTTTATTACTCCTAACCAAATCCAATATTGTTTAGGTTGTAACATTATGTCACTTTCGACCGTTTATTACCTCGATTGCCGACAAGCTAAGAACCACGTTCACATAACCTTCATAGCAGTTATGAACATCTTCATATAACTCGTTCCGAATATTTCTTATTAAGTTCACATGAACCTCACACGTCATGCATAACTTTTCAGTAAATTTTTCAAAATAGTATGTGAGCTAAGTATAGCCAGGAATGAGAGAAGAAATAGGAGGCAATAAAAAGACCAGTAGACGTATGTCCGACTAGTCTCTGCGCTTCGTTTAAGGAACCGCTAATTTGATCGCATGGAGGGATTATCTAACTGTCACCATCGTGATTTGAATCACTTTTTTCTAGCAGAACAGACAAGTCGAATTCAACTCCATTTTCCCACAATACTGTATATGAGACTGGATGTATTTTCGCCGTCATGAACATTTCAACATTGCCTTTCATTTCAGCCAGTAAGCCTGTGCCTCCTTCCAGAAACCGCTTCATATCGAGAACACGGTGTTCATAATTGTCAAATTCCAGAATCAAAACGAATGATGGAAACGGGTAAACTGATGTTACTTTCATTTTAGAACCCTCCATGACAATCACGGATAAAGCGGTATTCCAAGTTTCTTTCGGCGGAAAACCTCATAGGAGTTCATGTCCTTTTGCAACACTCCGATTTGATAATCCGAAACCTCAGATTCTTGTAGATCGGGAGTAATTTCTAGCAAATCAATGAATCTTTGCTTCCATTCTTTTTTACCCGTTTCATAAAAAAGAGCGGCGATGATAGTGTCAAATACATGGTAAAGACCGAGTTCTTTTCTTCTCGTATGATAACTCCAGAACTCTTCCTTGCTCTTCATAAGCCACATGCACATTAAGCGATTCTGCCTGTAGTCATCGATGCCGCCAATGATTTCCTCAATTGATTCTCCTGGAAAGATGTTCTCACGCCACCAATTCAAATATTCATCAAACATAAGACACTTCTCCTTATAAAGAAAAAAGTAGACCGCTCCCCCCTCGAAGGATAAGTGTCTACCTTTTCTTGAATGCTACTCTGATTTTCCGTAGAGCCGAACCAAACAGCGGTATACTTTCGAAGCTATTGATGATGTCAGAATCGACATTGGTAGCATCAGTAGCTCTACCATTTAACTTCGCCAATAACCTCTGATTATCCTTCGAGACTGAGAAACTCATATCGGGTATCTTCATGTCTTTGCGATTCGTGTTCTTAATTACACGCTTTCTTTTTAACGACAATATCAATCACTACTCCTTCTTCTCCAAAAATGGCTCAAGCTCCTCTGGAGTTAGTTCAGACGGTGTTTTGCCAACTTCTTTACAGTAATTAAGTATTTTACGAAGCTTTACTTTTGGAACATCAGATGGGGCCACGAAAACTCCATCAGGGAAGTCGTCTTCAAATGCAGATACATAATCTAAGTATCTTTGCCAATCTAGTTCGCTCGCACTGTTCTCATATGCATATTTCAGTGCATCATCAACTGAAACTCCTGCATACGACTCCTTGTTGCATCGTGAGCAAAAGTAATGCGGAAGGTTGTGTATGATGATTTTACGAGTGCCAATGAAGAACTCACTAGAGCCGATTCTAAATTCTTTTCTATTTCCACAAATACATTCCATTAAACCATTCCTTCCGTTAGTCATTTGCATTTGCAGTTCATGAAAACAGGCGGGTTCAATTTCAAGTAGCGGATCGCACGTTGAGACATATGCATTTCTCGAACTCCCATTTGCGGTATTTTCGTCTCAAATTTACTCTTATGTGGCAACTCCTTCTTCACCTTAACCACAACCTGTTCCCTCCCCTCCAAAAAGTCGAGCCTGGTTCTTTTTATACAGCTCTTTGATCTCAGCAATCGACATAACCGAACCAGTGACAAAGCATACCAGTGTCAGATCGTTGATTTGTTCTTGACTTTCACGAGTAATACCCACAAATCGGTTTTCATCAATCCACTCTTGAATCGACTTAATATTTACTCCGAAAAAAATAGCCAGTTGCTCTTTTGCATATGACTGCATATCTTCCTCCTCTCTCCCTATCAATGGGGAATGTATTCTTTCGTTTTACCACAAAGACAATTAAGATCCATTAACCTATTCCTCCCCTATATTTTATTGATTAGCCCATAACAAGTTGCGAATAAGCTATGAATAAACATCATACATCCTCACAATATGTTATGAATATCCTCACATCAGGTATGAGATTTTTCATACGTTATTATGCATTTCCCTGTTTACTATCAATCGCTCTTGAATCTTTTCGTACATCTCCTGAATTTCGGAAACTGTAAAGGATTTGCCATGAGAAGCCCAAACGGTCAGTTCTTTGATTTGTTCTTGGTTTTCTCGACTAATGCCAATGAATCGATTCTCGTCGATCCAGTTGTTAATCGTTTCCATGCTGACACCGAAGATTGCACCTAATTGTACAGTCGAATATGACTTCATTTCACCCCACCTCATACTTGTAATGATGCTATTATTCATCTCCCCAAACAGTATACATGTTAAAAATTCACGCATTTGTCTTGAAGGAACTCCATCCTTCACTTAACTCATGTTCTTCCTGTTTGGGTTTGTATCTTTCTTTGGTGACTAGTCTTTTAAGGCACAAACTTTCATTTTTCTTCCTCCAATGGATAGTTCCCATTAGAAAGAAAACACTAGCTCTGGAAAATAAGACGAATCTTCAATTGCCTCATAGCTACCGTTTTTTAAAGCATATTTGAATATGGTTCGAGTGAATAGCATGTCAACCACCCAAACTTCGTTCACACCATAACCTTTATAGATCTCCATATTATCCTCGATTTTCTCACTACTTGTAATGGAGGGATCTTCAAACAGTTCAATAATCAAACTTGGAACACCATGAATGCAATCACCCTTAATGATGTTCACCTTGCTCTTCTCTACAAACACAATGTCTGGTATAAAAACATGCTCATTTTCATTCAATTTCAGTGAAGTACGTTGCAATACCTTTCCCCGTCTCCCTTTCTTTTTATTTAAAATAGCAAATAGCTCCGATAACACTCTCAACTTTTCCTGATCATCCCCACCCTCACTCAGTTTCGGGTGACGTAAAAAAAAATCTTTCAATTCATTTCTGGATGGTATTGGAAGGAATTCAATAAATCTAAACAATCCAATGTGTTTGATTAACATGAGTATCAGTCTTCTAATCTTTTCTTCTGATACATCCAAGTCATCATTATTATATTTCCATTCAGCATTTTTCGGAAAACTGTCTATATACTCCTCGTATGAAATTTCTTGGGGATCCCATCCAGGTATCAATTCTCCCATATGCTCATCACCTCAATTTTATGAGTAAACACTGTTTCTTGCTTTTCAAGCCCGCCTATCAAAAATATCATTATTGAACAAACCTTTCTTATTTTCTTTTATTTTCAAATAAAATGTAGATAACAAGCACGATTCCTGCTCCAAGCCAAAAGAAAAACCACTTGTCACTCGAATTGCTATCTGAACCTGGTAGATCCAAAACAGAAACATATCGCCAATAATCAAACCCCAATACAAATCACTCCATTTTCAATTGAGATAGTAATCTTTTTTTCTGCTCTTCAAAGTCTCTCCAATCGAAAATGTCTACCGCTTCATCCAAACCATCAATTTCACTTTCACTATGCTGACAAAATAATTGATGAAAAGTACCTTGATACTTCTCTTCAAATGAAGCAATTTGTTTATTTATATACTCTAACTGGACTTGTAAGATTTGATCTTGAAGTTGCTTATTTTGTTGTATCCATTGCATTTCAAATGCAAAAATCGGATCTTTCCATGCTTCTATAATTGATTGGGGCACTTTTACCATTCCGTTTTCATTAACCGCTTTAAGACCTCGCTCGATATATTTATGAATACGTTGTTCGCTTACACCTAGTTCAGTCGCCGCTTCACTGATTGACAGCATTTCATCAAGAGTAGGTAACAGAGCTTCTATGCCTTTTTGGGGCTTCTTCTTATTCATTATTAATCACCTACAGGTCTAAGTTTGAATTTCGGATCGCTTCTACTCATTAATGACATGTTTTTTATATCTATCACTCGATCTTCCCATACAAGTCTTATGGAACACCTTTGGACTCCGTGTAAAAAATAATTTAGCGTTTTATCTTTTTTAACAGCAAATGTATGTAGGTATACACTCAGTTCCCCATCCAGTAAACACAAATCGAAATCAATACTTTTATTAGCATTAATAGAATATGCCATCATAAAAGTTCCTGAACAGTACCGATAGTGTAGCATTATCTCCCCGCACTCATCTTCGACGCATACTTCGTGGTTCCGTGCTTGAATCGGGGTAAGTTTCCACAATTCATCAATCGTTTGATCATAGATTTCGAGCGATCCACTTTCAACAACTAAGATTTTCAGTTTTGACTCAATAATCACCGTCCAGCTACTAATATTGAACTTTTTTTGTTCAATAGCCATTGATACTCACCCTCTTATCACTCTGAGGCAGTCTGACTTGATTTCATTAAAAGACTGCGGTTTAAACGCTTTATAGGTTCATTTACAGCATTAAATCGCTACTTCAAATTCTGTAAAGTAGGCTCCCGATGACTATAGGCAAAAGCATTGTTGAAATGAGACTATAGGCAATAAAAAAAATCCTGCCGAGCCTAATGGCCGACAGGATTTCTAAAAAATATTCGGTTGGATTCAATTCGGATTATAAACATTGGAATCCCCCAAATTTGGTTGAAATATGATTTTTCTGCGGTAGTTCCGCTTCGGTTACATTATAATTTAAGATGGGCAATACTCATTAGAAAGACACCCACGGGAACCGAAGATTTCAATCTTACTATACCAACAACTCCTGCTAATATCAACTATTGATCTGTATTTCCCTACCATTTCGTTTTGCACGCAAATCCGTTGTACAGTTTGAACGCCAACTCCATCAATGTTTTCATCCCGCTCGTCAGATCGACCTCCTCTGAAACATCCCCCTCTTTCCTATTACGCCATCATCTCAGGGAACCTCCGCTGAATCTTTGAATAACAGCAATCGCACACAACGATATTCTTCTCGACCATTCCAATGAACTTCGCCTTAACTTTATACTGAACTCCTTCCTGAATCACCTCTGGCATAAGACTCTCATTACATACCGCACACGAACCTTGTAATTTCATGTAGCAATCAAGGCACAAGGATCCAATACTATTCGTCATGTGGTTAAACAGCATCTCTGATACATTAGAACAAAACGTGCAACAATTCATACCTTTATCCTCCATTTTGTCTCGGAAATGCAAAAAACCGCAGACTTCACCTTTTCAAAGGGGTTAGTCTGCGGTGCTTCCGCATAGCCGAACAATATATTAATTACTCATAATATACTTTATAGGGTAAGATCTGACAAGGTCTTTTTACAGAGTAATTTTCATCCGAATGATCACTGTTCTACTGAAAAGTATATTCTACGAATAAAATCCTTGCGATTACCTGGAACTTTGTATCCAATGTACTTCTCGATCAATTCAACAAAGGAAGGATTGCCCCATCTATTTTCCTTACCATTTGGACCAATTAGATACGATGCCTGCACTTCGTCTTTTGTAGCTACATATCCCAAGGCTACTTCTATGGATCTACCATTATGTTCGAGTTTAAAATGCCTCGTTTGAGTTTTCTTTACCTGCTCAAGTCGTGAAACACGGAGAGTCTCTTCCATTTGCAAACCTCCTACTTGTTATCTACAGTTTAGAAATTCAAAACCAATCAAGGAATACCTGTCCATTTAAAATTTATAATCTTTTTCAGTTCCTCAATACTGATCATCGGGATTCGATGAATCATACGATGACAATTGGAGCAAAGCATACCAATATCCTCAACCTTCGTTGTTTCCCCATCCTTCATTTCGGATACTGGTTTCTTATGATGTCCTTCAATGAAGCCCTTCCCACGCTCACCGTACACTTTTTCGAAATTGATCCCGCATGCTTCGCAGAATAACTCCCCGTGCAATTTTTTAAATCGCTTCTTCGCATCTTTTATGATTTGTGGATCACGTTCTCGGAATTTATGTAATCGAAGCAATTCCCTTCCTTCTTCGTACTCCAAATCAGCTATATCAATTTGATCTCCAGATTGTACATCATCAACCAGAAGCGCACCTAGTAGCTGAGATTTCTCATCATGGGATAGCTCTATGTACGTCTTCAAGTGTTTCAATGCTGAACTGTACATCCGATTCCCTTTTTTATCTCTTTTCAAAAACTCAGGGTGCAAGAGAATACTATCAATTATCGTTTTATCTGTGATTTCAAAAAGATCATTCTCAAATATTCCATAGTCCTTCATGTCTGATGAGATGGTGGGTATTGCATTTGCATATCTATTTATCGAGTATTCTTTAATGGATCGATTACTTCTCAGCCAGGTTATGAAGTCTTCTTTGTTCATTAATCATTCATTCACCCTTCAAAATAACATTAACGAATTACATCTATATTCACCATGACAGTTGGATACGAAGACACGTTTTACATCCTTTAAGTAAACTGTACAAAGTTCATGGGCAAAACAATATCAACTGTGCATCGGTTAATCCATCTCAAAAAAACTTAGCTGTTCGTGTTTCTCCATCTCTTTTTTATCAATTACTGCATCTCTATTTTGTTTATATGCTATTTCCTTGAATTTCTCAACGGAGGACAAAGCCTCTTCTAACAATCCTGTTCTATACAAAGAAACATACAAAGCAACCGATTTCGCCTGACAATTGATTGACTTATCTGGGTTGAATTCAATATCTGTGAATGCATCGTATTTTACTACTTCAGTACCTAAGTCCTTGTTTAGTTGTAATGCATTTGTATATAACCAATCATAAAAAAACGTTTTTGGTTCCAATGCCCATTTTCTTTCGAAAAATTGAAAATAGAGAAGCTTCCCACTACTTTTAAGCCTAGGGTCCTTCTTTGCTTCTTTTGAGGTTTTTTCATATAGATCTACAAATGGACCCCCAGATTCAAAAACCTTGCTTGCTTGAAATGCAGTCTCAACACTAAACTCTTTATTGTTTTTTGTCTTTATCTTCAAATTAAACGCACTTAATGCTATCCCCAATTCTTCCTCTGACTTACTTGATATTTCTAGGACATTTGCGGAAGGAGATGTCTTTTTGAAATTGTTGTGAAGTGACTGAATCGACCTTTGTTTTTGCTTCTCAGAAAAGCCAGGAAACCATTCAAATTCAATATTTTGAACGCTAACATACCCATTTTCCTTTACACTACTTATGAAAACTGGTCTTTCTGCCATATTTCCTCCTTACTTATCTCCAATGTTCGTAATCATGTCTTGGTTCATATAACCACTTCTGAATTTCGACATTCACAGAACTAGGAACATATTGCTTATATTTTTCACTTATGATGGTATTTTCAAAACACACTGAAAAAATATATGTAGGTTCAACATTTCCAAATACCAATACCTCTGCCTGTGGATTAGTTGGAGTAGCAGAATGCAATTTCAAAATCTGCCTGGTTGGTTTGTTAGGAACCTCATCATATAATCTCCTAAACGCCTGAACACCTTTTCTTGACTCAATAGAAGTTTGAGTTATGGCTGTGCTAGCCGCATTCTCAATACAAAATGCACAATCCTTCTCCCAAAGTATTTCCTTTCTTATTCCCAATACAACCCAATCTAATTGAGGGTTTTCATATCTATATTTATAAAACATCTTATAATTTGGAACTTCGATGGAAAAACATGAAGCATTGTGACACCCATCAAGCCTGTAGGCATCATTCCAATTGTAAGCCATATTTCTTGATTGCAACTGAGAGATAGGCACTATTCCATGTTGAAAAATACTTGATATATTACTAGCTTGTGTAAAATGAAGCAAGAATCTAACCCCGTATTGCTCTACAGTATTTCTCATTTACGTTCATTCTCCCATCCTGAAAGTGCCAATATGATTATTGATCAACTATTCAATTATAGGTAATACAGACAAATTATATCATTTGATAATTCTTACCGCTACACAACCAAATGCTCTTTGGTTTCCCCTGATTCTCTTCCTATCACCTCTAGCGCACCAACTGTTCAATCCGCCAAATTATTTTCTTCCTACAATATGCACCGCAATTAAAGTTGTACGGCTCCACCCACTCCCAACAATTCGCCACAACCCCTTGCCACTCCTGCATTTTATCCACTTTCCCTCTGCTCCCTGCTCTATTCGGGAAATAATGCTGGCAACATAACCACTACCTTATTGGAAGATATAAACAATAGAGTATGGAGTCTCCTTCCTATCCCCTACACCCAATGCAGACCACATTTCAAAAGTAATAAACCCAAGTTTGAAAACCCTACTATGTCATAATCCTAAAAAGTCATCACAAGCCCCCTCCCCCCTCAAATCCCCCAAACCCCTTGTCCCGCCTGGTTTTAACGCCCCTCCCCCCTAAACCACAGAATCATCCGTGCAATTAAAGTCG
>Ga0182739_1000769_pt1 | contig 37435 bp, 42 predicted proteins | sample eDN5th30CBELigBY_FD_128873 | JGI IMG/M metagenome (GOLD analysis project Ga0182739, IMG submission 128873) | Enriched backyard soil microbial communities from Emeryville, California, USA - eDNA 5th pass 30_C BE-Lig BY (version 2) (version 2) | ecosystem: Environmental > Terrestrial > Soil >... | reverse complement strand
GACGGTGTCGAGCCCCGGTGCGAGTGCGACCGCTGTGCTGGGGTCGGTTGTTTCCTGGAGTTTTCTGCGGCGCGCGCGGGTTTGGTTGAACCTGTGAGGCGTACATGTTGGGGGCGTAACGTCGGGTTATGGATACGCAGACACGAACGAGCGGTGCAGATACCGCGACGCTGGGCCTGGGATCGGTGCTGGTGGGTTCGTTGCCTGCGGCGCTGATGACTGATGAGGCCCCGGATCGTTACACAGTGGAGGCGGTGTTCACGCGCCGCCCCGAACGGGACGAGATCACGGAGATCCTGGGGAGCGAGACGCGGGAACGTCTTGCGAAGGCTGGGTACTCGACCGTAGAGGTGACGATCTCGGATCGTCGCTTGGAGATCGCGAACACGAATCTCGAGGAGTTGCGCGACGGTCTCGGCGGCGTGCTCGCCGACCGCCTCGCGGAGATCAGCGAGGGTGTCCGCGCCAAGCAGGACGCGGCCGCGGTCCGGTTCCGCGAGGCCGCCGCGGGCGAGCAGGACAGAGCGGCCTCTGTCGCGGCTCTCGCGGAGTCGGTGACGTTCCGCACGTCCGGGACACGAGTGCCTGAGCCGGATCGGCGTGCCGCGGCGACCGACGATCGTGCCCGCATCGCCAACTGGACTGACGAGGGTGGTCACGGGCGTTGATGACGTCCGTGACCTTGGGATGCGAGGCGCATCATGGATGGGATTCGTTCGACCACACCGCGCTCAGAAGTCCGACAGGGCAGCCGGGCCGGGAGTGAGTTCACGGCCCTGGCGAAGACGATCCGGGATCAGGGGCTGCTGCGCCGCCGGTATGGGTACTACTGGTCGAAGCTGATCGGTCTGCCGCTCGTGCTCGCCGGTGGCCTGCTGGCGTTCGTGTGGATCGGTGACACCTGGTGGCAGCTGTTCACGGCGGTGTTCCTGGCGGTCGTGTTCACGCAGATCGCCTTTCTCGGGCACGATTCGGCGCACCGGCAGATCTTCGTCTCGGGCAAGTGGAATGACTGGGCGAGCCTCATCCTCGGCGACCTGCTGGTGGGGATGAGTTACGGATGGTGGCAGCACAAGCACACCCGCCACCACGCGAATCCGAACAAGCTGGGATCTGATCCCGACATCGAGCTGCCGGTGATCGTCGTGGCCCCGGAGCGTGCCGCGCCGAGAGGACGGGTCTTGTCGTGGTTACGCGCGCACCAGGGGATCCTCTTCTTCCCGATACTGCTCCTGGAAGGCATCTCGCTACATGCGTCCGGGGTGCGCCGGGTGGTCACGCGCGGGACATTGAGCAGACGATGGGTCGAGATCGGGTTCCTCTCGGTCCGGCTGGCCGGCTTCCCGCTGCTCGTCTTCCTCGTGCTCTCGCCGGGCATCGCATTCGTGTTCCTCGCGGTTCAGCTCGGGCTCTTCGGGTTCTACATGGGCGTCTCGTTCGCCCCGAACCACAAGGGGATGCCGATCGTACCCCGCGACGCGAGCTTCGACTTCCTACGCCGCCAGGCGATGATGAGCCGGAACGTCCGCGGTGGTCGTCTGCTCGACACCGCGATGGGCGGGCTGAACTATCAGATCGAACATCACCTGTTCCCATCCATGCCGCGCCCTCACCTGCGCAAGGCAGCGCCCATCATCGCCGCCTACCGCCGAAGCCACGATGTGCCGTATGTGCAGACCGGGCTGCTGGCGTCCTATGCGATCATCGTGCGGTACATCAACCGCGTCGGGCTCGGGGAGCGCGACGTGTTCACCTGCCCCCTGGTCGAGCAGCGCCGCCACATCACCGCAGTCCCGCAGTGAGCACGCACGACCACCCGGCAGCGGGGCGACGGCACGCAGCCGTCGTCTACAACCCTGTGAAGACCCCGCTGGAGCGGCTCCGGCCCGTGGTCGCGGAGTATGAGGCCGAGCACGGGTGGGCGCAGACGCGCTGGTACGAGACCCGCAGCGACGACGCGGGCCGGGCCGCCGCGGAGCACGCTCTCGTTGCTGATCCGGCGGTGGTGATGGTCGCTGGCGGCGACGGCACGGTCCGAGCCGTCGCGGAGGTGATGCAAGGGACGGGCATCCCGGTCGCGCTGGTTCCCCTGGGCACCGGCAATCTTCTTGCTCGTGATGTCGGTGCGTCGCTCAACGACATCTCCGCCTGCGTCTCCGCTGCGTTCGCAGGTGAGGACCGACCCGTGGATGTCGGGGTGGCTGAGCTCGAGGACGAGAGCGGCGCCCGGCGTTCGCGCACGTTCATGGTCATGGCGGGTATCGGACTGGATGCGGAGATGGCGGAGAGCACGAGCACCATCGCGAAGAAGCATCTCGGCTGGTTCGCGTACGTCACACCGATCGCCCGCTCGGTCCTCGCGAACAAGCTCTTCCATCTCGACTACCGAATCGACGGAGGGCGGGTGAGGTCGACCCGGGCGCACACGGTCATCGTCGGCAACTGCGGAACCCTCACCGGGAACATGCTCCTGATCCCCGCTGCGATCATCGATGATGGCCTGTTGGACGTCGTGATGATGCGCCCGACAGGACGCTTCGGGTGGGCGCGGATCGGAACCCGCCTCACCCTGCAAGGCCTCGCCCGCCGCTCCCCGCTCAGCCGCAGACTCCTCCAACAGACGCCCGACCTCCACGCACTCGCCTACGTTCAAGGACACCGGTTCGAAGCCCGGTTCGACGCCCCTCACCTCATCGAACTCGACGGCGACAGCTTCGGCCACATCACCCGTGTCCGCGTCAGCGTCCGCCCAGGCGCCCTGCACATACGCGTGCCGGCCCAAACGATCGTGGTGGAGAAGGGCACCACAGCCCGGCAGTGGTCGTCACGTATGTAGAGCCCCCCGGAGCAACGGCAAGGAAGGTGGACCGCGCTCCGTGCGTCCCGCGCGGGGCGACTACGCCTTGGCGCGCTTGGCGCGCTGCCGGAGTATCCCGAAGATCAGGGTGCCGACGAAGAGCACGATTCCGATGATGGCCAACCAGAGCAGGCCCTCGAACACGAATCCCACGATCGACAGCACCACCCAGGCCACAAGCAAGATGAGAAGAACTGTCCACATGCTCCTCACGCTACGCTCAATCGCCCGAGAATACCGGTGATCAACGACATTGCCTCTGCGCGATCTGTTCGGGCCTGCGGCTGACCGGAGGATTCACAGCACGGGCTGACATAGTGAGAGAGTGCTCCGCCTCGGTGATGGCATACCGATCCGAGGAGAAGGGGCGCTCATGCCCGCATGGTGGGAACAACTTCTGCACATCACAACCGGTCGCATCAGCCGCCACCACGAACTCCCCGATCTCCGGCACCTTCCGACACGGCCTATCGCCCTGGAACGAACCCACTACCTGGTGAACGATCGCGAGCGCGACAGCCAAGCGCCCCGCACCTACGTGCTCCGCACCCAGCCCCGCACGCGACGATCCCCCGCCGGGGTCGCCGTCACCTCCAACGGACGCGGCGTCGGACATCTGCCCGCCGATGCAGCAGACGCCATGGGCCCGCTTCTGGACCAACTCGGCGGAGCGGCAATCGTCAACGGCACAGGACCGAAAGCGGGAAGCATACGACTCCGAATCGACCTGCCAACCCCTGATGCGGTCGGCAAGTTCATCCAGACGCTCGCGAGCGCTCTCGAGCGCTCCGATCATCCGTGACTCCGCAATGATTCCTCCCAGGCGGTCTCTCGTAGCCGGGCCTGGCCGGGCGACTCTTCATGCTGACGCCGACGCCATCTCGGGACAGTGCGAGCGGCTAACTGGTTTCGCGCCATTCGGCTACAGGCCGAGACGCTCTCGGAGTCTAGGGCGTGTCTCCCAATAGGCGTGTCCAGGTGAGAATGGCGCAGAGAGTGACGCCTGCGCGGTAGGTGATCGCGAGTTTGTCGAACCGGGTGGCGATGCCACGCCACTGCTTGGCGAGCGCGAAGAACCGCTCGATGACGTTGCGTCCGCGGTAGGCGTCGGCGTGGAGTCCGGGCGGGCGTCCGCCACGGCTACCGCGTCGTTTGCGGGCGGCTGCCTGGTCGCGTTTGTCGGGGATGACGGCCTTGATGCTGCGTCGACGCAGTTCGGCGCGGATGACGCGGGTTGCGTACGCGCGGTCGGCGATCACCGTGTCGGGGCGGGTTCGCGCTCGGCCCGGGCCGAGCCTGGGAACGTGGATCTCGGCAAGCAACTCGGCGAGCATCGCCCCGTCGTTGCGCTGCCCGCCCGTGACGATCATCGCCAGCGGACGGCCGTGCCCGTCGACGGCCTGGTGGATCTTCGTGGTCAAGCCGCCGCGGGAGCGACCGATGCCGTGACCAGCCGGCTCAATCTCCTCCCAGGGCAGATTCTTGTAATTCGATCCCGCCCCCTGTGTCCTGCTCAGGGCGCGTGGTGTTCGTCGCGTGCTGATGCGCACGCGCGATCGTCGCGTCCACCGACACCGCCCAGTCGATCTTCCCCGCGGCATCGGCTTCGGCGAGCATCTGCGTCAGCACGCGATCCCAGGTACCATCGCCGGCATAGCGGCGGTGCCGCTTCCACACGGTCTGCCAGGGACCGAACTGCTCACGAGGCAGGTCGCGCCACGGGATCCCGGTACGGAACCGGTACGCGATCCCCTCAACGACCCGTCGGTTGTCGCCGACCGGGTGACCACGACGCCCCGAGTTCGAAGGCAGCAACGGTTCGATCCGCTCCCACTGCTTGTCCGTGAACACCCGAAACCGCGAACCCGTCGACCTCGCGTGAGGATGCGGGCGGCGGCGACGTCGGCACCCGCGGGAGCGGCGCGGAGCCGACGCCCGGTCGCGGCGGCGCGCTCGCGCAGGTCCGTGTCGTCGAGCATCTGCGCCACCGTGGCGCGGATGCGGGAGACTCCCGCCGACTTCGGCAGGCGGCGGCCGAGGCCCGCGGCTTCGATCACGCCGCCGATCATGCGTTGATCCGCCGTCGGGTTGATCGGCAGCAGCACGTCGGCGTGTGCCACCCACCCGCGCACCTCGACGTTCGCGGCACCGGCGATGTCGCCGCCGAGATCGACACCGCCGGTCGTCACAATCGCATCCACCGGGAGTTCGGCGAGCGCCGCCACGATGCGCCGATACACCGGCCGCATTCCCGGCCATTCCGAGGCGCTCAACGACACCAGGATGCGGGGACGATCGCCGCGCGGGGCCGGATCCACGCCGACCTCGGTCGTACCGGTCCAGTGGTACCCGGCGAGGGCGGGGTCGCCCTCGCCGGGATCCAACTCGCCGTCTGTGAGTAGCAGGCGGTCGGCCGAGCGCGCCCAGAGCGCGCTCGGCCGGAGCCCCCGGGTCGCGAACACGCGGCCCATCGGCCCGCGGTCGAACGAACGCACCCAGAACGCGCCGAACGTGTGCAGCAGCGTCACCACGGGTACGCCGCCGGCGTCGAGCGCTCCGCGTAGGGGCGCGGGCAGCATCCCGTCGACGATCACGACGTCGGGGCGGCGCTCGGCGATCAGCGCGCGCGTCGCGTCCGAGACGTCGCGGCTCATCAGGAGCCGGCGGAACGCGCCGAACTCGCGCACTCCGCGGTTGCGGCCCTCCGGTCGAATCGCCTCGGCGGGTTTGAACGCGACCCGGTGGACCAGTGCACCCGCATCCGCCCCCGCCCCAGACCCCAGACCCGCGACCTCGACCGAGACCTCCACGCCGTCGTCGGTACCGTGGCGCGTGAGCGCCTCGGCGACGGCGAGCGTCGGCGGCACGTTTCCGCCGAGGTCGGCGGTCACGAACAGCGCTCGCATGTCAGCTCGATGTCGGGTCTGTGGATGCGGGTGCGACGGGCTGCCGCAGGATCGTCCGCAGCCGGTCCGGTGGGACGCGGCGGGCGTCGCTCAGGTAGATCTCGTGGTGCGTGCCCTGGGAGCGCAGCCCGTGCGCGGGAAGGAACTCGTCGTGCAGCCGCTCCAGGACGGGGGCCTCGTCGTCGTAGGAGCCGACGTGCAGCGTCTGCGCGCACCGCCCCTCCGCGAGCGCCAGGACGCGCACGTCGTCCAGACGCGCCGGAGTGCTCCCTCGCGAGCGGATGCGGGCATGCGCGGCGTCGACCAGGTCGCTGCCGATCCCGTCGGGTACGAGGAGCATCATCGTCCAGTCCCACTGGGACTTGTCGCGCGCCGTCGTGAAGGCGCTCATGTCGTCCGCCCACCACAGGCCCTCGAGGGGCGGGACCACGTAGTCCATCCCGATTTCCCGTGCGCTGAGCGCGCGCAGTGCGTAGGCGAGCGGATACAGGGCAGTCAGTGCCTCCGTGTATGCAGTCGACGTGTTCGGGTCGCCGTGACCGTCCACCGCCAGGTACTGCAGACCGGGGATGTCGACGAGGTCGAAGCGTCCGCGCGGCGCGCGATAACCGGGGACGGTCTCCTTCAGATCGATCCTCTCTGCCATGTCTCCAGGATGCCGCGCGCCGCCGCTCCGCACGAGTCCCCCGCATGAACCCAGCCCGCGCGATTTGCCCTCTCGCACGTCCCGTCCCGCACATCGGGCCACCACCGGCCCCCGTCCGCGCAAACGCCGCTAGCGTGGAAAGACCGTCATCGACACCGATCCCAGGAGGTACCCATGTCGGAGAACACCACGACCGTCCCCGTCGTCTCGATCGAGGAGGTCGAAGCGATCATCGCCGACGGCAGCCGCACGATCCTCGACGTCAACTCGGCCGAGAGCTACGCGAACGGCCACGTGCCCGGCGCGCTCCACCTCGACAAGACGAACCTCGTCGCCGGGCTCCCCGCCGACAAGTCCGCCGCGCTCGTCTTCTACTGCGGCAGCCCCACCTGCCAGGCCGCTCCCAACGCCGCCCGCACGGCCGCGTCGCTCGGCTACGAGAACGTCGCCGTCCTGAGCGCCGGCATCAGCGGCTGGACCGAGGCTGGCAAGCCCGTCGAAACCGTCTGACGGCAAACCCCGTCGAAACCGCCTGACGGCGAGCGAACCACTCGCCTGACGGGCACGCCCGCCGACTCCTGGCCGGCCCGGCCCCGCACGGGTCGGCCGGCCGGGCACGGGTAGGTTGGAGCGCATGTCTGAAACGACCGCGCTCCCGGAGGTCGCGGCGGTGGCCCGCGACCTCATCCGCATCGACACCACCAACTACGGCGGCGGTCGCGCGCACGGTGAGCGCGAGGCGGCGGAGTACGTCGGCGCTTACCTCGAGGCGCTGGGCCTGACCCCGGAGTATTACGAACCGATCCCGCGTCGCACGAACGTGATGGCGCGCGTGCCCGGCCGCGACCGGTCGCGGCCCGCGCTCGTCGTGCACGGGCACCTCGATGTCGTCCCCGCCGTCGCGGAGGACTGGAGCGTGGACCCGTTCGCGGGCGCCGTGCGCGACGGCATGCTGTGGGGTCGCGGCGCCGTCGACATGAAAGACATGGACGCGATGATCCTGACGTCCGTCGCCGACCTGCTGCGGGCGGGTGAGCAGCCGGCCCGCGACCTCATCGTCACGTTCTTCGCCGACGAGGAGAACGGTGGCGCGGAAGGCTCCGCCCTCGTCGTGCGCGATCGTCCCGAGTGGTTCGCGGGTGCGACGGAGGCGATCAGCGAGGTCGGCGGCTATTCGATCGACGTCTCCGGGCGCCGCGCCTACCTGCTGCAGGTGGGGGAGAAGGCGATGATCTGGGTCCGGCTCGTCGCCCGGGGCCGCGCGGGGCACGGCAGCGCCCTCAACGTCCAGAACGCCGTCACGCGACTTGCCGAGGCCGTCGCGGCGCTCGGGCGCACGCAGTGGCCCCTGCAGCTCACGCCGACGACGCGGCAACTCGTCGCACAGCTCGCCGAGATGACAGGCGACACCGACGCGACAGCACAAGAGACGGATGCGGATGCTCTGGCCGCGGCCGCAGGCCCCGCATCCGCCTTCCTGCGCTCGACCTTCCGCACGACGACGAACCCTACGGGACTCACCGCCGGCTACAAGCACAACGTCATCCCGGACCGGGCGGAGGCGCTCATTGACGTGCGCGTGCTGCCCGGGACGGAGGATGCGGCGCTCGCGGATATCCGCGCCATCGTCGGCGACGACATCGAGATCGAGATCGTCTGGCAGGACATCGGACTCGAGACGCCGTTCGCGGGTGATCTCGTGGATGCGATGGTCGCGGCCCTCGGGCGACACGACCCCGGCGTCCCGGTCATCCCGTACCTGATGGGCGGTGGCACCGACAACAAGGCGCTCGCGCAGCTCGGGATCACCGGCTACGGCTTCGCGCCGCTGCGCCTGCCCGCGGACCTCGACTTCACGGGCATGTTCCACGGCGTCGATGAACGCGTCCCGATCGACGCGCTCGTGTTCGGACAGCGTGTGCTGACCGACCTTCTGCGCGTCTGCTGACCGCATCCGCATCGGGCAAACCGCACCGCACGCATCCATCCGCGAAAGGCGTCCATGTCGTTCATCGAAGCGATCATCCTCGGGCTCGTGCAGGGGCTCACCGAGTTCCTGCCGATCTCCTCCAGCGCGCACTTGCGCATCGTCGGCGAGTTCCTCCCCGGCGCACAGGACCCTGGTGCGGCGTTCACCGCGATCACCCAGATCGGCACCGAAGCGGCCGTCGTCGTGTTCTTCTGGCGCGACATCGTGCGGATCATCGGACGTTGGTTCCGCTCTCTCGGCGGCAGCATCCCGCGTAAAGACCCGGACGCGATGATGGGCTGGTACATCATCGTCGGATCGATCCCCATCGTCGTGCTGGGGCTGCTGTTCCAGGACCAGATCGAGACGACATTCCGCTCGCTCTGGCTCGTCGCGACGATGCTGATCGTCTTCGGCATCCTGCTCGGCGTCGCCGACCTCTTCGGCACACGCACGAAGACGCTTACGAACCTCACGTGGGGCCGGGCGGTCGTGTTCGGACTCGCGCAGGCTCTCGCCCTCATCCCGGGCGTCTCGCGTTCGGGCGGCACGATCACCGCGGGGCGCGCGATGGGCTTCGATCGCCCGTCGGCCGCGCGCTACGCGTTCCTGCTCGCGATCCCGGCGGTGTTCGGCAGCGGCTTCTACCAACTGTTCAAGCACGGCGACGAGACCGGCGCCTATGGTCTGCCGGAGACCTTCGTCGCGACGATCGTGGCCTTCGCGGTCGGGCTCGGCGTCATCGCCTTCCTGATGCGCTGGATCTCCCAGCGCAGCTTCCTGCCGTTCGTCATCTACCGCATCCTGCTCGGCGTGCTCGTGATGGTGCTGCTCAGCGTCGGCGTCCTTCAGCCGTAGGCTCGCACGCCCCAGGACCGGCGGCACGATTGTGAAAGCGCCGTCGCCGGCCGCACGGACGACCTGCCGGCGCACCGACCGCAGCCATCAGCGCCGGGGGTCGTCCCGACCGGGCTTCGCGGGGCCGTCGTCGCCGCGTCGCAGGTAACGCTCGAACTCCTGCGCGATCGCATCGCCGGATGCTTCGGGCGAGTCCCACGTGTCGCGCGTGCGCTCGAGCTGGCGGATGTACTCGCTCATCTCCTCGTCCTCGGCGGCGGCCGCGTCGATCGTCGCCTCCCACGCGGTCGACTCCGCGACGAGGTCGCCCCGCTCGACGTGCGCGCCGGTGAGGTCTTCGAGGCGATCCAGCAGCGCGAGTGTCGCCTTGGGCGACGGGCTGTGCCCGGCGACATAGTGCGGGACGCTCGCCCACAGACCGACGCTCGGGATGCCCACCCGCTCGGCGGCCTCCGACAGCGCGGAGAGGATGCCGACGGGGCCCTCGTATGTGCTGCGCTCGACACCGAGGGCCGTGCGCAGACGCTCGTTGTCGCTGCCCGCGAACACCGAGATCGGTCGTGTATGCGGCACATCCGACATCATCGAGCCGAGCGCGACGAACCCCGTGATGTCTTCGCGGAGGGCGACGTCGATGATCTCGGCCGAGAACGCCTGCCATGCGCGGGCCGGTTCGACACCGGTGAGCAGGTGCAGTTGCGTGCCCCGCGTTCGTCCGGTCGGCGACAGCACCGTCGCTTCCGGCCACGTCAGGATGCGCGTGCCATCCGGGCCGGGACCGACCGTCGGGCGCGTGTACTGGTAGTCGAAGTAGAGCTCGGGATCCACCGAGTGCACGGGCGTGAACTGCCCCGCATCCCGCAGGACGCTCAGCGCCGCGGATGCGGCCTCGCCGGCGTCATTCCAGCCGTCGAACGCGGCGACCAGGACCCTCTTGCCGAGTCCTTCCATGCGCCCTCGTTCCCTCCGCGGTCGTGCGCCACGGTTTGTCGTCGTACGCGCATCCACGACGTCGGATGCGCACCTCCACAATACGGCGCATGGCTGACAAGCTCGCCGTGATGCGCGGCTGTCGTTCTGTGCGCGGGCGGGTAGAATCGCAGGACCAGCACCGATCCGGCTATCACCGGGGAGCTCTCGGAAGAACGGCGCGAGCCCAGTAGAACCGAGCGGGTCAGGCCCGTCACAGCCGCCGTGAAAGTGGTCCGCGCTGTGGGCGCGGGCAAGCAGGGTGGTACCGCGGCTTCGCGCTCCGAGCGCAGGTCGTCCCGGCAGGACGCACACGACACGCACCTGCGAGAGACCATGACCTACCCTCAGCCCTCGGCCTTCGGCCCCGCCGCCGACGCCGTGCCCGCGAGCCCGCGCTTCCCCGAGATCGAGCGTGAAGTGCTCGACTTCTGGGCGGCCGACGACACGTTTCTCGCGAGCATCGCGAATCGCGAGGGCGCGCCCGAGTGGGTCTTCTACGATGGACCGCCTTTCGCCAACGGACTGCCGCACTACGGCCACCTGCTCACCGGTTTCGCGAAGGACCTCTTCCCGCGCTTCCAGACGATGCGGGGCAAGAAGGTCGACCGCGTCTTCGGGTGGGACACCCACGGGCTCCCGGCCGAGCTGGAGGCGATGAAGCAGCTCGGACTCACAGAGAAGTCCGAGATCGAGGCGATGGGCATCGATGCGTTCAACGCGAAGGCCCGCGAATCCGTCTTGACGTACACGCGCGAGTGGGAAGAGTACGTCACGCGTCAGGCGCGCTGGGTCGACTTCGAGCGTGGGTACAAGACTTTCGACGCCGACTACATGGAGTCGGTGCTGTGGGCCTTCAAGACCCTCTACGACAAGGGACTCGCGTACGAGGGCTACCGTGTGCTGCCCTACTGCTGGCGCGACGAGACGCCCCTGTCCGCGCACGAGCTGCGCATGGACGACGACGTCTACCAGATGCGGCAGGACCCGTCCGTCACCGTGACGTTCCCGCTCGTCGGCGAGAAGGCGGAAGTGCTAGCGCTGACGGGTGTCCGTGCGCTCGCGTGGACGACGACGCCGTGGACCCTGCCGACGAACCTCGCCCTCGCGGTCGGCCCCGACATCGTCTACGCCGTCGTACCCGCGGGCCCCACCGGCGCGGCCGACATCCCGCCGGGAGACGACCCGCAGACGGCCGCCGCGCACCGCTACCTGCTCGCGCAGGACCTCGTCGGCGCGCACGCGAAGGAGCTCGGCTACGACAGCGCCGAGGCCGCCGAGGCTGCCGTGGAGCGGACGATCACGGGCGCCGAGCTCGCCGACGTGCACTACGACCGCCTGTTCGACTACTACGCGGACACCGCGACGTGGGGCACCGAGCGGGCGTGGCGCATCCTCGTGGACGACTACGTCACGACGAGCGACGGCACCGGCATCGTGCACCAGGCGCCCGCCTACGGTGAGGACGACCAGCGTGTCACCGAGGCGGCGGGCATCCCGCTCATCATGAGCCTCGACGATGGTGGCCGGTTCCTCCCGCAGGTCACCGACGTCGCCGGCGAGTTGTGGATGGACGCGAACCGTCCGCTCATCCGCCTGCTCCGGCAGGAGGGACGCCTGCTGCGCGAGGCCAGCTACGAGCACTCGTATCCGCACTGCTGGCGTTGCCGCAACCCCCTCATCTACCGCGCCGTCTCGAGCTGGTTCATCCGGGTCACCGATTTCAAGGACCGGATGCTCGCGAACAACGAGCTCATCACGTGGGTTCCCGAGAACGTCAAGCACGGGCAGTTCGGCAAGTGGCTCGAGGGTGCACGGGACTGGTCGGTCAGCCGCAACCGGTATTGGGGCTCGCCGATCCCGGTCTGGCGCAGTGATGACCCCGAGCATCCGCGGATCGACGTCTACGGATCGCTCGCCGAGCTCGAACGCGACTTCGGCCGCCTCCCGCGCAACGCGGACGGGGAGGTCGACCTGCACCGTCCGTTCATCGACGAGCTCACGCGCCCGAACCCGGACGACCCGACGGGACGCTCCACGATGCGCCGCATCGAGGACGTCTTCGACGTCTGGTTCGACTCCGGTTCGATGCCGTACGCGCAGGTGCACTATCCGTTCGAGAACCGCGAATGGTTCGATTCGCACGCACCGGCCGACTTCATCGTGGAGTACATCGGGCAGACGCGCGGCTGGTTCTACGTCATGCACGTCCTGTCGACCGCGCTGTTCGACCGCCCGGCGTTCAAGGGCGTCTCCTGCCACGGCATCATCCTCGGAGACGACGGATTCAAAGCATCCAAGTCGCGGCGCAACTACCCCGATGTCAACGAGACGTTCGATTCCGACGGATCGGATGCGACGCGCTGGTACCTGATGGCCAGCCCCATCCTGCGTGGCGGCAACTTCGTCGTCACGGCGGAGGGCCTGCGTGCGGGTGTGCGCGAGTTCCTGCTGCCGCTGTGGAACTCGTGGTACTTCTTCGCGACGTACGCGAACGCGGCCGGCGGTAAGGGGCACACGGCGCAGGGGTACACAGCGCAATGGCGCACCGACTCGACCGACGCACTGGACCGCTACATCCTCGCGCTCACGGGCGACCTCGTCCGTGACGTCGCCGACGACCTGGAGCACTTGGACTCGCCCGCCGCGGCCGCGCGGCTGCGCGAGTTCGTCGAGGTGCTCACGAACTGGTACATCCGCCGGTCGCGCGACCGTTTCTGGGTGGGCGTGGATGCGTCGCGCCCCGAGAGCACGGAGGCGTTCGACACGCTGTACACCGTGCTCGAAACGCTGTGCCGGGTCGCGGCACCCCTGATCCCGCTCATCTCCGAGCGCGTCTGGCAGGGACTGACCGGCGGTCGCAGCGTGCACCTGCAGGACTGGCCGGATGCGGCGCAGTTCCCCGCGGCGACCGACATCCGGGCGGCGATGGACGCGGTGCGGGAGGTCTCGTCCGTGGCCAACCGGCTGCGCAAGGCGGAGGGCAAGCGCGTGCGTCTGCCGTTGCCGGAGCTCACGATCGTCGTGGAAGGAGCGGACGCGCTCGCGCAGTTCGAGCCGCTGATCCGGGAGGAGCTGAACGTCAAGGCGGTTCAGTTGGTGCCTTTCCAGGATGACTCGTACCGCGAATTCGGCGTCACCGAGCGCCTCAAGGTCAATGCTCGCGCCGCCGGGCCGCGTCTGGGCAAGCGGGTGCAGGATGTGATCCGTGCGGCGAACGCCGGTGACTGGGTCCACGACGAGCGGGGCATCGTCGTGACGACGCCCGACGGCGAGGTGCCGATGCTCGGGACCGAGGTGTGGACCGAGAGCGACGCGTCCGGGCGACCCGCGGGCGAGGCGCTGGGCATCCTCCAACTGCGCGAGGGCAGCGGATTCCTGATCCTCGACACGACGACGACGCCCGAGCTCGAGGCCGAGGGCCTGGCGCGTGACGTCATCCGCGCGGTGCAGGACACCCGCAAGGCCGCCGGTTTCGATGTCAGCGACCGCATCCGCCTCGACCTGCGCTTCGACAGTGCGGCGGACGCCGCCGCCGTCGCGCAGGCGTTCGAGATCGCCGAGGTCGCGGGGGAGACACTTGCACTCGCCTACTCCGTGCGTACGGGCAACGAGACGCTGCTCTCGTCGGGGGAGGGTGCCGCCGCGGATCATGAGGCGGTCATCCCCGCCGGCACGTACGCCAACACGGACGCCTTCACGGTCTCCGTCACCCGCCTGCACACGACAGGCACGGAGGGAGCATCGTGAGCGACAGGGAACGCGCCGACGCCGTCTACGAGACGCTGCTGTCCCGGGCCGGGGAACGCTGGGTGCAGCCGCGCAAGGAGCGCACCGCCCGCCTGCTGGAGTTCCTCGACGACCCACAGCGGACCTACCGGGTCGTCCACGTCACAGGCACGAACGGCAAGACGTCGACGAGCCGCATCATCGAGAGCCTGCTGCGCGCCCACGGCCTGCGCACGGGTCTGTTCACGAGCCCGCACCTGGAGCGCTTCACCGAGCGAATCATGATCGACGGCGCGCCCGTCGCAGATGCGGCCGTGGCGGATGCGTGGGACGAGATCGCGCCGTTCGTCGACCTCGTCGACGCCGAACTGACCGCGACGGGAGAAGAACCGCTGACGTTCTTCGAACTGCTGACGGCGGTCGCGTTCGTCGCGTTCTCGGACGCACCCGTCGACGTCGCGGTCATCGAAGTCGGGATGGGTGGTTCGTGGGACTCCACGAACACGGCCGACGGTGACGTCGCCGTGTTCGCGCCCATCGACCTCGACCACGCCGACCGTCTGGGCGAGACGATCGGCGAGATCGCGGCGGTCAAGGCGGGAATCATCAAAGACGGCGCTGCGGCGGTCTCCGCCCGGCAGACGCCCGACGCGCTCGCGCAGCTGCGGGCGGCGGCCGCCGAACGCGGCGCGACACTCGCGGTCGAAGGCGACGAGTTCGCGCTCGTCTCCGACCGGCTGGCCGTCGGCGGTCAGCTGCTGACGGTGCGTGGCCTCGCGGGCGTGTACGAAGACGAGTACCTGCCGCTGTACGGCGAACACCAGGGCTTCAACGCGGCGCTCGCGATCGCCGCGGTCGAATCCCTCATCGGCGGGGGTACGCAACCGCTGACGGGAGACGTGCTCGCGGAGGGGCTCGCCGAGGTAGCCTCCCCGGGTCGCCTGCAACTGATCGGGATCGCACCCACCGTGATCGTCGACGCCGCCCACAATCCGCACGGTGCGCGCGCGCTCGCGGCCGCGCTGCGGACGTCGTTCGACTTCGACGAGTGGGCGCTCGTGATCGGCATACTGGGCGACAAGGACGCGGCGGGGATCGTGCGCGAGCTCGCACCCGTCGCGACCGAGGTCTTCGTCACGGCGCCGGACTCCGAGCGCGCGGATGACCCGGACGCGCTCGCCGACCTCGTCGAGGCGGCGGGCATGCGAGCCAGTGTGCACCGTGACCTCGAGGACGCCGCCGAGGCGGCCCGGCAATGGGCGAGCGCCTCCGAGCGTCGCGCCGTCGTGATCGCCGGGTCGGTCGTGCTCGCCGGCGAGGCGATCGGGCTCGCGGCGCGCGAGGGTTGGAAGGGCGCCCAATGAGCGCTCGGCAGCGGGCACCGCGCCCCAAACGGTCGCTGACCGCGCAACTCGCATCCGTCGTCCTGAGTGTGGAAGCGATCGTCGTGTTCCTCGCGGGACTCGTCGTGTACGGGTTGCGCGTGCTGCCCGAGTCGATTCCCGACTGGTGGGGGATCGTGGGCGGGCTCGTCGTCGCGGTGGCGATGATGGCGACGACCCGTTTCGTCCAGCATCCGTCGGGCATTGCCACCGGATGGGCTCTGCAAGTGGTCGTCGCGCTCGCGGCGTTCCTCGTCCCTGCCATCCTGCTCGTGGCCCTCATCTTCGGAGGCCTGTGGGCCTTCGCGACCATCCAAGGACCTCGTATCGAGGCGCGCGGCCGGGCCGCGTCGCCGGAAGGAGAAGCATCATGACCACCGAAGAGACGCTCGTCCTCGTCAAGCCCGACGGGGTCGCCCGCGGCCTGACGGGCGAGATCCTCGCGCGCATCGAGCGCAAGGGATACGCGCTCGTCGACATCAAGGTCGTCGAGCCGGACCGTGCCGTGCTCGCCGCGCACTACGCGGAGCACGAGGGCAAGCCGTTCTACGAGCCGCTGCTGGAGTTCATGATGTCAGGACCGTCGGTCGCAATCCGGCTCGCCGGCAACCGCGTGATCGAAGGCTTCCGCTCGCTCGCCGGCACGACCGATCCGACGACGGCGGCGCCCGGCACGATCCGCGGCGACCTGGGCCGCGACTGGGGCCTGAAGGTGCAGCAGAACCTGGTGCACGGCTCCGACAGCCCCGAGTCCGCCGCGCGCGAACTCGCCATCTGGTTCTGACCCTCTTCGGTCGTCGAGTCGCGCACCCTTTCTCGGTCGTCGAGTAGTGCCCTGAGGGCGCGTATCGAGACCTTCGCCTCCGGAGCCGCCCGTCCCGGACCGGCCACCTCGGCGGCGACGGTCTGGATACGCCGCTGCGCGGCTACTCGACCACCGGTGGGGTGTGTGCGGCTACTCGACCACCGACGGGCGGGTCAGCCGAAGAGGGTCTGCCAGATGTTCGGGATGGCGTCGAGCTGCACCTGCGCGAGCAGGATGATCACGGCGTAGCTGAGGATCGCAGCGAGGGGCACCCACGCCATGAGCGCCCCGGCGTGCTCCTGCGCCCGCGCCGACACCGGAACAACCCCGGAGCGGAAGAGGTGCACGGTCACGGCGTAGAACGTCGGGATCGTGACGGCCCAGGTCACCATGCACCACGGGCACAGCGTCGCGAGCACGAAGATGCTCTGCGAGATGAGCCAGATCACGAAGCAGAATGCGAACGCGATCCCGACCCAGAAGAGCGCCCAGAACCAGCGTGCGAAGCGTGCGCCGGCGAGCAACGCGGCGCCCACGACGATGGGCGCGACCCAACCGGTGAGTCCGAGGATCGGGTTGGGGAACCCGAACACCGACCCCTGCCAGGACTCCAGATTGGCGGTGCACTGGACGAGGATGCTGAAATCGCACGACGCGGATGCATCGGGGTTCGCCAGTAGGTGCATCCGCTCCATCGTGAGGGAAAACGCCGCATACCACCCGATCACTCCCGCGACGATGAGCCACACGGCGAGGCCGACGGGCGTCCGGCGTGGGATGGAATCGGCCTGTGCGACAGGGGCGGGCGCGGTGTCGGGCGCATCGGCGAACATAGGAGAAAGGCTAGGCCACGGGGGCTGTGTGCGCGGCGCGAACGACCTCGTTCGACGCGCCCGTCGCACACTCGGCGCTCGATGGTGCGATAATGGGTCTCAGATGCACCCGCGGCCGCGCCGCGATCGCATCGACGAAGACTTCGGGCGATGATCGCCCCGCAGCGCGAGCCACGAGCCCGCTGCAGACCGAGTGAGATCGCGGCAACGCCTCCAGCCGGAGGGCATGGGCGGCACCGCACGAGAGTTCGCCGGACGACGCGCGGATGTCGTCCCGCAGGGAGTGCGCCAGTGATGGCTGATGACAACGACAATGAACGCAACCCCCACACCGAGACGCTCGACGGCGTGACGCCGGAGGCGGGCGCAACACCCGCGGACGGTGAACTCGCCGACGTCGTGGAGTCGATCGAGGCGATCGGGGAAGGCGCATCCGCGTCCGTCTCCGACGTTGAGACGACGGCGGATGCGGATGCCGCGGCCTACGCCGAACCTTCAGCCCAGGCGGAGGCGCCCGACCCGGAAGCCACGCCTGAGCCGTCGCTGCAGGCGGATGAGTCCGAGCCGGAGCCGGAGCCGACCCCGTCGCCCACCCACGAGCCCGAGCCCGAACGCCCCCTCACAGCGGTGGCGTTGGGACTTCTGCCCGAGGTCTTCGTGTCGCAGGTGTCGACGCAGTTGCACTTCTACGCGCCCGAGATCGTGCCATTGCCGGCGCTGCCCTCGGCCGCCGAGCCGGCGGAGGAGGGGACGACGTCGTCGCGCCGCCGCAACCGCCGCCGCTCCGGTGACGGTCAGGACGGCGACACGCGTCCGCAGCGGCAGGTCGAGCTCATCACCGAGCCGCAGCGAATCAAGGGTTCGACCCGCCTGGAAGCGAAGAAGCAGCGCCGCCGCGACGGTCGTGAGGCCGGTCGCCGGCGCACGGTCGTCACCGAGGCGGAGTTCCTCGCCCGCCGTGAAGCCGTTGACCGGGTCATGGTCGTCCGCTCCAAGAACGGCCGCATCCAGATCGCGGTCCTCGAAGACAACGTCCTCGTGGAGCACTACGTCGCCCGCAGCCAGGACTCGTCGCTCATCGGCAACGTCTACCTCGGTCGCGTGCAGAACGTCCTGCCCAGCATGGAGGCCGCGTTCGTCGACATCGGTCGTGGCCGCAACGCCGTGCTCTACTCGGGCGAGGTGGACTGGGATGCGGTGGAGACCGGCAACCAGCCGCGCCGCATCGAACTCGCCCTCAAGAGCGGCGACCGCGTGCTCGTGCAGGTCACGAAGGACCCGGTCGGCCATAAGGGTGCCCGCCTGACGAGCCAGATCTCGCTGCCCGGTCGCTACCTCGTGTACGTCCCCGGCGGCGCGATGAACGGCATCTCCCGCAAGCTTCCCGACACCGAGCGTGCGCGACTGAAGAAGATCCTCAAGGAGGTGCTGCCCGAGTCGTCGGGCGTCATCGTCCGCACGGCCGCCGAGGGCGCCACCGAGGACCAGCTCACGCGCGACGTGAACCGACTCACGTCGCAGTGGGAGTACATCAGCCGCCAGGTTGAGAGCGCGCAGGCGCCGGCGCTGCTGCACTCCGAGCCGGACCTGCTGGTCAAGATCGTCCGCGACGTGTTCAACGAGGACTTCACCAAGCTGCTCATCCAGGGCGACGAGGCGCAGCGCACGATCTCGAGCTACCTCGAGAGTGTGGCGCCCGATCTGCTCGACCGCGTCGAGACCTACGCGGGCGACGGCGACCCGTTCGACGAGTTCCGCATCACCGAGCAGATCGAGAAGGCGCTGGACCGCAAGGTGTGGCTGCCGTCGGGCGGATCGCTCGTGATCGACCGCACCGAGGCGATGACCGTCGTCGATGTCAACACCGGCAAGTTCGTCGGCTCGGGCGGCAACCTCGAGGAGACGGTCACCAAGAACAACCTCGAAGCGGCCGAGGAGATCGTGCGCCAGCTGCGGCTGCGCGACATCGGCGGGATCATCGTGGTCGACTTCATCGACATGGTGCTCGAATCCAACCGCGACCTCGTGCTGCGCAGGCTCGTCGAGTGTCTGAGCCGTGACCGGACGAAGCACCAGGTCGCCGAGGTCACGTCACTGGGACTCGTGCAGATGACCCGCAAGAAGCTCGGGCTCGGGCTGCTCGAGACCTTCAGCGAGGCGTGCGACGTCTGCGCAGGACGGGGAATCATCGTCCACCACGACCCGGTCGTGAAGCACCGCTCCGCCGCCCCGCAGCAGGGCGGTCGACGAGGCGGCGGCCAGCGCTCCGGCTCCGGTTCCAACGGAAGCGGAGGGGGCGGCGGCACGCACGTCATCACCGAGGGCGTCAAGTCCGCGCTCGCGCAGATCGCCGCATCCACCCTCGCCTCCCACGCCGACGACCAGCCGACCGAGTCGGCGGCCACGGCGGACAACGCGACCGGTGCGACGTCGACCTCCACCGGCGCCGACACGGCGGGTACGCCCAAGATCGTCATCGAGCTTCCCGTCGCCCCGGACACGGCAGCGACGACGGATGCGGGCGACGACCGTCCTCGCAAGCGCCGCAAACGCGGCGGGCGAGGCGACGGCGCGAAGGCGGACGCACCGAAGTCGGAGAAGGAGCAGCTGCTCGATTCCGTGCTGCAGGCGCTGCCCGAACCGAAGGCACCCGGTCAGGGGCGTTCGCGTCGCCGCGTGTCGACCGGGGTGCTCACGGGAACCCCCGTCGTGATGCCGGGGTCGCCCGAGGAATGATCCTCCTCGACGAGGCGCGGTGGCCCGCTCACGGGCGCCTCTGGGCACACCTGATCAGCGACACCGACCTGGACGAGTTGCACGCGTTCGCGGCCGCGAACGGCATCCCGCGGCGCGGCTTCGACCTCGATCACTACGACGTCCCTGAGGATGCCGTGCCCAGGCTCATCGCGGCGGGCGCTCGGCACGTGAGCGGGCGCGAACTGGTCGAGGCGTTGCGCGCATCCGGCCTGCGGGTCACGATGCGGCAACGGCGCGGACGCTGATGAGCGGCGCGCTCTCCTGTCGCTTTGCCGGATGCATCCGCATCGGGTAAAGTGGACCCTTGGTGCGTTCCGCATCGCGACCCCGTGCGCCATCGGGGGAGCGGGGCGATGAAGAGATTCCGTACCTGCTTCCGGGGGTTCGCTTCCGAGGCGAAAGACTTTCCGTGTATCGAGTCCCCGGGGCTCCCAACGAAACAGGTGTGAAGTGGTTTACGCAGTTGTGCGCGCCGGTGGCCGCCAGGAGAAGGTCGAGGTCGGCACGATCGTCGTCCTCGATCGTCAGCAGGCACAGGTCGGCGAGACGCTCGAGCTTCCCGCCGTGCTGCTCGTGGACGGCGACGCCGTCACGACCGACGCCGACAAGCTCGCGAAGGTGACCGTCACCGCCGAGGTCGTCGGCGAGGAGCGCGGCCCGAAGATCGTGATCCAGAAGTTCAAGAACAAGACCGGCTACAAGAAGCGCCAGGGCCACCGTCAGGACCTCACGCGCGTCAAGATCACCGGCATCAAGTAAGCGCACGGGAGACACTGAGATGGCACACAAAAAGGGCGCAAGCTCCACCCGCAACGGTCGTGACTCCAACGCACAGCGCCTCGGCGTGAAGCGCTTCGGTGGCCAGACCGTCAACGCCGGCGAGATCCTCGTCCGTCAGCGCGGCACCCACTTCCACCCCGGCGCCAACGTCGGCCGTGGTGGCGACGACACGCTGTTCGCCCTCGCGGCGGGCGCGGTCGAGTTCGGCACGAAGGGCGGCCGCAAGGTCGTCAACATCGTCGCCGCCGCCGCGGAGTGATCCGCCGGCTCGACACGCTTTACCGGTGAGGGGCGGGCTTCGGCTCGCCCCTTTCCCGTTTCAACCGCACGATCAAGGAGCATCCACATGGTCACGTTCGTCGATCGAGTGACGCTGCACCTGCGCGCGGGTAAGGGCGGCAACGGATGCGTGTCGGTGCGCCGCGAGAAGTTCAAGCCGCTCGCCGGTCCCGACGGCGGCAACGGCGGCAACGGCGGTGACATCATCCTCGTCGCGGACCCGCAGGCGACGACGCTGCTGTCGTATCACCACTCGCCGCACCGCAACGCCGGCAACGGCGGCTTCGGCATGGGCGACAACCGTTCGGGCGCGGCCGGCGAGGCGGTCGAGCTGCCGGTCCCGGTCGGGACGGTCGTGAAGGATGCGGCGGGCGACGTGCTCGTCGACCTCATCGAGCCCGGGATGCGGTTCGTCGTCGCGCCGGGCGGTCAGGGTGGCCTCGGGAACGCGGCGCTCGCGAACCCGAAGCGGAAGGCGCCCGGATTCGCACTGCTCGGCGTGCCGGGGTGGGAGGGCGACGTCCAGCTCGAGCTGAAGACCGTCGCCGACGTCGCCCTCGTCGGCTACCCGTCGGCGGGCAAGTCGAGCCTGATCGCCGCGATCTCGGCCGCTCGGCCCAAGATCGCCGACTACCCGTTCACGACGCTGCACCCCAACCTCGGCGTCGTCCAGGCCGGCGACGTCCGCTACACGGTCGCGGACGTCCCCGGGCTCATCGAGGGGGCGAGCGAGGGCCGCGGGCTGGGACTGGAGTTCCTGCGCCACGTCGAGCGCTGCACGGCGCTCGTGCACGTGCTCGACTGCGCGACCCTCGACCCCGGACGCGACCCGATCAGCGACCTCGACGTCATCCTCGCCGAGCTCGGGAACTATCCCGCTCCCGAGGGGCAGGTGCCGCTGCTGGAGCGTCCGCAGGTGATCGCGCTCAACAAGATCGACGTGCCCGAGGCGAAGGATCTCGCCGATCTCGTGCGCCCGGAGCTGGAGGAGCGCGGGTTCCGCGTCTTCGAGATCTCCACCGTGAGCCATGCCGGTCTGCGCGCACTCACGTTCGCGCTCGGCGACATCGTGGCGCAGCATCGCCTCGCCGAGGCCGGCAAGCCCGCGCCGGAGCGCATCGTGATCCGCCCCAAGGGGTCCGAGCGTGACTTCTCCGTGCGGGTCGAGGGCGGCACCTACGGGAACGTCTACCGCATTCTCGGCGAGAAGCCGGTGCGCTGGGTGCACCAGACCGACTTCCAGAACGAAGAAGCCGTCGGCTTCCTCGCCGACCGGCTCGAGAAGCTCGGTGTCGAGGACGAGCTCTACCGTGCGGGCGCGATGCCTGGCGCGACGGTCGTGATCGGCGAGGGCGACGGCGTCGTCTTCGATTGGCAGCCGGCGCTGTCGTCGGCGGCCGAGCTCATGACCGCTCCGCGCGGCACCGACCCCCGGCTGGCCGACAACACACGCCGGACGACCTCTCAGCGTCGCGAGCGCTATCACGAGCTGATGGATGCGAAGGCCCGCGCCCGCGATGAGCTCGAGGCCGAGCGGTTGACCGGTGTGAGCGGGTGGGACGAGCCCGTCGACGGCGACGAGGCTTCCTTCCGTGAGGAGCGGGACACCCGCGGGGAGCAGGAGTGAGCATCCGTACGCGCGAGGAACTGCCGCACGCGAGACGTATCGTCGTCAAGGTCGGGTCCTCGTCGATCAGCGGCGAGAACGCGGCGAAGATCCAGCCGATCGTCGAAGGTCTCGCATCCGCCCATGCGCGTGGCACGGAAGTCGTGCTCGTCTCGTCGGGTGCGATCGCGACCGGCATGCCGTTCCTCGCCCTCGGCTCCCGACCGAGCGACCTGGCGACCCAGCAGGCGGCGGCCGCGGTCGGGCAGAACGTGCTCATCTACCGCTACCAGGAGGCGCTGCGTCCGTTCGAGATCGTCGCCGGGCAGGTGCTGCTCACCGCCGGTGACCTCGAGAATCCCACGCCGCGATCCAACGCCCGGCGCGCGATGGACCGGCTGCTCGGTCTGCGCATCATGCCCATCGTCAACGAGAACGACACGGTCGCGACACACGAGATCCGCTTCGGCGATAACGATCGTCTCGCCGCGCTCGTCGCGCAACTGATCGGTGCGGATGCGCTCGTGCTGCTCAGCGATATCGAGTGCCTGTACACGAGACCGCCGGATGAACCCGGTGCGACGCCGATCCGTCGGGTGACGTACGGCGAAGACCTCAGCGGCTTCTCGTTCGGCTCGGTCGTCGTCAACAGTGTCGGGACGGGGGGAGCGGCGACGAAGGCCTCCGCCGCACGCCTGGCCGCCGCATCCGGGGTCGGCGTGCTCGTGACGTCGGCCGACCTCGTCGAGGATGCCCTCGCGGGGGCCGACATCGGCACGTGGTTCGACCCCAATCCGGAACCGACCGCGCCAGCGGCGACCGGTCCGATCCGCACCGCCGCACCGGCGATGCTCGGCGAGCACTGAGCTGGGCCGAGCTGTGCTGACCTCTGGGATGTGCTGCGTCGACGTGGGCCGACCCGCGCGGAATCGGGCGTCGATAGACTGAGCGGATGAGCTCCGTGACCGTGACCGACGCCGTGACTGCTACCGACGCTGCCGTGGCGGATGCGGCGCCGACGGCGCGCGGGCGGATGGAGCGGGCGAAGGACGCGTCGCGCAGCATCGCCCTGCTCGACGACGAGCGCAAGCGCGAGGTCCTCGGCGCGATCGCGGACGCGATCTCGGCCGCAACCCCCGAGATCGTCGCCGCCAATGACGAAGACCTGACCCGCGGTCGGGCGACCGGGCTGTCCACGGGACTGCAGGACCGCCTTCGGCTGGACGCGCCGCGCGTCGCGGCGCTCGCCGAGGCCGTGCGCGAGGTCGCCGAGCTACCCGACCCGGTCGGGCGGGTGCTGGACGAGCGGATGCTGCCCAACGGCGTCGAGCTGCAGAAGGTCTCCGTGCCGTTCGGGGTGGTCGGTGCGATCTACGAAGCCCGCCCCAACGTCACGGTCGACATCGCCGCGCTCGCGCTGCGTTCCGGCAACGCCGTCGTGCTTCGCGGCGGTTCGGCGGCCGAGCAGACGAACGCGGCGCTCGTGCGGACGATCCGTTCCGCGCTGGCTGCGCAAGGCGTGGACCCCGAGGCGGTGCAGACCGTCGACGACTTCGGGCGCGAGGGTGCGCGCGAGCTGATGCAGGCACGCGGGCTCGTGGATGTGCTCGTTCCCCGCGGCTCGGCACAGCTCATCGAGACGGTCGTCACCGAGTCATCCGTCCCGGTCATCGAAACCGGTGCCGGGGTCGTGCACATCGTGCTGGACGAGTCCGCGCCGCTGGAGTGGGCACGCGACATCGTCGTCAACGCGAAGGTGCAGCGCCCGAGTGTCTGCAACGCGGTCGAGACCGTGCTCGTGCACCGCTCCGCCGCCGATCGTCTCGTCCCCTCCGTCGTGGCGGCACTCCAGGCGCAGGGTGTCACGGTGCACGGCGACGAAGCCGTCCAGGCGCTCGCCGAGCGAGTCGTGCCGGTCGAGGAGGCCGACTGGGCGACCGAGCACATGAGCCTCGACCTGTCGATGCGTCTCGTGGACGACCTGGACGATGCGCTTGCGCACATCCGCCGGTATTCGACACAGCACACGGAAGCGATCATCACGGACGACGACGCGAACGCCGCACGTTTCCTCGCGGAGGTCGACGCCGCCGTCGTCATGGTCAACGCATCCACTCGCTTCACCGACGGCGGCGAGTTCGGATTCGGCGCGGAGGTCGGGATCTCGACCCAGAAGTTGCACGCGCGTGGACCGATGGGCCTGGCGGAATTGACGAGCACGAAGTGGCTCGTGCGCGGCGCCGGGCAGACGAGACGATAAGTCCCTAGACTGGACCCGCAACACCACCCGAGAACGGAGCACCGATGTCGATCGCCACGACGCTGCTGAATGCGGCCGCCGAAGTCGAACACGATGCGGGCGCGGTCATGGCGCAGACCTTCATCTTCGGCCTCATCGCGTTCGCCATCTTCATGGCGCTCGCGCTGGTGACGTTCTCCTACCGAGACGTGGCCAACCGCCACTCCGCGAAGGCCGCCGCCTACGCGAAGACCCACGCCGCGGAGCTCGAGCACGGGGCGGGCCACTAGGCCGCCGGTGAGCGTGACGAATCGGCCCCGAATCGGGGTGATGGGCGGGACATTCGACCCGATCCACCACGGTCACCTCGTGGCCGCCAGCGAGGTCGCGCAGCACTTCGACCTGGACGAAGTGATCTTCGTCCCCACGGGCCTGCCGTGGCAGAAGTCGGAGGTCACCGACAGCGAGCACCGCTACCTGATGACGGTGATCGCGACGGCCTCAAACCCGCGGTTCACGGTGAGCCGCGTGGATATCGACCGCGCCGGACCCACGTATACGGTCGACACGCTGCGCGATCTGCGTGCGCAACGACCGGATGCGGAGTTCTTCTTCATCACCGGTGCGGATGCCGTAGCGCAGATTCTCAGTTGGAGGGACCATGATGGTCTCTGGGATCTCGCGCATTTCGTGGCCGTGAGCCGCCCGGGACACGTGCTGGATACGACGGGACTTCCCGCCGACGTCGTGAGCAGCCTGGAGGTTCCCGCGCTGGCGATCTCGTCGACGGACTGCCGGCTGAGGGTCCGCAATGGGTTCCCGGTCTGGTACCTGGTGCCGGATGGCGTGGTCCAGTACATCAACAAGCATCACCTCTATCGGAGTTCCGTATGAGCACACCCGAGCAGCCGCTGACCCGCAAGCAGTTCCGCGAGTTGCAGCGCACCGGTGCCGTACCCATCCAGAGCGAGGAGCCGCCGGCCTCGGACGAAGGCTCGGCCGTAGCGGACGCTCCGGTTGCGCCCGCCGTGCCGGCCGCGCCGCTGCCGCGGGCCGCCGGGCCCGCGACACCCGCACCCGCCCCGATCCCGGATGCCGAGGTCGACCTGAACGCGGTCCCGTTGACGCGGCGTCAGGCTCGGCAGCAGCAGCGCATCCGCACGGCCTCTGTGCCCGTGATCACGGCGGAGGTGGCGGCGGAGCACGCATCGGGCGTGATCGATCGCGTGCCCGGTGCCGAGGACGCTGCGATCGACACGTCTCCGGTCGAGGACATCGCCGATGGCAGGACCGAGGCGCTTGTCGAGGAGGCCGAGGTCGGGGCGCCCGCCGAAGACGGAGCGAGTGTCGACGAGGTCGAGGACCTCGAGGGTGCCGACGGGCCCGAGGTCTCCGAGGACGAGGCGTCTGAGGAGGACGCGTCTGAGGAGGACGCAGGCGAGGTTGAGGCGTCTGAATCCGAGGCACCTGAGGATGAGGCGGCCGAGGAAGCCGCCGACGCCGAGGTGTTGGTCGAGACCGACGCGACGGTGGATGCGCTCACGGCCGAGGCCGAGATCGTTGACGAGACGGATGAGGACGACGCGCGGGACGTCGCCGAGTCGGACGACGTGGAGTCCGAGGTCGTTGAGGCCGACGAGGGTGACTCCGACGTCTCTGAGCCGGGTGACGTCGAGGCGGATGACGCTGAGGTCGGTGGTGCCGAGGGCGACACCGAGGGCGACGCAGCCGAGGAAGACGCCGCTGAGGACAGTGAAGCTGAGCCGGGGGAGTCTGGGGAGGACGCGGCTGAGCCCGCAGCATCCGATGCATCCGACGAAGACGACGACGCGGTCGATGATGCTCTGATCCCCGCGGCGGAGCCGGTGACGGTCGGTCCGCAGTTCGGTGCTTCTCTGCTTGCGGGGGAGCCGGAGGTCGAGGCGGTTGAGTTGCCGCCGTCGTTCGACGATCTGATCGCACGGAACGCGACCTCCGCCGGCACGTCGGCGACCCCAAGCGCCCTCATCCTGTCGCAGGCGCCCGCCGCTCCGTCTCTGGCCGGTCCGATCACGGCGACCGGAGAGGTGATCCTCACCGGTTCGTATCGTCTGCCGGAGGGGCTCGGATCCACGGGCGTCGATCCACGCGCCGCCGACGGCAAGGACGCCGACGCCGTGCTTCTGGACGGCGAGCTCCCGGCGGCCTCGTCGCCGACGCCGATCGCGGCGAGCGCGGCCATCAGCACGGTGCGCGGTGCGGATGAGATCATCCGTCCGCCGGCGCCGGAGAAGGGCAGCAAGCTCGTCCTCACGCTGGCGATCACGGCCGGTGTGCTGATGATCGCCGTCGTCGGCGTCTTGATCGTGGCGCTCACGAACGGCGCGCTCTCGTGACCGCGTCGGCGGCGACGCGGGAGCTTGTCCAGCAGGCGGCCGCCGCCGCGGACGCGAAGGGCGGAGAGGACCTCGTCGCTCTCGACGTGTCCGGGCCCTTGCCGCTCGTCGACGCCTTCCTGCTTGTCACGGGACGCAACGAGCGCAATGTCGGCGCGATCTCGGACGAGATCGAGGAGAAGCTCCTCGAGTTGGGTGTCAAGCGCATCCGTCGCGAAGGTCGTGCCGAGGGGCGTTGGGTGCTCATGGACTTCGGTGATCTCGTCGTGCACGTCTTCCACGAACAGGAGCGCGTCTACTACGGGCTGGAGCGGCTCTGGAAGGACTGCCCGGTCATCCCCGTCGAGATCGAGCGATCCGCCGTCACCGAGTGACGCCTCACTGCAGGCAGAATTCGTTCCCCTCCGGATCGCGCATCTGGTAGTAGTACTCGGGCCACGGCCCCCAGTCCTGCGAGACAAGTCGCACGACGCTCGCGCCCAGTGCGACGAGCCGGTCCTTCTCCGCGTCGATCTCAGCGGGGGAGGTGCGTGCCGCGCCCGCGCTGGGTGACACGCTGATGTCCAGGTGAAGACGGTTGCGTCCGGACTTCGGCCCATCGGCGTGATGGAAGAACAGGCGCGGACCCTTGCCCGCCGGATCCTCGGCCAGGGCGCGGGAGGCCAGGTCGGCTTCCGTTAGACCAGCGTCGAGCAACTGCTGGCGGATCGGGTCCTCCCACTCGATCTTCGGATAACCGAACACCTCCGCCCAGAAGTGCGACAGCGCACGCGGATCGTCGGCGTAGAAGGTGATGTTTCCCAGGGCTGCCATGGTCGGCTCCTCTCGATGGATGCGACGTTAGAGCACCCCTCCGACATCGTGCACGCGGTTTCTGGTGGGGTGTCGATCTGTTGTAAGCTGTACGGGTTGCCCCGCTCGCCGGGACACGTTCTGGGCCTGTGGCGCAGCTGGTAGCGCACCTGCATGGCATGCAGGGGGTCAGGGGTTCGAGTCCCCTCAGGTCCACCCAAAGTGTCTTACGGGAACACGCGACATGCGTAGGCGTGTCGCGTGTTCCCGTAAGGGTTCCTCGCCTCCGTCGTTGTCGCCGTGCTCGTGGGCTTCACCCGCGTCCTACTGCGCCTACAACGCCAGTACCTGCTGGACGAGGAGCCCAAGGGTGAGGTACGGATCACCGGGATCGTCTACCTGCCGGAGTGTGCGGGCGATCCCGTGGCGAGTCCGATGCTACGCAACCTTCCCACGTCGCGTATCGAGGCGGCGATCAACCGCCGCCAGTTCGCCGTCACCGGAGCCACCCGGTTCGAGGACGGCAGGCTGGCGCTGCCGTCTGGTCGCGTCCTGCGCTCGGCGGATGTGATGAAGCCGCTCGGGAACCCGAAGCGCACCGCCGACTTCTACGAGGTCGTCGCCCTCCAACACACCCGCCTCACCGATGACGGCGACCCGAACCCGACCTCGACAATGGTCCGCATCAGCAACGTGCCCCTTTCGACCGCGCAAGGCTGGGTCGCCCGCGCCCGCCGCAAAGGACTACTCCCACCCGGACGCCGAGGCCGAGCCGGGTAAGGTCAGCGGGCGCTCGGGTCGCCCGGCTCTATGGGTGTGCGGCGCTGGGTGCTGAACTTCTTGGCTCGGTGCGCGAGTTGGTCGGCGAGCGCGATCACGTCGCCGTCATCTGAGACCCACCCACGCGCGGCGGCACAGCGGTATTCGTTGCGGGCGCGCTGCAACAGGGCGCGCTCCCGGCCTGACAGCGAGTCCGCGATCATGTCCACAGCGGCATCCTTCGACACGATGCGCCCGGTTTCGAGCGTGACGAGGGCGCGCGCCAGCGTGAGCAAGGTGTTTCGTTCGTCACCTGCCAGCCCCGCGAGAACCTCCGGAACCGCGGCGATCACAGCGTCGTGCAGCACGTCGCGCGGTATCGGGGCAAGGAGGGTATCGAGAGCAGGGCCGAACAGCACGCGGTGGGCTTGCAGAGCAGTCGCCGCCAGCAGAACCACGTCAGGGTCGTCCGCGGGTGCGGGGAGGTCGCCGCGGATCAGGTCTTTGCGCAACCACTCGCCGTACTGAAAGTCGCGCTGCGGGGCAGTGGCCCACGGCTCAGAGGGTGTGGATACCAGGCTTGTCAGCTCGATGGGGCGACGGTCTGCGGCGTCGGGGAACGTGTCAGCGTGCCCCCTCCGCCCGGACACTCTGAGCAGTAGATCGACCAGTGCGCGCCTTTCCACCGCGGTCATCGAGCGTATGGTCAGCATCATCAGGTCGATGTCGCTGTCCGGGCGCAAGCCAGAGGACACTGCCGAGCCGAACAGGTACACGCCGACGGCCTCGCCCGGGCGTTCCTGCTCCAAATGGCGCACCACAGGTAGCAACTGCGCGTCTATCGCTTGCTCGTAGCCCACACCCCCATTCTCCCAGGAGTCGCACGAACCCCGCGTGCAAGCCGACTGCGCACACCACCCTCTACTTCGAAGCCGAAGACGAGGACGCGCTGCGCAAGGTTGGGATGAGCAAGGAACGCCGCGTCGACCCGCAGGTGCTGGTCGGGATGCTCGTCACCCCCGACGGGTTCCCGTTGGAGGTTCACGAGTTCCCCGGGAACACCGGCGAGACCCTCACCCTGCTCCCGGTGCTCCGCGCGTTCCAGGACCAGCACGGTGTCGAGGATGTCGTGGTCGTCGCTGACGCCGGCATGCTGTCCGCATCGAACCTGAACCAGATCGAGGACGCCGGGTTCTCGTTCATCGTCGGCTCCAGGATCAGCAAAGCCCCCTACGACCTCGCCGAGCACTTCGACGCCCATGGCGGCGTGCTCTACGACGGCAGCACGATGGAATCGAAGCGGGTCATGGGGGTCGGCGAGAACGCGAGGCAGCGGCGGGTGGTCTACCACTACTCCGCGAAACGCGACCGGCGCGACAACCACACCCTCGACAAGCAGGTCGAACGCGCGCAGCGCATCGCCGACGGCAAGCGGCCGCTCAAGAAGGACCGGTTCGTGAAGCTCACCGGCACCGGCCCCGCCGTCGACCAGGTCCTCGTGGACCGGGCCCGCCAGCTCGCAGGGCTGAAGGGCTACGTCACGAACATCCCCGCGATCCGACTCACCGGGAACGAGGTCGTCGCGGCGTATCACGAGCTGTTCCAGGTCGAGAGGTCGTTCCGGATCCTCCGGAACACCTTCAAGTTCGCGTCCCGGAAGTACTGGGATCAGATCGCCCGCAGCCTGCGGCCGGTCTACACGGCCCCGACCGAGGCTGCCACGAAGGCGAGGTTCGAGGAGTTCGCGGAGAAGTGGGCGAGCATGTATCCAGCGATCCGCAAGCTCTGGGAGAACGCCTGGAGCGAGTTCATCCCGTTCCTCGACTACGACGTCGAGATCCGCCGCATCATCTGCTCGACGAATGCGATCGAGTCGCTCAACGCGAGATACCGCCGCGCCGTCAGGGCGCGTGGGCACTTCCCGAACGACGCGGCCGCGTTGAAGTGCCTCTACCTCGTGACCCGCTCGCTTGACCCCACCGGGTGGGGCCGGGCACGCTGGGTGACGAGGTGGAAGCTGGCACTGAACGCGTTCGCGATCACGTTCGACGGCCGCATCAACTGACCATGCGCCAGATCAGATCCACCGTTCATCTGACAGACCCCGTGAACATGCGAAGCGCCTTAGAGCGCCTTTTGCACCTGGTCGGGTAGTAGGTAGGTGGCGAGTCGCAGTGTTGGACGGCTCATTCGGTCCATGTGCTTGTCGAGGAAGTCGAGGAGTCGCTGTTGATCGATCTTGCCGACTTCCCGCAGCGCGGTTCCGACGGGCTTGGTGACGATTTCGCTGGGGTCGTCGAGGAGTAGTTCTGCGAGTGCGATCGGGTCGTCGAGGTCGCTTTGGCGGATCAACCAGAACGATGCGGTGATCGCCGTTCGTCGCTCGATCGGGGCTTCGGATCGGGCGAGGTCGAAGAGGGGCTGGCGTGACTTGTCGAGGAGGTACCACCCGATCACCCGCGGAGCCGCGCGGTCGACGAGATCCCAGATGTTGATGAACTCGTGGTGACTCATATAGGTGTCGTAGAGGCGGCGTCGTTCGTCGTTGGGTAGACCGCGGCGTCGCGCTTTGAAGTCGAGGATTGACACGCCCACCATCCGCATCTCGTACCAGGGACTGGACAGCAGTTCTGGAACCTGGTCGAGGTCTAGGTCGGTCCACTCTTTCGCCGTGTCGAACACGTCCTTCATACGTACGCCGATCGCATCTAAGCCGCTGTCGGCTGGTAAGCGCCGAACGATCTTGTCCTTCTCGGTTGCGCTCTGCAGGTCGACCAGTGCGTCATGGATCTGATGTTGAGGTCTTGTCATCGTGTTCCTTTCTTCGTAGGGATCGGGGAGCGACAGTTTCAAGTTCTATCGATAGCCCTGGGCGTCGGCGGGTTTACGGGTGTCTAGGGCCTCTCGTAGCGCCAATAGCCCGGCCAAGTTTCTGTTCCCGCGTTCTTTCGAGCCGCGGATGGGCGCGACTGTGCTCGCTCGATGAAGTGTGGCGATTCGGAGATCGCCGGCACTTTAGGGGCTCTTCGGACATTCGGTGGGGGTGAGGCTCGCCGGGTGAGGTCGGGCGGGTAGGGGTCGAGGTCCCCGAGGATCAGAAGCGCTGACTATCTGATCGATCACGAGGACCTCGACGTGTTTCAACATACTTCGGGGTGCGCTGCTGCGCGCTCCACCGCTGACCCGTGTTCCCGCTGCGACGTCCTGCTGGGGCTCGAGGAGGTGCACGTTGAGCACGTCGAACGCCACGTGGAAGTGATGGTCGTCACGGTCTCGACACCACCGCAACCGAACGGGTGCCCCTCGTGCGGAGTCATCGCGACGGGTCGTGGGCGGCGTCGACGAATGCTCCATGACGTGCCCGGCGTCACCAGGGTGCGGGTGCTGTGGCGGCAACGCGTTTGGCGGTGCGGTGACGAAGGTTGCGCGAAGAAGATGTTTGTGGAGCAAGTCCCCGGCCTGGTCGCGCCGCGCGGGTCGATCACCCGCCGTGCGGTCGCGTGGGCGATCGGGCAGCTGCGGCGCGAGCACGCCACCATCCAGGGCCTTGCCCGTCAGCTGGGCACGTCGTGGAAGATGGTCTGGCGTGCGGTCAAGCCCGAACTGGAGCGCCTCGCCGCCGACCCGACACGGTTCGAGGATGTCACCACCCTCGGCGTCGACGAACACGTGTGGCATCACGTAGACCCGCGCCGGCGCGGCCCGAAGGAGCTAACCGGGATGGTCGACCTCACCCGCGACGACCACGGCCGCGTCCGCGTCCGCGCCAGGCGCTTGGATCTCGTGCCAGGCAGATCCGGGAAGGCCTACGCGAGCTGGCTCCAACAACGCGGCGACGCGTTCCGCAAGCGAGTCAAGGTCGCAGCACTTGACCCGTTCGCCGGTTACAAGAACGCCATCGATGACGAGCTCGAAGACGCCGTCGCCGTGCTCGACGCGTTCCATGTCGTCAAGCTCGGCACCGCCGCTGTCGACGAGGTCCGCCGACGGGTGCAGCAGACTACGCTCGGGCATCGCGGCCGCAAGGGCGACCCGCTCTACGGGATCCAGACCATCCTCCGCGCCGGAAGAGAGAACCTCACCGACAAGCAACACGCCCGCCTGGACGCAGCGTTCACCCGGCGGGAGGAGCACGTCGAGGTGGAAGTGGCGTGGCAGTGCGCACAGCAGCTGCGCGACGCCTACCGGAAAGCGGACCTGACCGCCGGGCGCGTCATCGCCGAGCACGTCGTCGAGACGTTCCACACCTGCCCGATCCCCGAGATCGCACGCCTGGGCCGGACCCTACGCCGGTGGCGTGACGCGTTCCTGGCGTACTTCACCACCGGCCGCACGAACAACGGCGGCACCGAAGCCGTCAATGGCATCATCGAACTCCACCGCCGCCTCGCCCGAGGATTCCGCAACCGCGACAACTACCGTCTGCGGATGCTCCTCGCCGCCGGCGGACTCACCCCATGACCCCACCGAATGTCCGAAGATCCGGTTTGAGTCCGCCCGCGTCCACCAAAAGTCTCTTACAGGAACACGCGACATCGAGCGATGTGGTGTGTCGCCGTAGTTATGGAAGTTGTGGTTTCCGGCCAGAGATCGCCGTTCCATCCGCCTCGAAGCAAATGCTTCCGTCCGGCTTCGGAATGAGCCGCACGACATGACCGATCTTTATCTGCTTCACGGCCTCGAGATAGCGCGCAACGAGACTTTCCTGCCAGTCGTATGAGGGCGATATCGTGAAGCCGTGGTCAACGAGCCGAACCATGAACTCGGCCACGGTGACCTCGGTTCCCACGAAGGCACTCATGCCCCGGTCGACGGGTCTGTTCCCAGGAAGCGACACATACGTCACCCCACCCCGCCCATCCCACACGGGCGCGATGAAGGTTCTGCCCTTCGCGGGGCCGGTCGCATCCGAGTACGGCACCAATAGCTTCTTCGTCATCACTCTCAATTCGGGTGTCAGTCTGCCAGCCATGTTGCGGTGCGGTGCCCCGAGCGAGGATGTGCCCAATGAGCGGGGTGGGGATCGCCACGGTGTCGATGTAGCATCGTCCCGGTGTCGGAATCGTCGCGCGGGACGCGCCAGAGCAGTTCGTCAGCCACCCCTCAACGCTATCGAACGCGTTTTTTGGAATGGGCGGCTGGGAAACGACTTGGTTTGCACGCCCCGGACCTGCGCTCCCACCTTGCGGGCCTCGTCGCCGACCATGCAGACCTCACCGACACGACGACAGCAGGAGTGCCCGAGTGAACAAGCTCTCGTCACCGCGACTCCACGTACTGATCGACGACGCCACGGTACCCGCACGCGTGCTGGCCGAGCTGGAGAGTGCCTCGGCTCTGGCATTCAGCGAGTTGCGGGAGAGGATCGCGTCGGGCGCTCCGGTGCTTGATGTCGAGATGTTCACCAACGACTGGTACGACAGCGGTGCGGCACGCCTGCTCGACCTGCTCTCGGGTTGGGAAGCCGACGACGTCGCTTACATCCTCCGGGAGACGTTCACCGAACCAGGCGATGGAGAGGTCGCGGGCGAGGCATCGCAGATCACCCTGGATGAGCTGCGCAACATGATCCGCTCTAGTGAAGAGGAGCGGGCGCGCACGGAAGAACTCGACGGCCTCAGGGACGGGGGATGCTCGTGACCGAGCACGGGGAGGCCTCCGCAGTCGGCGAAACACGCTCGTCTCGTCGGCTGCGTGTGGTGATGTACGGGATCGCAGGGTTGCTGCTGCTCAGTGCCGTCGTCGTGCAGTTCATAGCCCCGGAGGCGGCGACTGTGGAGATGCCGACCCGCCGGTACGGGCGAGGGCAGGTCGAGGTCGGGCTCTGGGCGCTCTACCTCCCCTGCGCGCTCGCGCTGCTCGGTGCCTGGTACTCCACCATGAGGCTCCCACGCGCGCGCCTGGGGAAGCGTCGCAGCTGGTGGATCCTCCTCCTCGCCACAGGCCCAGCCTTGCTCTTCGCAATCGTCGCGCACGACGCACTGACCTGAGAAATCACATGAACACGAGCACAACGGGAGGCGCACCGCCTGGGCCGGGGAAGGATCATGATGCGTGACGACATCGCCGCGATCATCGAGCACGATTGCACGGACCATGCTCGGTTGCCGAGTATGGTCGCGGATCTTCCGAGCACACCGAACCCGCCCGCCCCGAGCTCTACCTCACCGCCTGACCACCACCCACCACAGGATACAACCGGAGTGACACCACACCACGGGACTTGACCGGTTTGCGGTAGGCTGCCATCGAAGACGAGCGAGGCGATAGCCGTTGCTCACCCCATCGCGGTGGCTGTCCGGCTCGGGATGTCGCGGTCAGCGCGAGGTGACAGGATCGGTCACGGCAAGACCGAGATGCTCCGCCGCGGTGGCCATTCCCACGTCGTGGGTGGCCACTGTCACGCTTTCGCCGATGAGGAGTGCGGTGGCCAGGTGCAGAGCATCGAGTGTCTTGACATGACGTTCGATGGATTCGGCGACGGTATGTGTTTCGCGCGTGATCTCCAATGTGCCGACACGATCCAGAAGCGGCGTGGCGTCTTCGAGCGGCCAGTGTTCTCGTCGCAGCACACGGATGATCTCGGTTCGCAGAAGTCGAGAGGACACGATGGTCGCGTCCTGATCCTGCAGCCACGCCTGGATTCCTCTGCGGTCAGGCGCGTCGAGAATCGCACGGAGCGCAATGGATGAGTCGAGATAGATGAGACGGTCAGGCACGCGTCAGTGTTCTCCGCGCATCTCATCACGCAGGGCGTCGACCTCGGCGTCGGTGTACGGTCGGCCACCCGGACGCTCCGGCCAGGGGGCAGGTTCCACCACGGGCGGGGTGTAACGCCCTTCTCGCTCCAGTCGGCCGAGGGGCGTCTCGTCCTCACGGATGGCGCTCAGTCGCCATCGACGCTGTCCGCGCTCGGTGATGACCACGTCGTCCGTTGCGGTGACCTGACTCAGGACCGCCGCAGTTTGGTGGTTGAGCTCACGCTTGCTGATGACAGTGTCCATTCCCCAAATGTACTACCTATGTCAGACATTCGGTTACCGATCCGTCCACGGGCCAAGCACGTATCCCTCGTGCAGAAGGCCGTGGTCGAGCCACATGCGGGCGCAACTCTCCGCCACCACGGAGGATGTTAAGACCTGCGCCGGAGTGACGGTGCGGTGACCGAGCACATCGCGCTCATCGTCGGTCACACGATGTTCGCTCCCGGCGCGCCTTGGGTCTTCCACAACGGCGCAGATGTCCGCGCCGTGAAGTTCAACCACGTACCTCCTGTATCCGAGTCGGATGACACGTGCCATCCGGTCATCCGAATCATCCGTCCACATCCAGAACTCGCGCGCTCCGTCGGACTTGTCCACCAGCGCCAGTCCGATTCCGGCGTATCCGTTCGGGTCGGGTACCGGAAACCAGGCCACCGTGTCGTCGTGAGCGCTGCGAGTGACGACTCTGCGGTCGGGGCGGCCCCAACTCGGCGGCAACGGGAACCATCCGTCCGGCAGATCCGACGCATCCATGTCTGCAGCACTCACGTCCCCATGTGTACAGGCGGCCTGTGACATTGCTCACGGGTTCCCGACGGCCGGGAGAATCGCCCCTGATCCCCGGGAAACCGGCCGTCCCATCACATGCACGCTCGCGGCGCGGCGGGTTGGTCGGTAGGTATGCGGGCGGAAGTCTGGGAGAGTCGAGCCATGATCGACGCGAGTCTCCTCGATCTCGAGGAGATCCGCCGCGTCTGCGAGTTGTATGGCGTCGAACGGCTCCGTATCTTCGGCTCGGCGCTCACCGACCGTTTCGATGCCGAGCGCAGCGACGTGGACTTCCTCGTCGACTTCCTGCCCGGGCGCGATGACCTTCTCAGCGCCTACCTCGATCTCAAGTCCGAACTGGAGCGTATCCTCAGCCGTGATGTCGACCTCGTTATGGCGAGCTCGGTGAAGAACCCGTTCTTCAAGGCCTCCGCGTTCAAAGCGGCGCAGGATGTCTATGCGACCTACGGCAGGCGCCCACCCAACTCGCCGCAGAGGTTGCCGCGGTACGGAACGTGCGCGAGCTGGTCGTTCGATAGCGAGCCGCGCGCCGACCGACTACGGCTCCAGGTAAGCGGCGAGGTTCGCCAGGGATGACGTGAGCCCCGCGGCGTGGTCGCTGGCGCGGACGCCACTCGGAACATTGCGCGCGATCACTTCGACGTCGGTTCCCTCGAGAACGCTGCGGAGCGTCCACTCCATGGTCATGGTTCCGTGAAATGCCGGATCATCCGACTCGAAGTCGATCTCCTGCATCACCCCTTCTCCCGGTACGAGTGACGAGATGCGCACCTCCGCCACGTCGGCATCAGCGGACGTCTTGCCGGGGGAGCCGGAGGCGTCGTCGTAGGTGAGCACAAGCCGGTATGAACCGCCCTGGCGCATGTCGAACCGTTCGAATCTGCCGCGCATCCCGTGAGGTGGAAGCCACGCGAGTAGCGCATCCTCCCGCGTCAGCGCCGTGAACACGTCGTCCGCTGCAACGTGGATGAGAAGGCTGGCACGATCGGTTCTGCCCATGCCGACACCCTAGCCACGTGCTCCACCGCGTGTCGGAGGGTTCTGACATCATCGACACGTGGGGGGCCAACGCAGCAAGGCGGGGCTGATCGGCGGGATCGCCGGCGGCACGGTACTTGCGGCGATCATCGCGGTTGCGGTGTTCGTCTTCGCCCCCGCGATCTGGTCTGCCGCGACGACGGAGGTCGCCGCATCCGATACGACCGTCACGCTCGAGAGCGACGGCGCGTCGGCCGACATTCCCGTTCCCGCCGGATGGTCGTATCGATTCGCCTTCGGAAACGACGGGCGACTGACCGTGGAGAGTCCCGACGGCGTCCTCGGCATCGAGCTGGCGCTTCT
>Ga0182739_1000768_pt1 | contig 37437 bp, 33 predicted proteins | sample eDN5th30CBELigBY_FD_128873 | JGI IMG/M metagenome (GOLD analysis project Ga0182739, IMG submission 128873) | Enriched backyard soil microbial communities from Emeryville, California, USA - eDNA 5th pass 30_C BE-Lig BY (version 2) (version 2) | ecosystem: Environmental > Terrestrial > Soil >... | reverse complement strand
CAACGAGATCGTGGTGGTCGACATGCGCGCCGATCCGGCGCCGATCACGCCGGCCGATGCCCGTGCCGTCGCGCAGCGCGATGGCGCGCCCTACGACCAGATGATGGCGCTGTTTCCGGCGCGCACGCCCGGCACGGAAGCGTTCGTGCGAATCTACAACAATGACGGCTCGGAAGCGGGCGCCTGCGGCAATGGGGCGCGCTGCATCGCGGCGCTGGTGTCGGCGGACACCGGCAAGGATGCGCTGACCTTCGAGACGCGGGCCGGCCTCCTCAACTGCTGGAAGACCGACCGGCCGGATGTCTACACCGTCGATATGGGCGAGCCGCGCTTCGGCTGGAACGAGATTCCACTCGCCGAGGAGTTTCAGGACACGCGCGCGATCGCGCTCCAGATCGGCCCCATCGACAATCCGATCCTGCACTCCCCGTCGGTCGTCAGCATGGGCAACCCGCATGCGGTGTTCTGGGTCGAGGACGTTGCGGCCTACGATCTCGCGCGCATCGGCCCGATGCTCGAAAACCATCCGATGTTCCCGGACCGCGCCAACATCTCGCTCGCGCAAGTCGTCTCGCGTGAGCACCTCATCCTGCGCACCTGGGAGCGCGGCGCGGGTCTGACAAAGGCTTGCGGCTCCGCCGCCTGCGCGGCCGCCGTATCGGCAGCACGGACCAGACGTTGCGGGCGCCGCGTGACAGTGACGCTGCCCGGCGGCGACCTTGGGATCGACTGGCAGGAACGCAACAACCGCGTGCTGATGACCGGCCCGGTCGCCTTCGAATACGAGGGCCGCTTCGACCCCGCTCTGTTCGCGGCCGAAGGCGCCGCCTGAACGCCATGCCGCCCGAGATCGTCACCTTCGGCTGCCGGCTGAACACCTACGAATCCGAGGTGATGCGCCGCCATGCCACGGCGGCCGGCCTCGACGACGCAGTCATCGTCAACACCTGCGCCGTCACGGCCGAGGCGGTGCGGCAGGCCCGGCAGACCATCCGCAAGCTGCGCCGTGAGCGCCCCGAGGCGCGGATCGTCGTCACGGGCTGTGCCGCGCAGACCGAACCGCAGACCTTCGCCGACATGCCGGAAGTCGACCGCGTACTCGGCAATGCCGAAAAGCTCGACGCGGCAGCATGGGTCCTTGAGGCGATGCCGGCGGCGCCGTTCGGCCTCGATCGCGAGGAGAAGGTGTCGGTCAACGACATCATGGCGGTGAAGGAAACCGCGCTTCACCTGATCGACGGCATCGAGGGGCGCGCCCGCGCCTTCGTGCAGGTGCAGAACGGCTGCGACCACCGCTGCACCTTCTGCATCATCCCCTATGGGCGCGGAAACTCCCGTTCGGTCCCGATGGGCGCGGTGGTGGACCAGGCGCGCCGTCTCGTCGAAGCCGGATGCAGCGAAATCGTCCTCACCGGCGTCGACATCACCAGCTATGGCGGCGGCCTGCCCGGCGCGCCGAGCCTCGGCAAACTGGTCAAGCAGATCCTGCGGCACGTGCCGGACCTGCCGCGGCTGCGGCTGTCCTCGATCGACTCGGTCGAAGCCGACCGCGACCTGCTCGACGTGATCGCGGAGGACGCGCGGCTGATGCCGCACCTGCATCTCTCGCTGCAGGCGGGCGACGACCTCGTGCTCAAGCGGATGAAGCGGCGGCACAGCCGGGCCGAGGCGATCCGCTTCTGCGACGACGTGCGGCGGCTGCGCCCCGACATGGCCTTCGGCGGCGACATCATCGCCGGCTTCCCGACCGAGACCGAAGCGATGTTCACCCGCTCGCTCGACCTGGTCGACGAATGCGGACTCACGCACCTGCACGTCTTCCCGTTCTCGCCGCGCGAAGGCACCCCGGCCGCCCGCATGCCGCAGGTCGCGCGAGCGGTGGCGAAGGAGCGGGCGAAACGTCTGCGCGAAAAGGGCGAAGCGACGTTCCGCGCGCGCCTCGAGCGCGAGGTAGGCCTGCGCCGCAGCGTGCTGGTCGAAAGCGTCGAAGGCGGCGTGGCAACCGGACGCACCGAGCATTTCATGCCGGTCACGGTCTCGGTGCCCGCCGAGGCGGGCGCTGTCCTGCCAGCCGTCATCACCGGGCAGGATGGCCGGAGCCTGATTGGCGAGCGTGGCACTTCTTAAAGTACTACATTAATCTACAATCCGTCTCAGCGCCTCCCCTTATCCATCAGAAATACAACGAAAAAACCCCGCGCCTGGCGCGGGGTTCTTTGTCTTCCGGCGGGGCGGGCGCTAGCGCCTGCCCCCTTGTTTCGCCAATCCCCTGCTCAGGACTGATATCCGGGCGGGGGGCAGGTGTCGCAGACCGGCGCCGGGGGCGGGCAGGTCGTGCAGGTCTGCGCCGGCGGCGGCGGCGGAGCATAGGTCGGCTCTGGGCAGGCCGGAGCCGGGCTGTAGGCCGGAGCCGCAACCGGGGCGACATAGGCCGGAGCCGGAGCGTGGTAGACCGGGGCCGCTACCGGGGCGACGTAGGTCGGTTCGACATAGGTCGGAGCCTGGTAGTAGCTGCCGCGGCGGTAGTGATGGCCGTAGCTGCCGTGACGGTAGTGGTGGTTGCCGCCGGCATAGCTGCCGCGCCGGAAGTGGTGGTGCCCGCCGCCGTGGCTGCCGCGGCGGTAGTGATGCCCGCCACCCGCATGGCTGCCGCGCCGGAAGTGATGTCCGCCGCCACCGTAGCTGCCGCCACGGAAGTGCTTGTTGTGCCCGCCGCCGCCGTAGCTGCCACCGCGGAAGTGCTTGCCGCCGCCGTGCTGGCCAGGGCGTCCGGCATGGCCGGGGCGTCCGTGGCCGGGACGGTTCATGCCACCGGGACGGTGCATCCCGCCGGGACGCTGCATGCCACCGGGGCGCATTCCGCCGCCGTAGCTCACCCGCGAGGGACCGCGGTTGAAGCCGCCGCCCATCCGCATCCCGCCGCCACCCATCCGCATGGCGCCACCGCCGCCACCGCCGCGCGAGAAGCCACCGCCCCGCGGGGCCGCCGAAGCTTCGTCGAAGGCGACCACGCCCGCACCAACCACAACAGCAACCGCAGCGGCTGCAATGAAGAACTTCCTGATCATGACTGTCTCTCCCAAGATCGGGGCTTGCCCAATTGCGCCCTGCACATGGGTCGGGCGGCGCCGCGGGGAGGTTCAATCATTCGGTAAAATTGTGTGGCGCTCCGCGATTTGGCAGGTGCCGAAACACCGGTGGCGGTCGGGGGGAGAACGAAAAAGGCCGGGCGACGCAACCGCCGCCCGGCCTGGAATTAGCTTAGCCGCCTCGCCGCGCGGCGAGCCTTATCCGACGATGTCGTTGCCGGAGAAGAACTGGGCGATCTCGACCGCGGCGTTCTCGACCGAGTCGGACCCGTGCGCGGAATTCTCGCCGATCGAGCGGGCATAGAGCTTGCGGATCGTGCCGTCGGCCGCCTTGGCGGGATCGGTCGCGCCCATGACGTCGCGATACTTGGCGATCGCGCCCTCGCCTTCCAGCACCTGCACCACCACCGGGCCGGAGGTCATGAAGGAGACCAGTTCGCCGAAGAACGGCCGCTCGCGGTGGACCGCGTAGAACGTCTCGGCCTGCGCCTGCGTCATGCGGATGCGGCGCTGCGCCACGATGCGCAGGCCCGCCTTCTCGATCACGGCGTTGACGGCACCGGTCAGGTTCCGCTCGGTCGCATCGGGCTTGATAATAGAGAAAGTCCGTTCGACCGCCATCGGGCCGCTCCTTCAATTCCTGGGTTTCGGATAACGCGAGCGCTTATAGCCGGGCGGCGGGCGGAATCAAGACTTTCCCGCGCTGCAACAACCGTGACTGCCTTCGGCCTGTTCGCTGAACATATGTAAATCTATGCAACGTGCAAAGTATATCGACGAAATACGATTGTATAGAATCGTTTCACGACTGAAATATTCTGAAGACATTGAACCAGTACGGTCCGCTCCATGACAAACGACCGAGAGATGGACAGTCCATCTGGTCGAAAACACCGTACACGAAAGAAACCGCTCATGATCCGCAAGTTCGCACTCGCCCTCGCCGCCGTTGCTGCCATCGGCGCTGCCGGCCTCGCTTCCACGACCGACGCCTCCGCCAAGCCCGTCGGTTGGCACAGTGGTTGGCACGGCGGCGGCATCCACATCGGTGTCGGCTTCGGCCCGCATTACGGCTGGCGTCACCGCCACTGGGCTCCCCGGGTCGGCTTCTACGCCCCCGTCTATGGCCCCGGCTACGACTGCTGGCGCGTGCGCACGAAGCGCGGCACCCGGGTCGTCTGCAGCTACTAGGCGGCCAGAGCCCCCCAGTTAGGCCGTCTTGCGCCCCTCCCCGCCAGACGCGCCGCCCAGCCCCGGTCTCGTGCCCCCGAGACCGGGGCCTCTTTTTTGGCAAAGCCGCGTTCGCGGCAATGCCTTCCCCTTGCGCTTGCGCGGCACCGCCCGCAAAACACGCGCATGTTTGCGATCGACGATATCACCTTCCGGCTGGGCGAGCGGCGCCTGTTCGACGGGGCCTCCGTGCAATTGCCGCTCAACGGCCGCATCGGCCTGATCGGGCGCAACGGGGTCGGCAAGACCACGCTGTTCCGCCTGATCACCGGCGAACTAATGCCCGAGAACGGCACGGTGATCGTGCCGAAGGGCGCGCGCATCGGGCGGCTGACGCAGGAAGCGCCGCACGGCCCCGAGCCGCTGATCGACGTCGTGCTCGCCGCCGACAAGGAGCGCACCGCCCTGCTCGAAGCGGCCGAGCACGAACGCGACCCGATGCGCATCGCCGAGATCCAGACCCGGCTCGCCGACATCCGCGCGCATGCCGCGCCGGCGCGCGCGGCGGCGATCCTCGCCGGCCTCGGCTTTTCGCATGACGACCAGCAGCGTGCCTGCCACGAGTTCTCCGGCGGCTGGCGCATGCGCGTCGCGCTCGCCGCGATGCTGTTCGCCGAACCCGACTTGCTGCTGCTCGACGAGCCGACCAACTATCTCGACCTCGAAGGCACGCTGTGGCTGCAGGCGCACCTTGCGCGCTATCCGCACACCGTCGTCGTCATCAGCCACGACCGCGACCTGCTCGACAACACCGTCGACTGGACGCTGCATCTCTACGGCGGCAAGCTCACGCTCTATCGCGGCGGCTATACGACCTTCGACCGACGGCGGCGCGAGAAGGCCCTGCTCGACGCCAAGCTGGTGAAGCAGCAGGAGCAGCAGCGCGAGCGCCTGCAATCCTTCGTCGACCGCTTCCGCGCCAAGGCCACCAAGGCGCGTCAGGCGCAATCGCGGCTCAAGATGCTGGAGAAGCTGGAGCCGATCGCGGCGGTGACGGCGGACGATGTTCGTCCGATCCTGATCCCTGCGCCGCAGCGCATGCTGTCGCCGCCGATCATCGCGCTGGAGGGCGTGTCGGTCGGCTACGAACCGGAGCGGCCGGTGCTGCGCAAGCTTACGCTGCGCATCGACGAGGACGACCGCATCGCGCTGCTTGGCGCCAACGGCAACGGCAAGTCGACGCTCGCAAAACTGCTCGCCGGGCGGCTTGAACCGCTCGGCGGACGCGTCACCCGCGCCGACCGCATGGACATCGGCTATTTCGCGCAGCATCAGCTCGACGAGCTGATCGCCGCCGACAGCGCCTATGACCACCTGCGGCGCGCGATGCCGGGGACTGCCGAATCTGCGGTGCGCACACGCGCCGGCACGATCGGCTTTTCCGGCGACCTCGCCGATACGCCAACCGGACAACTGTCCGGTGGGGAGAAGGCGCGTCTGCTGCTCGGACTCGCCGCGATGGGCGGGCGGCATATGGTGGTGCTCGACGAGCCGACCAACCATCTCGACATCGACAGCCGCGCGACGCTGATCGAAGCGATCAACGATTATCCCGGCGCCGTCATTCTGGTCTCGCACGACCGCTATCTGCTCGAAGCCTGCGCCGACCGGCTGTGGCTCGTGGGCGACGGCACGGTGACATCGTTCTCCGGCGACCTCGACGACTACACGAAAATCGTACTGACCAGCCGCGGTGCGCGCGATGCGTCCGCATCGCGGTCGACGGACGAAGCGCCGCGCGTGTCGCGCACCGATGCGCGCCGCGCCGCTGCCGAGAAGCGTACCGAGCTTGCACCGCTGCGCCGGCGTATCGCAGCGGCAGAAAAAGAGATGGAGCGGCTCACCGCCGAGATCGCACGGCTCGATGTCGCGCTCGCATCCGGCGATCTGTTCGCCGCCGGCCCCGACAAGGCCGCCGCGCTTGGAAAAGCACGCGCCACCGCTTCCGAAGCACTCGCCGCCGCCGAGTCCGAATGGCTCGACGCGAGCAGCGCTTACGAAGCGGAGAATGTGTAGTATCCATTTCTGAAAGATAAGAACGAGGACGCGGGCGGCATCGCATCGGCCGCCGGCGGCACTTTCGCGCCCCATAACCAAGCACGACGTCCAAGGAGCATCGAATGTTCGATCTGCGGTTGAGCGAAGAGCAGGAAGCGTTTCGTCAGGCTGCGCGCGAGTTCGCGCAGAAGGAGATCAAGCCGGTCGCGATCGAACTCGACAAGCAGCAGAAGTGGGAAGACCGCGTGCCCTGGGACCTTCTCAGGAAGGGCTCGCAACTCGGCTTCCGCACCTTCGTGCTTTCGGAAGAGAATGGCGGCTCCGGCATGTCGGACCACCTCACCTCCTGCCTCGTCGCTGAGGAACTGGCGGCCGGCGACATCGGCACCGCCTATTACTTCATGCTGACCGCGCGGCGCGCACGCGACTGGTTCGAAATCCGCATGACGGACGAACAGCGCAATTACTTCCTGCCGAAGTTCCTCAACGACGACACCTATTTCACGACCGTCGCCAATCACGAGCCGGACACCGACCTCGGCTTCGACTACTTCACCGAGACGCCGGAGAACGTCGCCTTCCGCACCAAGGCGGTCGAGCAACCGGACGGCTCCTGGATCATCAACGGCGCGAAGAATTTCCAGACCATCGGCTATGTCGCGAAGCTGCTTGCGGTCGGCGCGCAGACTCCTGACGGGCCGCGCGTGTTTCTGGTCGAAGGCGACTCGCCGGGCCTGGTGCGCCATCCGATGTCGAAGATCGGCCGGCGCGTCGGCGATAATGCGGAAATCTTCTTTGACAATGTGCGGGTGCCGAAGGGGCGCATCATGGCGCCGGCGCCGCGCGGCCGCACCGACATCGGCACCATCACGACCATCGCCGCACTCACGCTCGGCCTCGGCCGCGCCGCGCTGGAAGCGACGATCGAATACGTCAAGGAGCGCAAGTCCGGCGGCAAGCTGATCATGAAGCATCAGGCGGTCGGGCTTCACCTTGCCGAGATGGCGATGCATCTTGAGGCCGCGCGCGGGCTGATCTGGAAGGCCGCCTGGGTGAAGGATCACCCCGAGGCGATCGCCGATGGCCTGATCGACGACCTGCCCTACACGTCGATGGCGGAAGCGTTCACCGGAACCGCCGTGCAGCGCCTGACCGAAATGGGCGTCGACCTGTTCGGCGGGATGGGCGTGATCTCCGGCATGCCGATCGAGAAATATGTGCGCGACGGCATCGTGCAGAAGCACATCTCGTTCCCGTTCCCGACGCGGCTGCGCATCGCCGAGGCGCTGCTCGGGTTCAAGCGCAAGGTGCCGTCGCTGCTGGGGTCAGGAACGAACTGACCGCGCTATGGGTGCGTCGCGAGGCCTTTCGCGGGCCTCGCCTCGTTCCCCTCGGTCGCACGCCGAATGTTGAACGCGCTTGCGAGCAGCAAAGGTTGTCATCGCATCAGTCCGCCGCGCGCATGGGGGCCGCTCCGATCGGCCTCCCTGCATTGGCGGCCACCGAATTCGGCGGCCGGTCGAGCCCCAGATGGTCGCGCAGGGTGGTGCCTTCATATTCGCGGCGATGCAGTCCGCGCTTCTGCAGTATCGGCACCACATGCTCGGCGAATGTTTCGAGCCCGGCCGGGTAGAGGTCGAAGAACAGATTGAACCCGTCGGCGGCGCGCGCATCCGCCCAGTCCTGCATGAAATCGGCGACCTGCTCGGGCGTGCCGACGAGGCGATAGTGGCCGCCGCCACCGCGCGCGACGATCTCGCGCACCGTCACCGAGCGCTCGCGCAGCAGGCGCATCCGCGCCTCGGCATGGCCGGTGGAGCGCCGCAGCCAGGTGCCGCTCTGCACGACCGGTATCAGGCGCTCGGGAAACGGCTGGTCCGGGTCGAGGTCGGCAGGATCGAGGCCGAGGCTGAGGGCAAAGCTCTCGAGGCCGGAGCGCCCGGTCTCAAGCTGGTCGAGTTCGTCGAGACGCCTGTAAGCCTCCGCTTCGGTGCCGCCGATGACGAGCGACAGCCCCGGCAGAATGGCAACCTTGTCGGGGTCGCGGCCATGGCCGCGAACGCGATCCTTGAGGTCGCGATAATATTCGGCCGCCTCCTCCCTCACCGTCTGCACGGTGAAGATCACCTCGCCGTAGCGCGCGGCGAAGTCGCGGCCGTGTGGCGAGCTTCCCGCCTGGACCAGCACCGGCCGTCCCTGCGGCGAGCGCGGCACCTGCAGCGGGCCGGTCACGGAATGATAGGGGCCGACATGGTTGACCGCGTGGATGCGGTCAGTGTCGGCCCAGACGCCGGTGACCGGATCGCCGACCAGCGCCTCGTCTTCCCAACTGTCCCAGAGCTTGAGCACGGCGTCGGTGAAGTCGCCCGCCATCACATAACGTTCGGTGTTGGGCGGCATCTTCGCGAGACCGAAATTGCCGCTCGCGTTTTCATTGGCTGTGGTGACGACATTCCAGCCGACCCGGCCGTTGCTCAGGTGGTCGAGCGAGAGCATCTGCCGGGCGAGATTGTAGGGATAGTTGAAAGTGGTCGAAGCGGTCAGGATGAAACCGACGCGTTCCGTAACCAGCGCCGCCGCCGTCGCCAGCACGATCGGATCGTGCGAGCGGGTCGGCACATCGTAGGTGTCGGTGAAGGACGGCGAGTCGGCCTGGAAGACCGCATCCAGCAGCGCCTTCTCGGCAGCGCGCGCCACCGCCTGGAAATGCGCGATGTCCTCTCCGGGCCGCCGGCGGCCGGCTTCGGTGCGCCAGGCTGCGGGATGGCCCGGAAAGGTGGCCTGCACATTCAAGTGAAGCTGGCGCTTTCGCTCGGACATTCGAAGGTCTCCCGGAGTTCGACGGACACCGTAGCACTGCCGAACTCAGGGCGGCCATCCGCGACGGCATGTCAGTATTGATGTTATCGGGACGGGCCTCAGGCGGTGCGCAATCCTCGTGTCGCTTGCGCCACACCTGTTGCGAAACTCACCGCAATACGCCCTTGCGACGGCGTTGCACGGTTGTTCGCGCGGCGGTTTTGTGGCCTCTCTCTGACACCTTGAACAAACGCATTGATCCGTTGCCCGGCGACGCATCGGGCAAGCGGAACGGGGAATTCGGAAGGATGCTTCGTTTATTGACCGTGGCATTGGCCATTGCCGGCATCAGCCTGGCGTCGGCCGCTGCAGTAAACGCCAATCCCAGCTGGGACCCGGAAGGCCGCATCACCGGCGGCGCCCCGATGAGCAGCGTCCGCAACTGGAACCTGTTCGGCGGCGGCAGCAGCGGGCCCGTCCCGCGCCAGACCGTGGCTTTCGATAGCCGGCATGCGCCCGGAACCATCATCGTCAACACGAGAGAGCGCCGCCTCTATTTCGTGCTCGGCGGCGGCCGTGCGATCCGCTACGGCATCGGCGTCGGCCGCGACGGTTTCCAGTGGGGCGGCACGCATCGCATCACCGCCAAGAAGGAATGGCCAGGCTGGACGCCGCCTGCGCAGATGCGCCGCCGCCAGCCGGGACTGCCGGCCTTCATGAAGGGCGGGCCGGACAATCCGCTCGGCGCACGCGCGCTCTATCTCGGTTCGACGCTGTACCGGATCCACGGCTCGAACGAGCCGGACACCATCGGCACCGCCGTGTCTTCCGGCTGCTTCCGGATGACCAATGACGACGTGATCGACCTCTATAACCGCGCCAGCGTCGGCGCGACGGTGATCGTCACGCGCTAGCAGATTTTACCGGATGGGGGCCCGTTGGGGCCGAGGAAGGGGGGCCGGCTTGCGAGCTGGCCCCTTTCCGTTGGGGCATTGCTAACGAGCGACGCTCAACGATCCCGCGACAGGTTCTTGGCGGCAAGCTCGTCGAGATATTCCTGCCAGTAGCGCGCCTGGTTGCGGCCAAGGTCGAGGAAATAATTCCAGCTATAGATGCCGGTCGAGTGCAGGTCGTCGAATACCAGCCGGACCGCGTAGTTGCCGACCGGGTGCACTTCGAGGATCTCCACGTTGCGCTTCCCCGGCACAGTCTTGCGCTCTTCCGGCGCATGGCCCTGCACTTCCGCGCTCGGGCTCTTGACCCGCAGGTATTCGGCGGCGAGTTCGTGGCTCTCCCCGCCCTCGAACACGACCGTCAGCGCCCGCCGGTCCTTGCGGAGGCGCAGTTCGCTCGGCCAAAGGCGGCCTTCGCCCGTCTCACCGGTCATGGTTCTGCTCACTCAATTTTGCGGGAGAGCGCCACCACGCCGTGGCGGCCTCCCCTTCCCTTTCTGGCCTAGGGTTTTCATATGAGGTAATAGCGAAGAGCCGCAACAGGCAACAGGAGCAGCGCGAAGCATGGAATTCGGCCACGCCGCAGCCTTGGGACAGCCGAGCCTGGTCGACCCGTTCGGCCGGGGCATCAGCTATCTGCGCGTTTCCGTGACCGACCGCTGCGACTTCCGCTGCGTCTACTGCATGGCGGAGGACATGACCTTCCTGCCCAAGCAGGACCTCCTCACGCTGGAAGAACTCGACCGGCTCTGCAGCGCCTTTATCGGCCGCGGGGTCCGCAAGTTGCGGCTGACCGGCGGCGAGCCGCTGGTCCGGCGCGGCATCATGGGGCTGTTCACCGCGCTTTCGCGCCACCTGCAGACCGGCGCGCTCGAGGAACTCACGCTCACCACCAACGGTTCGCAACTCGCGAAATACGCCGCTGAGCTGAAGGCGCTCGGGGTCGAACGCGTCAATGTCTCGCTCGACACGCTGGACGCCGACAAGTTCCGCGCCATCACCCGCTGGGGCGACCTCGACAAGGTCATCGCCGGTATCGACGCGGCCCAGTCCGCCGGCCTCAAGATCAAGATCAACGCGGTCGCGCTGCGCGGCGTGAACGAGGACGAACTTGCCGACCTCGTCACCTGGTCGCACGGCCGCGGCATGGACCTCACCATCATCGAGGTGATGCCGCTCGGCGATGTCGGCGCGGGCCGGCTCGACCAGTATCTGCCGCTCTCGCTGGTGCGGGCGCGGCTTTCGGAGCGCTTCACGCTCGACGAGATCGACTACCGCACCGGCGGTCCGGCGCGCTATGTGCGCGTGAAGGAGACCAGTGGCCGGCTCGGCTTCATCACGCCGCTGACGCATAATTTCTGCGAAAGCTGCAACCGGGTGCGGCTGACCTGCACCGGCACGCTCTATATGTGCCTTGGCCAGGAAGACGCCGCTGACCTGCGCGCGCCCCTGCGCGCGTCCGAAAGCAACGAGCAACTCCACGCCGCGATCGAGGCGGCGATCGCGCGCAAGCCGAAGGGGCATGACTTCGTCATCGACCGCCGCCACAAGCGGCCGTCCCTCCAGCGCCACATGAGCGTCACCGGCGGATAGGCACAGACCGCCGTGCCCCCGGACCCCCGTCTGCAATAAGCGCACGCGCGGCATGCCCCGGCCACGCTCGACCGCGGGACCCGGGCATGGTAGCGGACTGACCTGACGCGCACGGCAGCCGCACTGCCGCAGCGCATTTTTTCTGCACTGCTCTCCGGGACAGCAGTTCTTGCCCACACCTCAATCCAACCGCCGCGGCATCGTGGCGATTGTCGGCGGCATGGCGTGCTTCGCCGGCAACGATGCCGTCGTGAAGCTGATCGCGCGCACGGCCCCGCTCGGCGAGGTGCTGTTCGTCCGCGGCGTCATGACCTGTGTGCTGGTCGGCGCCCTGATGTTCATCCTGGGCCACGCCTCGCAACTGCGCAGCGCTGTTCACCCGCGGGTGCTCGGACGCTCGGGTCTGGAAGCGCTGGCGGCGCTGCTGTTCACTTCCGCGCTGGTGCGGATGCCGATCGCGGAACTCTCCACGATCGTCCTCGCCTCGCCGCTCATCATCACCGCGCTGGCGGTCATTCTCTATCGCGAGGAAGTCGGCTGGCGGCGCTGGACCGCCATCATCGTCGGCTTTGCCGGCGCGCTGTGCGTCGTGAAGCCGACGCCCGACGCCTTCAATGCCTGGGCGCTGGTGGGTCTGGGCTGCGCCTTCGCTTCGGCCGCCCGCGATCTCATGACCCGGCGTCTGCCCGAAGGCGTGCCGTTCACCGTGGTCTCGCTGGCGGCGGCGGTCGCGGTGACGCTGGTCGGCCTGCTGCTCGCGCCGTGGGAGACCTGGCGGCCGTTCACGGTCACCGAACTCGCCATCCTGGCGCTCGGCGCGGCCTTCCTCTCGGGCGGCACGATGCTGATCGTGCTCGCATTCCGGGATGTCGACGTCTCGGCGGTCTCCCCATTCCGCTACACGCTGCTGATCTGGGCCGGGCTTGCCGGCTACTTCCTGTTCGGCGAGGTACCGGACACCTGGGCCGCCATCGGCGCCGCCCTGATCGTCGGCAGCGGCGTCTATGCGCTTCACCGCGAGGCGGCACGGGCGCGCGCGGCACGGCGCAATGCCGCCGCCAATGCCGTGACGACGCCCCCATCCCCCGCATCGCAGCCGGTACGCGCAAGTTCGGATTGAGCGGGCCGCGCCAATCGGATTAATCTTGCCGGTGCCGAACAAGCGGGCTTCAAAAGCCTGTACAGTGCAGACAAGAACAACACGCGGATCAACCGTGGCGCAACCAGGGGGAACGCCGGGTGCAGGTGTTGTTGGCGATCAGTCGCATCATCGATGCCGTCAATACGCGCGTCGGCCAGTGGCTCAGCTGGCTGATCCTGCTGGCGGTCCTCGTCTCGGCCACCAACGCCACCGTCCGCAAGCTGTTCGACACCTCCTCGAATGCCTGGCTCGAACTGCAATGGGTGCTGTTCGGCATCGTGTTCCTTCTGTGCTCGCCCTGGACGCTCAAGTCGAACGAGCACATCCGCATCGACATCATCAACAACCTGCTCTCCGAGCGGGTGCGCAACTGGATCGACGTGATCGGCCACGCATTCTTCCTGCTGCCGCTGACGGTCGTGATGATCGTCACCTCGGTGCCGTTCTTTATGCGCTCCTATGAGGTCAACGAGCAGTCGATGAATGCCGGCGGGCTCCCGGTCTGGCCTGCCAAGGGCGTCATCCTCGTCGGATTCATCCTGCTGTTCTTTCAGGCCGTTTCCGAACTCATCAAGCGCATTGCCGTGATGCGGGGCCTCATACCCGATCCCTACCTGTCCGGCGGCGGCCATATGGCCGCGGCGCAGGCGGAGACGGAACGCCTCCTTGGCGACCAGTCCGACAGCCGGTAGCCGCTCGGGCACCCAGGGGAAGAGAGACGGGCATGGCGGCATTTCTGATCCACAATATGGCGCCGATCATGTTCGCGGCGCTGGTGGTGCTCCTGCTGCTCGGCTACCCCGTCGCCTTCGCGCTCGCCGCCAACGGTCTGGTGTTCGGCCTCATCGGCATCGAACTCGGCCTGTTCCGTCCCGACTTCCTGCAGGCGCTGCCGGAACGCGTGTTCGGGATCATGAACAACGACACGCTGCTGGCGATTCCGTTCTTCACCTTCATGGGGCTGATCCTCGAACGGTCCGGCATGGCGGAAGACCTGCTCGACACCATCGGGCAGCTGTTCGGCACCATCCGCGGCGGGCTCGCTTATGCCGTGATCTTCGTCGGCGCGCTGCTGGCCGCAACGACCGGGGTGGTCGCGGCCTCGGTGATCGCGATGGGGCTGATCTCGCTGCCGATCATGCTGCGCTATGGCTATGACCGGCGGGTGGCGAGCGGCGTGATCGCGGCATCCGGCACGCTGGCGCAGATCATCCCGCCGTCGCTGGTGCTGATCGTGATGGCCGACCAGCTCGGCCGTTCGGTCGGCGACATGTACGAGGCCGCGTTCATCCCCGGCCTGGTGCTCGCCGGTCTCTATGCGCTCTATGTCTTCGGCGTGTCGCTGATGTATCCGCGCGCCGCACCCGGCCTGCCGGTCGATGCGATCGGCTTCCGCGAGCCTTCGGGCGCGCGCGGGGTGTGGCAGCTCGGCGTCCTGACGCTCTATGCCGGCATCGTCGCCTATCTCGTCATGAAGCAGACGGAGGTGCGGCCGGGCGCCGATTTCGTCGTGCTCACGATGTCCGTCGGCATCATCGTGGCGTTCCTCGCAGCGGTATTCAACCGCGTGTTCGGAGCACGCAGGCTCGGCGTCACCGCTGTCGCCCTGCTCCTGTTCCTCGCCGTCTGGTACTACCTGAAGAACCACGGATACCCGAACTGGGGCCTGCTCTCGGAAGCGATCGCCGCCGGCGCGCTCTATGCGCTGGTGGCCGGCGCGCTCGAACGGTTCGGCGGCTTCCGGCTGATCTCGGCGATGGCCGAGCAGGTCACTTTCGTGATGGTGCCGCCGCTCGCGCTGGTGTTCCTGGTGCTCGGCACCATCTTCATCGGCGTCGCCACGCCGACCGAAGGCGGCGCGATGGGCGCGGTCGGGGCGATGGTGCTGGCGATCCTCAAGGGCCGGCTCAAGCTCGATCTGGTGCGGCAGGCAGTCGAATCGACGGCGAAACTCTCCGCCTTCGTGATGTTCATCCTGATCGGCGCGCGGGTGTTCTCGCTGACCTTTTACGGCGTCGACGGCCACCGCTGGGTCGAGGAACTGCTGGTCTCGCTGCCCGGCGGCGAAACCGGCTTCCTCATCTTCGTCAGCGTATTCATCTTCGTGCTGGCGTTCTTCCTCGACTTCTTCGAGATCGCCTTCATCGTGATCCCGCTGCTCGCGCCGGCCGCCGAACGGATCGGCATCGATCTGGTCTGGTTCGGCATCATCCTGAGCGTGAACATGCAGACGGCGTTCATGCACCCGCCGTTCGGCTTCGCGCTGTTCTATCTGCGTTCGGTCGCGCCGCGCGAGCGCTACGTCGATCGCGTCACCGGCAAATGGATGGAGCCGGTCACGACCGGGCAGATCTATTGGGGCGCGGTGCCGTTCGTGGTGATCCAGTGCATCATGGTCGCGCTCGTGATCGCGTTCCCGTCGATGGTCATGCACTACAAGGGCAGCCAGCCGACGGTCGATCCGAAGGACATCAAGATCGACCTGCCGATGCCCGACCTGCCGCCGCCGGTCGATTTCGGCCCGCCGAAGATCGAGTGAGGCGGATTCGCTTCACGCGCCGTCATCCCGGACGCGCGCTCAAGCGAAGGCAAGGCCGCTGCGAATGGGGGGAAGAGAGGCGCGTCAGCGCAAAAGACTCTAGCCAAGCGTCATTGCGAGCCAACGGGTCCGCGCTTCGCGCGGCCCGATGACAGGCTCCGCGAAGCAATCCAGTCTGTTGAAATACTGGATTGCTTCGTCGCTACACTCCTCGCAATGACGCGTCCGCGTTCGAAACGACGCCCGGCGGCACTGTGCGGGAAAGCGGCTACCGCTTCGCGAGCAGGTCGCGGATCTCGGTCAGCAGCACTTCTTCCTTCTTGGGCGCCTCAGGCGGAGGCGGCTCGGCCTCCTTCTGCCGCTGGAGATGATTGATGCCCTTGACGACGAAGAACAGGGCGACGGCGATAATCAGAAAGTTGATGCCGACGGTGATGAAGTTGCCATAGGCGAGCACGGCGCCCTGCTTCTTCGCCTCGACCAGCGAATCGGCCGTCACCGCGCTCGACAGCGGCAGGAAGTAGTTCGAGAAGTCGAGCCCGCCGATGGCGCCGAAGATCGGCATGATCATGTCGCCAACCATCGACTCTACGATACGTCCGAAAGCGGCGCCGATGACCACGCCTATCGCGAGGTCGACCACGTTGCCGCGCATCGCGAATTTCTTGAATTCCTCGAGCATCTTTCGCCCTTCCTTTTTCCCGCTGCCCCTCGCGGGTCAGCCCCGGAACAACAGATTGCGCGTAGTCTCGTCGATGTGCCTGACGGCCTCGAGCGCGCTACGCAACCGCTTGCGTTCGCCCGCCGACAGCCGCTTGACCGCGACAGTATTACCCGGCGGTATGCCGTTGGCCATATCCTCGACCTGCTGGGACAGGATCAGGCTGAGGAAAACGCCGTGCGCCTCCGCCAGCGCCTCGAGGTCTTCCGCAGCGCCAATGCCGAGTGCCTGGACCGCAGCCAGGCGCTTCGGCGTCGATCGGTCGAGGATACGATGCCGGATCGCTAACGCGCGCGCGGCCGAGACGATCCCGAACAGTCCGGATTTCTTCAGATCGATACGGCCCTGCTCGGTGCGGAAGCGGCCGAAGAAGCCGAGGCCCGGCGCGGGGGTTCCAGCCGCCTCGACCAGCAGCTTCGCGAATCCGATCTCCCCCGCCGCCGCTTCGAACGCCGCTGCCCGTAGGGCGGAAGTCAGCGCAAGGTCCCCGTAAACGCCGCGCAGGTCGAAAAAGATGTCGACGGAGAGCAAGTCCTGCGGGTCGGAACCCCGGATCCAGTCATCTACGCGATCGCGCCAGGTGAGCATCGAGCCCCGCCATTGCGGATTGCTGGCCATCACGCCGCCTCGGCAATAGGGCACCCCGACCTCGTGCAGGATGTCGGCGGCAAGAGCGCCCAGGCGCTCGAACCAGCGGTCATTGTCACTGCCCGGTGCTCCCTCGGCGAACACGAGCGCATTATCCTGATCCAGCGCCATCAGGCTTTCGCCGCGCCCGGCCGAACCGAGGACGGCGAACGCATAGGCGCAGGGCGGCGGGCCGAATCCCTCCTCCGCCATGCGGCGCTCGGCGAGCGCGGTGGCGCGCGCGCTCACGGCGCAGAGTTCGTGCGAGATGATCGCGGCGACTTCGCCGCCCGACATGCCCTCGGCGACGAGACCGGTCGCCACCACCGGCAGCCGCGACCAACCCTGCGCGAGTTCCCCGACGTCATTGGCCTCGTCGATCTCCTCGCCGAGCCAGATCGCCTCTTCGGCGCGCTGGCGCAGCAGGTCGCGGGCCGAAACCGCCCCGCACAAAGCGCCCTGTTCGTCCGTGACGCCGAGGTGGCGCACCTTGAGCCGGCGCATCTGCGCAATCGCCCGATAGACGAAGGCGTCCGCCGGCACCGCCCGCACCGGGGAGCTTGCGAGCGCCTGCACCGGCTTTTGGAGCATCGCCGCGCCCTGCTCGGCGACCGCGCGCAGCACGTCGCGCTCGGTGACGATACCGCTGGTCTCGGGGCGCAGATGCGCCACGTCGGCGGCGACGAACAGCGACGAAATCCGCAGGTCCGCCATCCGCTGCGCGGCGTCCGCCACCGTGGTCCCGGGGACGACCGCCTGCGGCTTGCTCATGACATCGAGGACACGGTGCCGGTAAGGCTCGGTATCGAGCCTCGCAGCGGAGGTTGCGGAAAAGGAGCGCCCTGCCAGCGCCGCCACGTCGGTCCAGCCCGCATGGTGCTGCTGTTCGAGCGCCTCGGTCAGGCGGCGGCACGCCTGCCCCGCCTCCGCGAATGTGCGGATGCCGCGCTCCCGCAGCCAGGGAACCAATGCGAGGAACACTTCGCCGGTGGTGATCGCATCGCCCAGCGCCGAATGGCGGTCGACCACCGCGACATCGAGCCAGGCTGCAAGCTGCTCGATCGAATGGCCGGCAAGATCGGGCCGCGCGAGTTGCGCCAGCAGCATCGTGTCGAGGCAGGGCGGCGGCGACCATGACAGGTCCACGCGGGCGCATTCGTTGCGCAGCACCGCAAGGTCGAAGCCGATGGCATGGCCGATCACGATACGGTCGCGCAGCACGGGAGCAAGCGCGGGCCAAGCCTCCTGAAAGTCCGGCGCGTCCCGCAAGGCCGCATCGTCGATACCGTGAATGGCGACAGCCGCCGCAGGGACCGGTTCGTCCGGCCGCACCCTTTGCCGGAGCGCTGCCGTCCGGTCGAGGCGGCCCGTCCGCATCGGCACCGCCGCGATCTCTACCAGACGCGCCCGGGCAGGGTCGAGCCCGGTCGTTTCGGTGTCCAGCACGACGGCGTCGAGCGCGATCAGCGGCGTCGCATTGCCCGAAATCGCCATGCGCCCCCGCCCCCGTTGGCCCCGCTACCCGGAGCCGTGGGGCTGCAGCACGTTCAGGTTCGTGCCGAGCGCCTGGACATCGATCCGGCGGACAAGTTCATCGTGGATGTTGCAGAGCGTGATCTTGAGATAGCTGCGCACGGTCGGAAAATCCTCGCCGCGCAGCCGCTCGTGGATCGGCATCAGGGCGAAGTACCGCTCGGCGTAGGGCAGCGGAATGTCCTTGACCAGCTTGCGCGGGTGCAGCCCGATCATGGCGAGGCGCTGCGAGAGTTCCTCCCGCGCGTCACGCCAGACGCCTTCCTGCAGGCTCGCCGGTTCGGGATAGCGGTCGAATACTTCCAGAGCCAGCCGGCTGACGGCATCGAGCCGCGCCGCGCGGTCGCCGCCCTCGCTGGCGCACAATACGCCCTCGACCATCTCGGCGATCATGACCAGGCCGAGCGGATAGGCTTGCCAGCGCGACTTATCCACCTGCTCGACGAAGGATGGCTCCACCATCAGCATCTTCGAATAGGGGCCCGCGCGGGCGCGCGAATACTCGTAGATACCCTTCTGCACCAGAAAGGCGGAATTCCGGTCCATGAACTCCGCGAGCGCCCCGGCATCGCTGATGCGCGGCGCACGCCTGAACAGGTCGAGCAGGCCCATGCACGCAGGATGCGATGCCGGGGATGCGGAGATCAAGTGCAACCTTTTGCTGAGCCGAAAGCTCCGGACCGCCCGAAGGGGGAACCCGCACCCGCCGCGCTCCGCACCGCAAAGGCTTGGAACCGACCCGCCGAGGGCCTAAGAGGGTTTCCGGTTGATCCATTAAGCCTCTCGGCGGTCATTCCGGATTGCCGCGAAGCGGCAAGTCCGGAATCCATGACCACAGACAGGGGTTATGGATTCCGGGTTCGCGTGCTTGCAGCCCGCGCCCCGGAATGACGGCGCCGATGGAATCAACTGAAAGCCGTATACGGGACGGGGACCGGCTCACCGCCCCGAGCCCCTGCCTCTCAGTTCCCCGGGGAGTTTCGATTGATCGCCATCCGTCCCGTACGCTCTCGCGCGGACCTGACCACCTTCATCACGCTGCCGCGAATCCTCTATCGCGGCATGCCCGGTTACGTCGCACCGCTCGACTTCGAGCGCCGGCAGCTTCTCGATCCGAGGAAGTCAGCCTACTTCACCCATGCGGAGGTGGAGTACTTCATCGCCTATCGCGGCGACGAGCCGGTGGGGCGCATCTCCGCGCAGGTCGATCGCGAGGCGATCAAGAGCTGGGGCGAGCAGATCGGCTGCTTCGGCTGTCTGGACGCGATCGATGACACCGCTGTTGTCCGCGCCCTGTGCGATGCGGCGGCGGAGTGGCTGCGCACGCGCGGCATGGTGGCGATGCGCGGGCCGTTCACGCTCTCGATCAACAACGAGAGCGGCGTCCAGGTCAGCGGCCAGGAGCGCGGCGTGATGATCCTGATGCCCTGGCATCCGCCCTATCTCGCGGAACGGGTCGCGGACGCCGGCCTCGCGCCGGTCAAGGATCTGCTCGCCTTCACCATGAAGCTCAGCGAGTACGTGCGGCCCGAGCGCTTCCTCAAGCGCGCCGAGCGTTCGCTACCGAAAGGGCTGACGCTACGCGAACTCGACCTCAAGAATTTCGATCGCGACTCAAAGATCATCTTTGATGTCTACAACGACGCCTGGCAGAACAATTGGGGCTTCGTGCCGTTCACGGAAGCGGAGAGCGCGGCTTTCGCGGAAGGGTTCAAGCACCTGCTGACCCCGGAAATGGGGCTGATCGCGGAAGTCGACGGCAAGCCGATCGCCGTCGGCGTCGTGCTGCCAAACCTCTTCGACGTAACTTCCGACTTCGACGGACGCCTGCTGCCGTTCAACTGGCTGCGGTTCCTCACGCGGGCGTTCCGCAAGTCGTCCTACCGCAACTGCCGCGTCACGCTGCTCGGCCGCATTCAGGACGTGCGCAACATCGGCGGGCTGCTCGCGCTGCTCATCATCGACACGCTGATCCGGCGCAATCCGCGCTTCCGCGCCGGCGAGGTGGAGATGGGCTGGGTGCTCGAAGACAACCGCATGCTCATCAACCTGATGCAGACGATCGGCATCGGCGATGCGTCCAAGCGCTACCGGGTGTTCGAGAGACCCTTGACGACATGATGACGCGGCTCTTTCGACGCGCTTGACAGGATCGGCCGGCGGAGTCATTAGCGCTCGCATTCGGGGCAAGCGACGGTCGCCCCGTAAGGCTCAAAAAGCCCAAGCACCGTCTCCTTCCGCTGTGGAGGAGACCATGTGGGTTCCGAGCTTCTTCATTTCCCCTTCCGAGTTGTGGACGGCCATCGGCACGGCGCGCGCGCCGCAGCTTGTCGACGTGCGCCGCGGCGAGGTCTACGCAAGCGCGACCGGCGTTCTGCCCGGCTCCGTCTGGCGGGAGCCAACCGACGTCGCTTCGTGGATGACAGCGCTGGACCGCGCGCGGCCGGTCGTCGTCGCGTGCCGTCAGGGCCATCAGTTGAGTCAGCTTGCCGGCGCGGCCCTGCGCGCCGCGGGCTTGAAGGCGCAAGTGCTCGAAGGCGGCTACGAGGCGTGGTCGGCGGCCGGACTGCCGCTGGTGGAGAAGGCTGCGCTCGACCGCTTCGCGCCAACGCGACCGAGCCTCTGGGTGACAAGGCGGCGGCCGAAGATCGACCGCATCGCCTGCCCGTGGCTGATCCGCCGCTTTCTCGATCCGCAGGCGCGCATCCTGTTCGTCGATCCGCCGGAGGTCGGCAATGTCGCGACCGAATCCGGCGCGGTCCCGTTCGACATCGAAGGCGTCGAACTGAGCCACGGAGGCGAACGCTGCAGCTTCGACACCATGCTCAAGGTCTTCGGGCTCGAAGGCGAACCGGCGCTGGCGCGGCTCGCGCTGATCGTGCGCGGCGCGGATACCGCGCGCTTCGATCTGGCGCCGGAAGCGGCGGGACTGCTGGCGGTGTCGCTTGGCCTTTCGGCACTCGCAGGGGACGACGACCACGCTCTCCTGGAGCGTGGCTTTGCGGTCTATGACGGCCTGTTCGCCTGGGCCCGCTTCGCCGCCGGGGAGCGCCACAACTGGCCGGCCAAGGCCGCGTGAGGGGGCCGCCATGTCGACAACCGAAATGACCTTTCCGACGCCCTCGGCCCAATCGGATGACGAACCGCACGGCGTCACGTTCGCGGAAGCGTTCCGTGTCTGGCTCAAGATCGGGCTGCTCAGTTTCGGCGGCCCTGCCGGACAGATCGCGGTGATGCATCGCATCATCGTCGAGGAGAAGCGCTGGGTATCGGAAGCCCGGTTCCTGCACGCGCTCAACTACTGCATGCTGCTGCCGGGACCGGAGGCGCAGCAGCTCGCCACCTATATCGGCTGGCTGATGCACAAGACCCGCGGCGGGCTGATGGCCGGCGGGCTGTTCATCGTGCCCGGCGTCATCTCCATCATGGCGCTGAGCACCATCTATGCGGCCTACGGCAATGTCGGCTTCGTCGCGGCACTGTTCTTCGGCTTGAAAGCCGCCGTGCTGGCGATCGTGATCGACGCCGTAGTGCGCGTCGGCCGGCGTTCGCTCAAGAACAACGTGATGCTGGCGCTCGCGGCGGCGGCCTTCATCGGCATCTTCTTCTTCGCAGTGCCGTTTCCGGTCATCGTCTTCGGCGCGGCGCTGATCGGCTTCATCGGCGGGCGCATGGGTGCGGCGGCGTTCGACGTCAATGGCGGACACGGTGCGGGCAAGGGCAGTCCAGCCGCTGAGGACGATCTGCTCGGCGATGCCATTCCCGAACACGCGAGGCCGAGCACGGTGCGCGCGGCCAAGGTCGCGGCGATCTGGCTGTCGCTATGGCTGATCCCGGTATTCGCACTCGTCCTGCTGCTTGGCGGCAGCAACGTCTTCTCCCAGATCGCCAAGTTCTTCAGCGTGATGGCGATGGTGACGTTCGGCGGCGCCTATGCCGTGCTCGCCTATGTCGCGCAGCAGGCGGTCGAGAACTATCACTGGCTGGCGCCCGGCGAGATGCTCGACGGTCTCGGCATGGCGGAGACGACGCCGGGGCCGCTGATCATGGTGCTGCAGTTCGTGGGCTTCATGGCGGCGTTCCGCGACGCCGGCGGGCTGCCGCCGATGCTCGCAGGCACGCTCGGCGGCCTGCTGGCGACCTGGGTCACGTTCGCGCCGTGCTTCCTGTGGATATTCCTCGGCGCGCCATTCATCGAGAAGCTGCGCGGCAACAAGGCGTTGAGCGCGGCGCTGGCGACGATCACCGCAGCCGTCGTCGGCGTGATCCTCAATCTGGCGATCTGGTTCGCGGTCCACACGCTGTTCCGCGAGGTGCGGGCGGTACGCGGCTTCGGCTTCAGCTTCGACGCGCCGGTGTTCGCGAGCATCAACGGCTGGGCAGCGCTGCTCGCTCTCGCGGCGGCGATCGCAATCGTCTGGTGGCGCGCCGGCATGGTGCCGGTGCTCGCCGGGGCCGCCGCCGCAGGCGTCGTGCTGCATGCGGCGGGCCTGATCGGATAGGCGCGTTACCGGTTGCGCGGCAGCGCGACCGGCTCGCCGCGCTCCACCGAAAGGTCGGCGGCGAGGTAGATGTCCATGATCGCCCGCGCTTCTTCCGGCTTCACCATCACCGGCTTGTTGCGCGCGCAGGCGTCGATGAAGTGCAGCGTCTCGCCCGCCATCGCGCCGGCGAAGACGTGCTCGACATCCTCGCCCGGCATCGACGACATCGGATAGTGGATGCCCTGCTTGGAGGTGTTGAGCGTCACTTCCTTATGCGTGTCGTCGATGGTCAGCGTGCCGTCGGTGCCGACGATCTCGATCCAGGCCTGCGAGTAGTTCGGATAGCCGAGCGGCAGGATCCAGCCCGCGCCGACCGTGAGCGTGGTGCCGTCGTCGAGCGTCACCATGATCCACTGGTGGTCGGGCGAACCGAACTGTTCGGTGAACAGCTTGCCCGAGGTCTGCGAATAGACGCGGATCGGCTTGCGCGGCGCGAGGCACCACATCAGGTAGTCGAGGTCGTGCGTCGCTTCCATCGCCGCGGGCGAGAGCTTCACGCGGCCGGTGATCTTCTGGCCGAGTTCGCGCGTCACGTTGCGGCTGACGAGGCAGGTCACGACGCGGCCGATCTTGCCGCTCTGGATCACCTTGCGGATATAGGCCATGCGCGGATTGAAGCGCTGCGAATAGCCGACCGTCAGTTTGAGGTTCTTCTCGCGCGCGAGCCGGATCAGTTCGTCGGCCTGCTCTTCGGTCTGCGCCAGCGGCTTCTCGATCAGCACATGCTTGCCGGCGAGCAATGCTTCCCTGGTGATCGGATAGTGCGTCGTCTCGGGCGTCGTCGAAATGATGACGACATTGATCGACGGGTTGGCCAGCAGTTCCTTGTAGTCGAGCGTGGCGCTCGCCGGATTGGTCTCGGCCGCGACCTCCTTGAGCCGGTCCGGCTTGATCTCGCAGATGTGCAGTTCGCTCACCTGCGGACACTCGGCGAGAACCTTCGCGCGAATGCCGCCGACCCAGCCGGTGCCGATAATGCCGACGCTGACCTGTTGCATGCTCTGTTCCTCGATCCCTGCACAAGAGCGTTTTCGAGCGAAGTGGATCCCGGTTCGCGTGAAGAAAACGCGTACTACAAACAACTAGAGCTTTGGCTTTGATTCCATCAAAGCCGGAAAAGCTCTAGCCGGGCGCACCGTCAGGCGCGCCCAGCCAATATCCTATGACCCACGCGGCTGAGCCGCCCGGGCCTCGTTCCTACTCGACCTTGCCGATCGCCCGCACCGCGTCGCTCAGCACCTTGTTCTGGTTCTGCCACCACTTGGTGAAGGTCGCCGTGTCCTGATAGGCGACGTCGCTGCCCGCACGCGCCAGCATTTCCTTGAACTCCGGCGAGGTCGCCGCCTTCTCGACCGCCTCACGGATGATCTTCATCACCGGCTCGGGGGTCTTGGCGGGCGCAAACAGGCCCTGCCAGAGGAAGTATTCGACGTCGAGGCCACTCTCTTTCAGCGTCGGGACATCCGGATAGGCCGACACGCGCTTGTCGCCGAAATTGACGAGCGCGCGCATCGCACCGGAATCGGTCTGCGGCTTGGCGACGCCGGTATGCGAGACCAGCAGCGCGACGTGGTTGCCGAGCGCGGCGGTCATCGCCGGGCCACCGCCCTGCGTCGGGATGTGCTGCATCTTGATGCCGGCGGCCTGCGCAAACATTTCGACCGGAATATGCGTCGCGCCGTAGAGGCCGCCCGACGAGTAATCGATCTTCCCGGGGTTCTTCTTGGCGTCGTCGATCAGATCCTGCAGCGTCTTCCACGGCCGCTTGGCGTTGATCACCAGCATCACCGGATCGGCGGACAGACGCGCGATGGGTGCAAACTGGTCGTAAGCGAAGGCCGGCTGGCGGCCGAACACCTCGTCCACGGCCGGCAGCACGCTGATCTGCGTAGTCGAGACCAGCAGCGTATAGCCGTCCGGCGCCGCGACGGCGACCGCGCGCGTGCCGAGTTGTCCGGATGCGCCGGGCCGGTTCTGCACCACGACGGGCTGTCCGAGGACCTTCTGCAAGCCGGGCGCAATCGCGCGCGCCGTGAGATCGACGGAACCGCCGGGCGGGAATGGCACGACCAGCGTGATCGGGCGGCTCGGATACTTCTCCTGTGCCTGGGCGCCGTAGCCGATGACGCAAGCCGCCATCAGCAGGACGGTTTTCATGACGAAACGCATCTTCTCTCCTGTCGTACAGTCACAACCGCAAACGGCCGCGGTCACGCGCCGCGCCGCCGGGATGTCTGGCCGCGCCTATAGCGCGGCCGTCTCCGCACGGCCACTCAGGGGAAGGCGATCCACAGCAATTGTCCGCCCGGCGGACAGCATTACTCCGCCGCCTGCACCGCCGGCGCGGAGGACGCCGCCTCAAGGTGCGGCAGCACCTTCGTCATGAACTGCTCGAGATCCTTGAGCACGCTTTCCTTCGGCTGCTGCGCGAAGTGGTAGATCAGCGTGATGTATTCGCTCGGCACCTGGTCATACATGCGCTTCCACTCGTCGCGCACTTCATCGACGGTGCCGACCGTGTAGATGCCGGATTCGCGGATGTTCTTCACGAAGTCGGTGTTCGGGTCGGTCGGGAACTGCGGGAAGAACGGCCCGTAGAAGTTCTTGTAGATGTCGATGTCGTAGTCGCGGATCATCTGGTCGACCTCGGCGGCCGAGCCCGCGATGTGCGGCCAGCGCACGATGTTCTGCCGCTCGCCGAGCGCGAAGCGCTTGCCGGTCTTGGCCGCCTCGTCGACATAGAGCTGCGCCATCTGGCGGATGGTGTCGAACTTCGTGAAGTGCGTCGGGTGGAAGCCGTGGCGCGCGCAGAAGGCGACCGACTCCGGGCTCTTCGACGTCGCGACGAAGACCGGCGGCCGGCGCTTCTTGTAGGTCGGCGGCACCACGCTGATCTTGCGCACATTGCCCTGTGCGTCGATCTCGCCATGCGCGCCCGCCTCGCTGGCGATGCGGGCCGCCGGATAGCCCGCCACACCGGTGTCGTAGGGGAACGGCGCCTTGTAGAAATTGCCGTCGAGTTCGACCGCGTCCTCCTCCCAGCACTTGAGGATCATCATCAGCCGTTCTTCGAAGATGTCGCGGTTCTTCTGGTCGCTGGCGCTGCCGTCGGACACCGTGGCGACCGTGCCGGAGAACTGGCCGATGATGTTGGTCCAGCGCGACTGGTAGCCGCGCGCAAAGCCGACGAAGTACTTGCCGCGCGTGATGTGGTCGAGGATCGCGGTCTCCTCCGCCACGCGGATCGGGTCCTGCGCCGCCGCGACGTAGCCGAGCGCGCCGACATGCATGTTCTTCACCTGCCCGGCCCACCAGGCATTGAGCACGCCGGGATTGGGCCCGACCTCGTAGCCCTCCGAATGCAGGTGATGCTCGATGGTCGAGGCGCCCCAGACGCCCATCTCGTCCGCGGCCTTGATGATGTCCATCCATTCGTGGAGGACGGTCTGGTAAAGATCGGCATTGCGGCCGAGCGGGCGTGCGCGCTTGCGGCCTTCCTCGCCGTCCGCCGGAATCATCGGATAAAGCTGAAGAATGACCTTCGGGCGCATAGGGGGCGTCCTCCTGTTCCGGCTCCGCCGGTGTTTTCTGATCGGCCTACTTGCCGCCAACAGCGCTATGCGCACAAATAATATCTGATGATATTTTCCATTAGTTCGCGATATAGGTCCGGTGCTCACGCCGTCGCCACGGGAGAACAGGGATGGACCTGCGCCAGATCCGCTACTTCGTCGCGGTCTATGAGGAAGGCAGCTTCAGCCGAGCAGCCGAGCGCGAGAACTGCACGCAGCCGGGCCTGAGCGTGCAGATGCAGCAGCTCGAGGCCGAACTCGGCCATCGCCTGTTCGACCGCAAGCCCCGCGGCGTCGCGCCCACGATCGCCGGCAAGCACTTCTACGAGTCCTGCAAGGACATCCTGAACTCGGTGCGCGGCGCGCGCCAGCGCATGCTCGATCTCGCCGGCGCGGTCGCCGGCCGCATCAATGTCGGCGTGCCGCCGTCGTTCTCGAAGGCCGCGCTGCCGGCGGCCTTGCGCCGATTTTCGGACGAGTACCCGCATGTCGAGATGCGTATCGCCGAGGCCTATTCGGGAACGCTGAGCGAATGGGTCGTGGCGGGCGACCTCGAACTGGCGATCGTGACGCAGCCGCCCGCGGACCTCGGCCTCGCGACCGCGCCGTTCTTCCGCGACCGGCTGGCGCTGGTGCGTGGAGCCTCCGGCGGGGCAGGACGGCGAAGCGGCAACGGCGCCGATCGCGGTCTCAAGCTCGCGGTCCCGTCGGGCCGCCACAGCCTGCGCCAGAAGATCGACAGCCACCCGCGCCTGCATGCGCCGGGCGTTCGCCGCATATTGGAGATCGACGGGCTGTTGGCGACGCTGGAACTGGTGCGCGACTCCGACTGGGCAACGGTTCTGCCGATGGTGGCCATCGCCGACGACGTTCGCGAAGGCCGGCTGAAGACCGAGGCCATCTCCGCCCCGGAACTCTGGCTCGATTATTTCCTCGTACAGACCAAGGATCTGCCGCTTTCAGTCGCTAGCCGCCGGTTTCTCGACCTGCTCGATGCCGAACTGCGGAAGATTGCCGGACACAAACGCAGGAAGGCCGTCACTTCGCTCCCGTCTGCGGCAACCGCGCCTGAGACGGGTCCGCCACGACTTTTGCCAACGAATCACAGACGGTAAGGCACTACACCCGGGGGGACAGTCATGGATTATGTGCTGCTTGGCTTGCTGGCCCTCGGCATTCCGATTGCGTGGACGGCGGCCTTCTTCATGGCGCTCGGGGCGCGGCACCGGCTGCAGGTCGTCGAACGGCGGCTGCTCGGCCTGGAACAATGGCTGTACCGCGCCGGGCCGTGGCCCGCAGCGGCGGCTCCGCAAGCCGCAATGCCGGAGGCCTATGTGAGGCCGCCGGAGCCGGGCCCGCAAACTCCCCCCGAAGCGCCAGCAGAGCCGGCGCAGCCGACCGAGGAACCCTCGCCGGCTGCTCCGGCCGAGCCCCCTGCCCCGCCGGCAGATACGGCCCCTCCACCGGACGCGGCCACGCCCGCCGGCGAACCGCCGCGCTCCGGCCTCGGCATGTTCGCGCCGAAGCAATCCCAGGGCCCCACGCCTACGCCGAAATCCGCTCCCGGTCCGGGACTGGAGGAACGGCTCGGCACCCGCTGGGTGGTCTGGGTCGGCGGCGTCGCGCTGGCGCTCGGGGCGATGTTCCTGGTGCGCTACTCGATCGAGCAGGGCCTGATCGGCCCCGGCATGCGCATTTTCCTCGGCGCGCTGTTCGCCGCCGCGCTGATCGGCGCGGGCGAATGGATGCGGCGCAAGGAGGCAGACCTGGCGCTGGCGAGCCCGCCGCAGGCTTCCATTCCCGCGATCCTCACCGCCGCCGGCACGACGGCGGCTTTCGCGACGGTATGGGCCGCCCACGGCCTCTACGAATTCGTCGGGCCGGGTCTCGCCTTCCTGCTGCTCGGGCTGGTGGCGCTCGCGACGCTCGCGGCAGCGCTGCTGCACGGGCCGACGCTGGCCGGACTGGGACTGGTCGGCGCCTATGTGACGCCGCTGCTGGTGTCGTCGAAGGAGCCGAGCTTCTGGGCGCTCTATCTCTATCTCGCGGTCGTGACCGCGGCCGCCTTCGCGCTCGCGCGGGCGCGTATGTGGCGCTGGCTCGCGATCACCGCGGTGGTTTTCAGCACCATCTGGGTCCTCCCCGGCCTCGGCAACGCGCTGACCGAACCGGCGCCGCATGTGCTCTATCTGGCCGCCGTCTTCGCCCTCGCCGCCGGCTTGATCGTCTCCGGCCTCGCCTTCGGACCCGACCCGCAACCGGACACGATCGATGAAGTCTCGTCCGCGGCACTGGCGGCCTATGTCGGCGCGGCCGCGTTGATCGTGGTCGCCGGCGAGCATCAGACCATCGCGCTCATGGTCTTTGCCGCCCTCTGCGCGGCCACTGTCGCGATCGCGTGGCGCGCGCCGTCCGCGACGGCGGCGGTGCCGATCGCCGCGCTTCTCGCCGCCTTCGTCATCATCGAATGGTCGGTGCAGGTGCAGTTCGAGACCTTGCTCGCGCCCGGCGGTCCCGTCGCACGCGACGCGCCGGGGCCGACCTACGCCTTCGTCGGCACCCATCTCACGGTAGGCGCGGGCTTCGGTGCCCTGTTCGGCCTCGCAGGCTTTCTCGCACAGGGCCGCTCCGGCCGCGCGATCATCTCGCTGCTATGGGCCGGCGCGGCCCTGATCGCGCCGATCGCGATCCTGATCGCGCTCTATTATCGCGTGACCGGCTTCGATCGCTCGATACCGTTCGCTGCGATGGCGCTCCTGCTCGCGGCGCTGTACGCGGTCGCGACCGAGCGCCTGCAGGACAAGGCCGACCGCCCCGGCGTTGCATCCGCGGCCGCGCTATTCGCCGTCGGTGGCGTCGCGGCGTTGGCGCTCGCGCTCACAATGGCGCTCGAGAAAGGCTGGCTCACCGTCGCCTTCGCCCTGATGGCGCCCGGCATCGCGATGATCGCCGACAAGCGCCCGCTGCCGCTGCTGCGCTGGCTCGCCGCCGGCGCCGCCGCGCTCGTCTGCGCGCGCATCCTGTGGGAACCGCGCATCGTGTCGGATGTGGGGGCGACGCCGATCTTCAACTGGCTGCTGTGGGGCTATGGCGTGCCGGCGCTGGCGTTCTGGACCGGCGCACACCTGCTGCGACGGCGCGCCGACGATGTCCCGGCGCGCATGCTGGATTCTGCGGCGATCCTGTTCACGGTGCTCACGGTCACGCTGCAGATCCGACACAGCATCGTCGGGAACATCTATGATCCGATGCCGCGGCTGGAGGAGTTCGGACTGCAGGTCAGCGCCCTGCTCGCGATCGCGATCGGGCTTGAGCGCATCCGCGGCCGCACAGCGAGCATCGTGCACAATATCGGCGCGGTCGTCGTCGCCGCGCTCGCGCTTGCGCTCGCCATCGTCGGACAGATGTTTGTCGCCAATCCGCTCCTGACCGGCGATCCGATCGGCGGCGGCTTCTTCAATGCGCTGCTGCTCGGCTACGGCCTGCCCGCCGTGCTGGCGATCACGCTCGCGCTGGTCGCGAAGAACACGCGCCCGATGCCCTATCGGGCGGTCGCGGCGGCCAGCGCCGTGACGCTCGCCCTCGCCTATCTCTCGCTGCAGGTGCGGAGGCTCTATCAGGGCCCGGACCTGTCGATCTTCAAGGGCGTAACCGACGCTGAATGGTGGACCTATTCCGCAGTCTGGCTCGCCTTCGGCGTGGTGCTGCTGATGTTCGGCCTGCTGATCCGCTCGCAGCCGGCGCGGCTCGCCTCCGGCGTCGTCATCCTGCTCACCGTGCTGAAGGTGTTCCTGCTCGATCTTGCCGGCATCGGCGGCATATGGCGCGCGCTCTCCTTCATCCTGCTGGGCGTGGTGCTGATGGCGATCGGCTGGCTGTATCAGCGCCTGCTGTTCCCGCCCGCGCCTCTGGCGACAGCGGGCGAACCGGAACCGCCGCCGGCAGAGCCGGAACAGGGCGAACGGACACAGACCGCTTGACCGGCTATACAGGCCGCAAAGGAGATCGCATCATGATGCCGCTCACGCGCCGTCGCTTCATCGCTCTTCTGTCCGCTGTTCCGGCGCTGGCGCATGGCACCCCTGCCGGTGCGTCCGACACCTTGAACATCGTCGTCACACGCGATCCCAATTGCGGCTGCTGCGGATCGTGGGTCGACCACCTGCGCGCCAGCGGCTTCACGGCAAAGGTTGTCGAAACCGGGGACGTGACCCCGCTCAAACAGAAACTCGGCGTGCCGCGCGACCTTTATTCCTGCCACACGGCCGAGGTCGGGCGCTACGCGATCGAAGGCCACGTACCGGCCTCCGTGATCAGACGGCTGCTCAGCGAAGCGCCGCAGGCGCAGGGACTCGCCGTCGCGGGCATGCCCGTCGGCTCGCCCGGCATGGAAGTCGATGGACACCCTGCGGAAGTTTACGACGTCATTCTCTTCGGCCCCAACGGACGACGCGTGTTCGCCCGCTTCAAGGGCGCAGACGAGATCAAAGCGCGATAGGGAGTTGCGGCCGTTGTCACTTGCGTCAGACGCAATGATCTACAAGATCTGCCCCGAAAGCCTCTGGCGCGAGGCTGAACGAGCCGGCGTGTTCCACGGCGCGCCGGTCGATCACGCCGACGGCTTCATTCATTTCTCGACCGCCGCGCAGGTGCGTGAAACTGCTGCCCGGCATTTCGCCGAGCAGAACGAACTTCTGCTCATCTCTGTCGATGCAGATGCACTTGGCGCGACGTTGAAGTGGGAGCCGTCGCGCGGCGGCGCGCTATTTCCGCATCTGTACGCGCCGCTGCCGCTCACTGCCGTGCGCAAGGTTGAAGCGCTGCCGCTCGGAGCAGACGGAGCGCATGTCTTTCCGCCGCTGACGGCGTAACGGAACCGGTCACTCGTCCCACGCTTGCACGACGGTCTGGCGCGCGATCTTGCCGCGCTCCAGTTCGATCATGGCAAGACACGCGACCTTGACGCCATCCGGATAGGTGCAGGTTTCCGAAAACGCCAGCGCGTTGCCGTCAGCGACGCTTTGCGCAACGTCATGCGTCATCGCGCGGCCGCAGACGTCGTTCCAGTACGTGCCTATCGCTTCCCGCCCGCTCACCACTTGCGGTCTGCTCGGCGGATGGTTGCGGTCGATGATCCGCAATACAGCATCGTCGGCATAGAACCCCGACAGCATGCCGGCATTGCGCGTTTCGATCGCCTGCTTAATCGCGGCGCCGGTCACTTCACCAGGTTGCTGTGACATGGTTTTCTCCTTCACCGGAACAGCGCGTCGTCGATCCTCACATCGAGGTTGGACGGCGCCCTCACATCGAGGTTGGACGGCGCGAACGCGCCCGGCTCCATCAGCCATGGCCGATCCTTCGATCAGCATTGCCATCGCTGTGACGAGTCGTCGCAACGGTCGTCCGCGTTGCCCGACGATCGGCTGTCAAGTTGTATTTTATCCGGCAAAAGATGAAGCGCATAGCACTCACCGCCGCGACGGGTGGGGTTGTTGCCGCGACCGCCCGCCCATACAGTGTCGGCGGCGGACTGCAAGAAGAGTCCGGTGCAGGGCTCTCGGCAGTTGCTTGCACATAAGATGCTGACCCGGACGACGGCATAAAGCCGGCGCCGGTAGAAAAAGCGCATAACGGAGGAAACGAATGACGATCCAGGCCAGATTCCTATCTTTGCTGACCGGCCTAGCGCTGGCGGCTGGGCTGTGCGTGACGACCTTCGACGAGGGGCGGGCGCAGGCGGCTCTCAAAAACATCACCTTCGTCCAGCCCAACCCATCGGCCATCAATTCATTTGCGGTGTTCGTGGCCCAGGGCCAGGGCTACTTCAAGGACGAAGGCCTCAATGTGCGCGTGGAATCGATCGACGGTTCCGCCCCGGTCCTGCAAGCGCTGGCCGCCGGACAAGCTCAGATCGGTCGGCCGGGACCCGCTCCCGTCCTGCGTGCCAGGGCGCGCGGCGTCGATGTCGTCTTCATCTATAACTCGCTTCCGATCTCCTCGTTCGGGATCGTGGTCAAGCGCGACTCCAAGTACAAATCCCCCGCCGACCTCAAGGGCAAGGTGATCGGCGTCGGCACGCGCGACGGCGCCGAAGTCGGCTTCGCCCGCGCCATCCTCAACGACCTCGGCATGCAGGAGAACCGCGACTACACCTTCATCCCTGTGGGTGACGGCGGACCGGCGGCCGCCGGCTTCCTGCGCGGCGACATCGAAGCCTATGTCGCGGCGACCAGCGATGCGGCGATCCTGAACCATCGCGGCGTGCATGTCCGCGACATCACGCCGAAGAAATTCTCGACCTATTTCGGCAATGGCTACGCCGCCATGGGCGACTACATCGCCAAGAACCCCGATGTCATCGAGGGCTTCGGCCGCGCCCTTGTGCGCGCGACACGGTTCGCCATGGACGAGAAGAACCGGGCGACGGTGATGAAGCACATCGCCGCCGGCAACCGGCAGGAAAGCGAAGACCAGAAGTTCGCCACCATGCTGTTCGAAGCCGTGCTGGCGAAGTCGGTCCCCGGCGATCTGTCCAAGGGCATCGGCTATCAGGACCCGGCGCATTGGGAAGCCTGGCAGACGAGCCTGCTGGCCTCCGGCGACATGAAGGAGCCGCTGCCAGACCTCAAGGCCGCTTACACGAACAAGTTCGTCGAGGCGTGGAACCGCTCCAAATGACGGTTGAAATGGCGGCGGAACTGACGGCCGGGCATGACGCCCGGCCGGTCTATCGGCTGCGTCGTGTGAGCAAGACATTCGCACGCCGCAACATTCAGGCGCTCGACAGCGTCGATCTGACCTTGACCGAGGGCACCTTTGCCTCGGTCATCGGGGCGAGCGGCTGCGGCAAGTCGACCCTGCTCAAGATCATGGCCGGCCTCATGCCGCCGTCGACCGGCAGCGTCATACTCGCCGGCCGGCCCGTAACCGGCCCGCGGCAGGACATCGGCATGATGTTCCAGCAGGCAACGCTGTTTCCGTGGCGCACGACAATCGAGAACGTGGTGCTGCCGATCGAGATCCGCGACGGCAAAGCCGCCGCCCGCAGCAAGCACGCCCAGGCGCGCACGCTGCTCGAACTCGTCGGCCTCAAGGATTTTGCCGACGTGTTCCCGAACGAACTGTCGGGCGGGATGGCGCAGCGCGCCGCGATCTGCCGCATGCTGGTCACCGAACCGGCGGTGCTCCTGCTCGACGAGCCGTTCAGCGCGCTCGACGAACTGACGCGCGACTACATGAACATGGAACTGCAGAAGATCTGCATGCAGCGCAACGCCACGGCGTTTCTCGTGACGCATTCGATCGCCGAAGCCGTGATCCTGTCGGACGTCGTCTATGTCATGACGCCCCGCCCCGGCCGTTTCGCCGAGGCGGTGACGATCGATCTGCCACGCCCGCGCACGCTGGACATGGTCACGACACCGCGCTTCGGCGCGCTCGTGGACCGCATCCGAAGCCATCTCGACCGGGGATCGTTTCTATGAGCCAGACGCAACCTTTTTCCGGTCAGACGACCGCACAGGGGCACGGCGCCGATGAAGTGGCCGACACCGTGTGGACCGAACAGGTCTCGCTGATCGACCGCATTCCGCGTTCGGTGGCAATGACCGGTCTGTTCGCGGCGTTCCTGGCAATATGGCAGTTGACGCATCTGAGCGGTCTCGTATCGCCGATCATCCTGCCGTCGCCCGCAGAGACTGCGCGCGACATCCTGTTCGTCGGCAACAACCTGCTGACCGGCGACTACATGCTGGCCGCGCTGTGGGTGACGACCAAGGAGGTCATCTACTCCTTCGCGCTGGCCATCCTGATCGGCTTCTCGCTCGGCGTGCTGGTGGGGGAAACGGTGTTCGGCGAGCGCGCGGTGATGCCCTATCTCGTCGCCATCGACACCATGCCGAAGATTGCCTTCGCCCCGCTGTTCATCGCCTGGCTCGGCTTCGGCATCGCTTCCAAGGTGGCACTCGCGACCTTCATCGCCACGTTCCCGATCGTGGTCGGAACCGCGGCCGGCCTGCACGCCGCCGACGAGAATGCGCGGATGCTGTTCCGGACCATGGGCGCAAGCCGGCTGCAGACGCTGGTGAAGATGAAACTGCCGAGCGGCCTGCCGCACTTCTTCACCGGTCTGAAGATCGCCTCCGTCGGCGTGATGGCAGGCGCCATCACCGGCGAGTTTCTCGGCGGCGGCAAGGGCTTTGGCGAACTCATCCGCGTCGCGGCTTCGCAACTCGACACGCCGCGGGTGTTCTCGCTCATCATCTATCTGAGCCTGCTCGGCCTCGCGACCTTCGGTCTGGTGGTGTGGGCGCAGCAGCGCCTGGTTTTCTGGCAGAAGTCGAGCGTCGTCGGCGAGCCTTCGGGCTAACCGACGCCTTCCTGAGCATTCGCCGCCCGCCGGCCGCGCTCCCCGCATGCGGCCGTCTGAGCGCTGCCTAATTTCAAGGCTGCGATTGCCTTTCCCGGCTGCATTGCATACCGGACGCGCCAAATTCGGCCATATTCCTGCACGCTTTCGCTCAGGTATCGACTGGCACAACCGTTGCAAATGATGCGCGGTGTGAACCTGCATGGCTGGCCCGCAGGGGCCGGCGCGAGGGAGTGCCCTGCCGATGTCGACCTTCGACAACCCGTTCGATTCCAAGCGCGCGCTGCACCCGACCGGCTGCTCCTGCGGGCAGCACACCAGTCAGATCGAGCACAAACGGGCCGAGGGAACTGCGCTCCAATGCGCACCGGTCTACCCGACCGAGAGCGAGGAAAAGCGCTACGAAGGTGTCGTCGCTTCCACCGTTCTGCGCGCGATGTTTCCGAAGGACGCCGCGCGGCGTGCGTTCCTGAAATCCGTCGGCGCTTCGACGGCGCTCGCCGCGCTCTCGCAGTTCTTTCCGCTCGGCGCAGCAACGGAAGTCTTCGCGCAGGGCGCCGGCGCGCTTGAGAAGAAGAAACTCGCCGTCGGCTTCATTCCGATCACCTGCGCGACACCGATCATCATGGCCCATCCGATGGGCTTCTATAAGAAGCACGGGCTCGAAGTGGACGTCATCAAGACGGCCGGCTGGGCGGTGGTGCGCGACAAGACGCTGAACAAGGAATACGACGCCGCGCACATGCTTTCGCCGATGCCGCTCGCGATCACGCTCGGCGCCGGCTCGAACCCGATCCCCTATACGATGCCCGCGGTCGAGAACATCAACGGCCAGGCGATCACGCTTGCGATGAAGCACAAGGACAGGCGCGATCCGAAGTCATGGAAGGGCTTCAAGTTCGCGGTCCCCTTCGACTATTCGATGCACAACTACCTGCTGCGCTACTATCTCGCCGAGCACGGGCTCGACCCCGACCAGGACATCCAGATCCGCGCCGTGCCGCCGCCCGAAATGGTCGCCAACCTGCGCGCCGACAATATCGACGGATTCCTCGCGCCCGATCCGGTGAACCAGCGCGCCGTCTATGACGGCGTCGGCTTCATCCACGTGCTTTCCAAGGACATCTGGGACCGGCACCCGTGCTGCGCCTTCGCCGCCTCGCGCGAATTCGTCACCACGATGCCGAACACCTATGCAGCGCTGCTGAAAGCGATCATCGATGCGACGGCCTATGCCACCAAGGCGGAGAACCGCAAGGAGATCGCCGCGGCGATCGCGCCCGCGAACTACCTCAACCAGCCGGTGACGGTGGTCGAACAGGTGCTCACCGGAACCTTCGCCGACGGACTCGGCAAGGTGCAGAAAGTACCGGACCGCATCGACTTCGATCCGTTCCCCTGGGAGTCGTTCGCGGTGTGGATCCTTACGCAGATGAAGCGCTGGGGCCAGATCAAGGGCGACGTCGACTACGCCAATGTCGCGAAGCAGGTCTTCCTCGCGACCGACACCAGCAAGCTGATGAAGGAGGTCGGACTGACGCCGCCGGCCGCCACCTCCAAGACCTTCGTGGTGATGGGAAAGACCTTCGATCCCGCCAAGCCGGAAGAATACATCGACAGCTTCAAGATCAAGCGGACGAGCACCTGAGATGCGCTGCGTCTGCTGCCCCGAAAGGCGAGGGTCGGACCCGCGAGGGTTCTCGCAGTGGCCCGCCACGACCCCTGCCCGGCGAGCACGGCTCGACGGCCCTCCCCTTTCGGGGCGCAGTGAACTGGCGCGCAGAGGTATTGTACGATGACGGCTTCACTCACGATCCGCGCGGCGATCATGTCGATCGCGTTGCTGTTCGCTTTCCTGCTGGTCTGGCATCTGGCGACGCGCGGCACCGGCGTCGTCGCCGACATGGACCCGGAATACGCCAAGCTGATGGGCTTGACCGCAACGCAAGGCAAGTCGGCGATGCCGGGACCGCTCGAAGTCGGCGAGACCCTGTGGAGCCACATCAAGCGGCCGTTCTACGACAACGGTCCGAACGACAAGGGCGTCGGGATTCAACTCGCCTATTCGGTCGCGCGCGTCGCGGTCGGCTACCTGCTGGCGGTGCTGGTCGCGATCCCGATCGGCTTCCTCATCGGCATGTCGCCGCTGATGAACCGCGCACTCGATCCCTTCATCCAGATCCTCAAGCCCATATCGCCGCTCGCCTGGATGCCGCTCGCGCTCTACACCATCAAGGACTCCGGGCTTTCCGCGATCTTCGTGATCTTCATCTGCTCGCTATGGCCGATGCTGATCAACACCGCCTTCGGCGTCGCCTCGGTGCGCAAGGAGTGGCTCAACGTCGCGCGCACGCTGGAGGTCGGCACCTTCCGCCGCGCGTTCACGGTCATCCTGCCGGCCGCCGCGCCGACGATCCTGACCGGCATGCGCATCTCGATCGGCATCGCCTGGCTCGTCATCGTGGCGGCCGAGATGCTCGTCGGCGGAACCGGCATTGGCTACTTCGTCTGGAATGAATGGAATAACCTGTCGATACGTAATGTTATAACAGCCATCCTGCTGATCGGACTCATCGGCATGGTGCTCGACCAGCTTCTCGCGCAGGCGGCGCGCCTCGTGACCTTTCCGGAGTGACGCACGACCGTCGCTCACACTCATCCCTATCCATCCACGCATGCGCGCCGGGAACGCCATGACCGAAAAATTCATCTCCATCGAAGGCATCT
>Ga0182739_1000767_pt1 | contig 37462 bp, 28 predicted proteins | sample eDN5th30CBELigBY_FD_128873 | JGI IMG/M metagenome (GOLD analysis project Ga0182739, IMG submission 128873) | Enriched backyard soil microbial communities from Emeryville, California, USA - eDNA 5th pass 30_C BE-Lig BY (version 2) (version 2) | ecosystem: Environmental > Terrestrial > Soil >... | reverse complement strand
TCCAGGGACTCGGTGAGGGGGGCCCGAGGGGCGGTCATCAGACCGTGTGCAGGCCCAGCACTTCAGCCGTTTCCTTGCGCACACGCTCGACCAGCGCGGCATCGGTCTTCAGGTCCTGGCCGTAGGAGGGGATCATCTCCTTCAGCTTGGGCACCCATTGGCCGACCAACTGCTCCTTGAAGCAGGTCTCCAGCATGTGGACCATGATCCAGACGGCGGTGGAAGCGCCCGGCGAGGCGCCCAGCAGGGCCACGATCGAGGAATCTGCCGAGTGCACGATCTCGGTGCCGAACTCCAGCTTGCCGGTGCGCGCCACGTCCTTCCTGATGATCTGGACGCGCTGGCCCGCGACGTCGAACTCCCAGTCCTTCTCGTCGACCTTGGGATAGAAGTCGCGCAGCGCATCGAAGCGGTGCGACTTGGTCTGCAGCACCTGGCCGACCAGATATTCCTCGAGCGGAAGGTTGTCCCGCGCCACAGCCAGCAGCTGCAGCAGATTGTCCGGTCGCAGCGAGAACGGCAGGTCGAACATCGAGCCGTGCTTCAGGAACTTGGTCGAGAAGCCGGCGAAGGGCCCGAACAATAGCCAGCGCTTGCCGTCGACGTAGCGCGTGTCGAGGTGGGGCACCGACATCGGCGGCGATCCGCTGGCTGCCATGCCATAGACCTTCGCCAGATGGCGGGTGGCGATCTCCTGGCTGCCCGAGCGAAGCCAGATGCCGCTCACCGGGAAGCCGGCGAAGCCGTCGGCTTCGGGAATGCCGGACTTCTGCAGCAGGGTCAGCGCCGCACCGCCCGCACCCAGGAACACGTGGCGGGCACCGACCGACCGCTTCTCGCCGGACTTCTCGTCCTTGACGTCGAGCGTCCAGCCACCGTCGGTCCGGCGATGCAGGTTGGTCACGTCCTGGTTGAACTGGATCGAGAAGCCTTCCTGGCGCCGCAGGTAGTTCAGCAGGTTGGTGGTCAGCGCGCCGTAGTTCACGTCGGAGCCCGTCACCATGTGCGTCGCGGCGACGACCTGGGCGGGATCGCGACCCTCCATCAGCAGCGGCGCCCATTCGGCGATCTGCTTGTGGTCCTCGGAATATTCCATGCCGCGATAGCAGTGATGGGCGCTCATCGTGGCATGGCGCTTCTTCAGGAAGGCCGCCCGATCGGCGCCGATCACGAAGCTCATGTGCGGCACGGGATGGATGAAGGAATCCGCCCGCTCGATCGCGCCCTTCTTCACGAGGTACGACCAGAACTGCCGCGACATGTCGAACTCGACATTGACCTCCAGCGCCTTGGAGATGTCGACGCTGCCGTCCGGGCGCTGCGGCGTATAGTTCAATTCACAGTTGGCGGCATGGCCGGTGCCGGCGTTGTTCCACGCGGCAGAGCTTTCCTGGGCCTCGCCCGGCAGTCGCTCGATGATCTCGATCTTGAGATGAGGCTGCAGCTCCTTGAGGAACGTGGCCAGTGTCATGCTCATGATGCCGGCGCCGACCAGGACGACGTCGAAGTCGCCGGAATGATTGTCTGCCATCGTGCTCTCCTAACGGTGGTCTTGGGGGGCGGCGCGCTTGAACGGCACCGGCGCATCCTTGCCCAGCACGACGTACAGGCGCCGCCACGGCTGATCGTCGACCAGCCGCCAGGTGTGGCCGCCGCCGGTCGTATCTTCGGCCAGCAGAATGTCGCCCGGCGCGAGGGTGAAGTGCTGCTCGCCCCGGGTCTTGAAGTCGAGCGTGCCGCTCAGGGTGACGACCAGCTGGCGGACCGGCGCGGTGTGCCAGGCATAGGTGCCACCGGGCTGGGTCTCCTGCAGGGATGCGCTGGTGACCACGATCTTGCCGCTGAGCAGGTCGCCGTGAGCACCGGGTTCGAGGTCTATCCAACCTTCCTCGACATGTGAATTCTGGTCTTCGCCCGTCCAAATCCGCACACACCGAATCATGCCGCCGCCCTGCAATTGTCGCACACGGGCGGACCGTAATACGGCCCCCTGTCACTGGCAACAAAGCCTCTGCAGCACCGCTGACAACATTGTCATGGACAGTTCATTTGCCAGTGGGTGCTCCAGCGCACGCAGCAACGTCTTCGGAAGAGGACCGTTCGGCCGTCCATTGGCGCCTCAAGATTTCAGCTTCCACGAGTGACGACGCACCTCACGAAAAGGAATGGATATGTCCGTCAGCCAGGAGGACCGCATGACAGCCCTGGCGCTCTCGGGAGGCATCGCGCTGGGCTCGTATCAGGCGGGTGTCTACGAGGCCCTAGCCAACACGTCGCAGCTTTCGCCCCGCTGGATCGCCGGCAGTTCCGTGGGCGCGCTCAATGGTGCACTGATCGTCGGCACGCCAGCCGAGAAGCGCTTCGACGTTCTGCGCAGCTATTGGCTCCGGGGGCCGGAAAGCGTGAATGCGCTGTCCTTCTGGGCGACTCGTCATGCGCTGAACTGGGTCAGTGCCGTGCAGTCCAGGCTGTTCGGCGCCCTGGGCCATATTCAGACCTCAGGTCCCCGACTGAAATTCACGGGCTTCTACGACCTCACGCCGACGGTCGCCTTCCTGAAGAAGACGATCGACTTCGGGCGTCTCAATTCCGGCGATCTGCGCTTCACCGTGGCGACCACCGACATCGAAAGCGGCGACGCGGTGATCTTCGACACGGGGAAGGGCGACCGAATCGAGATTGACCACATCCTTGCGAGCTGCGGCTTCCTGCCGGAATTCGCCCCCGTCGAGATCGGGGGCCGGCTGCTGGGCGACGGGGGCCTCTCGATGAACGCGCCGGTCGAGCCCGTGCTCGACGAACTGGCCGGCACCGAGGGCACGCTGATCGTCGCGGATCTCTTCGCCCGCGACGGGGCTCGGCCCGACGGGCTGCAGGCGGCGCTTGCCCGCAAGAACGCGATCCTGTTCGGAAATCAGACCTGGTACCGCCTGGAAGCGTATCGGCGGCTGTGGCAACGCGATCTCGCGGAAGGCCGCGATACGCCGGCCATCCTGTATCTGAGCTACCTTCCGGTGAGTGGCGAGGCCGGACCGGAGGCTCCCTACGACTTCTCGCTCGCGTCGGCGCGGGACCGCTGGGCCGAAGGCTTCCTCGACGGACGCCAGGCCGTCGCGCAGGGGGCGCGGGGCGAGGCCGCGGCCGGGGCGACATTGGTCGTTCGTCGCGTCGCAAAGCCGGCCGCGCAGACGCCCGCGATCTCCAACACCCTCGCAGCCTAGATGGCGACGACGACAGGGGTTCCGGCGATGCGGCCGGCACGCTCCCACCCTTCCTGCAACTACATAGGAGAGACCCGATGAAGGCACTCACCTGGCACGGCAAGAGCGACATACGCTGCGAGAATGTCCCCGACCCCAAGGTGGAACATCCGCGCGACGCGATCATCAAGGTCACCGCCTGTGCGATCTGCGGCTCCGATCTTCACATCTTCGATGGGGTCATGCCCGGCATGGAAGGGGGCGACATTCTCGGCCACGAGACGATGGGCGAGGTCGTCGAGGTCGGTGCGGAAAACAAGGCCCTCAAGGTAGGCGACCGGGTCGTCGTACCCTTCACCATCTCGTGCGGTGAGTGCTTCTTCTGCAAGAAGGGCTTCTTCTCGGGCTGCGAGCGGACCAATCCGGACAAGGAGAAGGCCGCGAAGCTGTGGGGCCACTCGCCGGCGGGCCTCTTCGGCTACACCCATCTCCTGGGCGGCTATGCCGGCGGCCAGGCCGAATATCTGCGGGTGCCCTATGCCGACGTGGGGCCCATCAAAGTTCCCAACGGCCTGACGGACGAGCAGGTGCTCTTCCTCTCCGACATCTTTCCAACCGGCTACATGGCAGCGGACTTCTGCAACATCCAGCCGGAAGACACGATCGCCATCTGGGGCTGCGGTCCGGTGGGTCAGTTCGCCGTCAAGAGCGCCTTCCTGCTGGGCGCCGCCCGCGTCATCGCCATCGACACGGTGCCGGAACGGCTGGCGATGGCCGCCGCCTCCGGGGCCATCACGATCGATTTCATGAAGGAGGATGTATACGACCGCATCCAGGACCTGACCCACGGCCGCGGCGCCGATGCCTGCATCGATGCCGTCGGCACCGAGCCGAGGACGGGCGCCAGCTTCGACTCGGTGATCGACCGCGTGAAGGTCGCAACCTTCATGGGGACCGATCGTCCGCACGTGCTGCGTCAGGCGATCCAGAGCTGTCGCAATTTCGGGACCGTCTCGATCGTCGGCGTCTATGGCGGCCTGCTCGACAACATCCCGATGGGCTCGGCGATCAATCGCGGCCTCACCTTCCGCATGGCCCAGACGCCGGTGCAGCACTATCTGCCGAAGCTCCTGGACCGGGTCGAACGGGGCGAGATCGATCCGTCCTTCGTCATCACCCACACCGCCAGCCTTGAGGAGGGGCCGGACCTCTACAAGACGTTCCGCGACAAGAAGGATGGCTGCATCAAGGTGGTGCTCAAGCCATGAACACGACGAACAACATCGAGGCGACCGTTGCGCCCAAGGATCGGAATCGCGCGGCGCGGCCGCTCGCCGTCGTCACCGGAGCCTCTTCCGGAATCGGTTTCGAACTGGCGAAGAGGTGCGCCGCCGAAGGGTTCGATCTGGTGATCGCCGCGGACGATCCCCGCATCGAGGAAGCCGCTCGGAGTCTGGCGCTGGTGGGCGGCACCGTACATGCAGTGCAGGTCGATCTGGCCACGTGCGAGGGCGTCGACCGGCTCCTGGCTGCGGTGAAGGATCGTCCCGTGGATGCCTTGCTGGCCAATGCAGGCCACGGGCTTGGGCGGGCGTTCCTCGATCAGGAGTGGGACGAGATCCGTCACGTGATCGACACCAACGTGACGGGTACTGTTTACCTGCTGCACCAGGTCGGCCGCGAGATGGCCGGCCGCGGTCATGGCCGCATCCTGATCACCGGCTCGATCGCCGGCTTCATGCCCGGCACCTATCAGGCCGTTTACAACGGCACGAAGGCCTTCATCGACATGTTTGCCTATGCGCTCAGGGCGGAGGTGCAGGGCCGCGGTGTGACGGTGACCTGCCTGATGCCGGGCCCGACCGAAACCGACTTCTTCGAGCGCGCGGACATGTTGGACACGAAGGTGGGCCGAGCCGAGAAGGACGATCCGGCCGACGTGGCGGAAAACGGCTTCAAGGCAATGATGGCGGGCGAAAGCGGCGTGGTGAGCGGATGGCAGAACAAACTGCAGGCCGCGCTGGCCAAGATCCTGCCCGAGACGGTGATGGCCGGCCAGCACGCCAGGCAGGCGGCGCCGGGCACCGGTGACAAGGCGTAGCGGGAAAGAGCAAGGCCCCGGTAGCGAAAGCCACCGGGGCCTTTTGATTACTTCTTGAGGTCTTCTGCCATCTTCAGGTGCGTCTTCAGATGCGGCAGGGTCTTCGACGCGAAGGCCTTGAGTTCGGCATTCTCGCCGCCGTTGGCATAGCGCTCGAACAGCGAGACGGCATCCTTGTGGGCTGCTACCTGCATGTCGTCATATTCCTTGGCGAAGCTGGCGCCCGAAAGCGTCTTCAGCTTGTCGATCTTGGACTTGTGTGCCGCGTCCATCTCGGCGGGCAGGGTCGCCTTCACCTTGCCGCTGGTTACCAGGCCCTTCAGTTCGGTCGACGTCTCCGTGTGGTCCTTGATCATCTTCTCCGCGAAGGCCTTGGTCTTGCCATCCGTCTTGGTGACCGCGAGCTTGCTCGACTCGATCTCGGCCATGTCGCTGATCGCAGCCTGGGTCACGAAATCCTGGGGCGAGGGCGCAATGCCCAATGTCGAATTCACGCCCGTGCGCTCGGGAACAGAGGGCTTGGGCTGCGCCGCCGCCATGAACGGAGTCGCGGCCAGTGCGATCGCAACGGCGAAGCCGCCAAGGATGTTTCTGGTCATGCAATTCTCCAAAGCTGTTTGAGGCGCACAGCGAACGAGCCGACTCTCTGCAGGTTGCCTCCCCTGCGTTTCTCCCGGCGCGGACCGTCAGCGCGCGGCGACTTTTTCCCGTCGCCTCATCGACCAGTTGGCCTGGATGCGGATCTCTGGATTGGGAACGGTCCAGCAACCGCCGCCCTCATCGAGGAAGACGACCCATAGAAGGTGCGACTCGGGACCGTAGTCGATGACGAAATGGGCGAGGCCCGGACCCTTCGGGGTCTCGAGCGGGAGGGGTGGGTCCAGCTGGGTGATCATCGCCTTCGAACGGGCTGGGCGCCTTTCGGTTGCCGGAGGCATGTCCTCCGGCAACGGCAGCGGGCGGTCAGTCGAAGCCGAACTGCACCGCTTTCGTCGATGCCTCATCCATGGCCTGCACGACCCTCTGGAAGGAACGTTCGGCGGCGGTGCTGCGCTGCGGCGTTCGCGTGGGCTGAAGGACGAACAACAGCATCGATCTCGCGGTCACGTCATAGACGTGGCGAAAATCGCGCAGCGCCAGGGGTTCCCCGTCGGGATCGCTGGTGTCGATCAGCCTTACCCAGCGGCTGCCACCGACGGCTTCGGGCAAAGTGAACGGCACCGTATCGGTGTGGGAATTCATCACGATCAGCAGCGTCGAATCCGAGCCGACCCGGCGGATGCCGGTTTCCTGGGCGCGACCGTCGAGCAGCACGCCGAGACAGCGCGCGTTGCCGTCGTTCCAGTTGTCGTCGGTCATCTCTTCGCCGGCCGGGGTCAGCCAGCTCACGTCCTTGACGCCCAGCTCCTCGTCGAAGGCGCCGGTGAGGAAGCGGCCGCGCCGCAGCATCGGCAGGGCGTGGCGGATCATGATCAGCTTGCGCACGAACTCGGCGAGGTCGCGCTCGGCCGGGCCAATACCCTCCCAGTCGACCCAGGAGATTTCGTTGTCCTGGCAGTAGCTGTTGTTGTTGCCCTTCTGACTGCGGCCGAACTCGTCGCCGCCCAGCAGCATCGGCGTGCCACGCGACAGGATCAGGGTCGTCAGCATGTTCCGCATCTGGCGCAGACGCGTGCCCAGTATGTCGCGGTCTTCGGTGGGTCCCTCGGCGCCGTAGTTGTTCGAGAGATTGTGCGAGTGACCGTCCTTGTTGTCCTCGCCGTTGGCCTCGTTGTGCTTGTCGTTGTAGGCGACGAGATCGCCGAGCGTGAATCCGTCATGGGCGGTGATGAAGTTGATCGAAGCCCACGGCTTGCGGCCGCGCTTCGCGAAGAGATCGGCCGAGGCCGTCAGCCGGGCGGCCAGCGGCGGCAGCTTGCCCTCGTCACCGCGCCAGTAGGCGCGCACCGTGTCGCGGAAGGCATCGTTCCATTCCGCCCATCCGGGTGAGAAGCGACCGACCTGGTAGCCGCCGGGCCCCATGTCCCACGGTTCGGCGATCAGCTTGACCTCCGACAGCACGGGATCCTGGCGGCAGGCGTCGAGGAAGCGCCCTTCCTCTTCGAATCCGTGCGGCTCGCGGCCGAGGATGGTGGCGAGGTCGAAACGGAACCCGTCGATCCTCATGTCGGTCGCCCAATAGCGCAGACTGTCCATGACGAGCTGGAGGACCCGCGAATTGCTGAGGTTGACGGTGTTTCCGGTGCCCGTGTCGTTGATGTAGTAGCGGCGGTCCGGCGCCAGCCTGTAGTAGGAGGCGTTGTCGATGCCTTTGAAGCTGAGGGTTGGCCCGAGCTGGTTGCCTTCGGCGGTGTGGTTATAGACGACGTCGAGGATGACCTCGAGGCCGGCGGCATGAAGATGCGCGACCATCTCCTTGAATTCGGCGAAAGCGAAGTCCGGATTGGCGGCGTAGCGGCGCGCCGGCGCGAAGAAGCCAATCGTGTTGTAGCCCCAATAGTTCTTCAGCCCCTTCTCGAGCAGGTTGCTGTCGTCGACGAAGGTGTGGACCGGCAACAGCTCGATGGCGCTGACCCCGAGCGAGGAGAGATAGTTCGTGATCTCGGCCGAGGCGAGGCCGGCATAGGTGGCGCGCAGCGGTTCCGGCACGGCGGGGTGAAGCTGGGTGAAGCCGCGGACATGCGCCTCGTAGACGATCGTATTCTCCCACGCCGTGCGTCGACGCGGGGCCCGACCCCAACTGAAGGCCGGGTCGATCACGCAGCTCCGGTAGGTGAAAGGAGCCGAGTCCCGTTCGTCGAAGGTCAGGTCGTCGCCGCTCTCCATCTGGTAGCCGAACAAAGCGGGGTTCCAGGTCAGTTTGCCGATCACCTGCTTGGCGTACGGATCGAGCAGCAGCTTGTTCGGGTTGAAGCGATGGCCGGCCGTCGGCTCGTAGGGGCCGTGGACGCGATAGCCGTAAACGGTGCCGGGCCGCGCGTCGGGCAGATACCCATGCCAGACCTCGTCCGTGTATTCCGGCAACACGATCCGCTCGACTTCCCGCTCGCCGCTGGAGTCGAACAGGCAGAGCTCGACCTTCGTGGCGTTGGCGGAGAACAGGGCGAAATTGACTCCGAGTCCGTCCCAGGTGGCGCCCAACGGATAGGGGAGACCCTCGCTCAGGCGAGCGGGACTCATGCTTCGGTGTCCGCGGTCGCCACGAAGGCGGCGCCCGGCGCGAGAACGGCAGGAACTGAAACGGAAATGGTCGTGTCTCCCCTTGTCGACTTAACTCAACGGCCGGGGCGCGCGTTCGTTGCGGCGGGAACGGGGCGAGACAATGCGCCGGGTTGCGACGGGCGGCCCCGGACTGTAAGCGCTCGCTCACTTTCAGGAGCGGGAACGAAATGGCCGACAACAACGACGATTATGTATACGACGAGGCCAGCGGTGAATGGATCCCCGCAGCCGAAGCCGCCGCGAAGAAGGCTGCAGCCGAAGCCGCTGCGGGTACGGTCGAGGTGCGCGATTCGGTCGGCAATCTGCTGGCCGACGGCGACAGCGTTCTCCTGGTCAAGGATCTGAAGGTCAAGGGCTCCAACCAGACCCTGCAGCGCGGCACGGTGATCAAGAGCATCCGCCTGACCGGTGACGCCCAGGAGATCGACTGCCGCCACGACACCATCAAGGGGCTGGTCCTGCGCGCCGAGTTCGTCCGCAAGCGCTGAGGCGACCGAAGCGCTCCGGCGGGTGGCACGGCCCGTCCGGTCGGGCCCTGACGATATGGTCGTCAGCTAACCCATTGAAATGTAGCGATCTCGATTAAGTTGGTTGGGCCTGTCTGGGCTGCTGCTGCCCAGCGAAGCCCAAACAACCTAGTATGGCAAGGCGCGGCTTGACCCGCGACTACTTGCTTGAACGGAAAATCGCTGGTCTGAAACAGTTCGACGACGCGATCCGCCTCCTCTCCGCTGCCGTGGGGAGTGGGCCGGAAGCCGCAAAGGGTGAACTGAAGGCGCAGTTCGAAGAACTTAAGAAGAGCCGCAACGATTTTGTGACACAGATCGACAAGCAGGTCGCCGCCTTGTAATTCGCTAATACGTTGCAACAAAGTTCGTCAGGGGAGGCTACGCCACTCTCGGCGAGAAGAGCGAACTTCGGGAGCTGATTTTGACGGCCCTTGGCTCGCGAGCTTCTCCAGGCAGGGGCACGCGATCTTGCTGCTTCATTGCCCCGAAGCAGCGAGAATTAGACTGCAACCTTCGGTTGACTGCCTGTCGCTTGCGGATTCCATTCGGCTCTTGTCTTCGATGATCGAGTGTGAGGTCGATCTCGAAGACATCGCAATAACACGAGCGATAACTTTCGCTCTCGCGTGGGGCGAAATCTTGGGAGCGGTCTCGACCGCTCGCGAATATCACGCCTTCCCTGCACCAGAGCGAATCTCGGCTAGGAAGCGATCCCTGACGTACTGAGTATCCTGCTTGGTGGCCGCAGAGGCCCAGCACGTCGCTCCGAGCAGGGCTCCCGCCGACGCCGGCGGAATTTCGACCACGCAGTGACCGGCTTGGGCAAAGGCGCCATCGTCTCGCACATACAAATGGAAGGCGCGTGTCTTGCGTAGCGTGTAGCCGAACTGCCTGCCGAACTGCTCGAGGGCTTTCTCGGTATAGAAGAAGACATGCTGCCCGCTCGCCGGCACCAGGTAATCCCAGTCGGGTCCCTGTCCGGCATAAGGCAAGGTCGTAAAGACGACCAGGTCTGCACCCAGTTGAAGCACGCGGCCGAGGTCCGACCGTGGGTCTGGGAAATGCTCGAAGACCTCGAACGCCGTGATGACGGAGTACTCATTGGGCTGGAGTTCTCCGACGCTGAAATAGTCGGCGTACCTGGGCATTTCGTATGGATCGAAGCAGTAGAAGTCGAAGCCGCTATCGCGCATCAGGCGGGTGAGCAGGCCGGAAGATCCGCCGAAGTCCAGGCATCTCTCCCGTGTCACCCCATAGGCGCGTAGGTAATGCGCCAGGCAGATCCAGTTACGCACGCCCCGGCTCGCCTGTTCGACGTCGATGTGGACTCCGCGAAATGCGTACGCTTCCTCGAGCCAATGCGGAGGCGACGTCTGTAGACTTCCGCAGGAGGAACATTCCCAGTAGGGCGTGTCGTGCCGCTCGAGAATGACCCGGTTGAAGGCATGGCGTGCTGGCTCGCCGCAGAGGCGACAGGGAGAGACATTGTCATCTCCCGGCAAGGGGTCACGCGCCGTCATCGTTCCTTCCTTTCAAGCATGGATTCCTCCCCTCGACGCCGGGTTCATCAGGCCAATCATCGGGAAGGTTGCTCGGGCGCCGCCGGCTACCGCTTCATTTCCCGCGCAGCGGGGAGGCAGCACAGCATGGCCTTGAGCTCGGTCCAGTAGGGATCGACGTTGTCCTTGTCGATGACACGGGTGGGCAAGATTATCCGGCCGTTGGGCGGCAGGAAGGATTTCCGTCCCTCCAGGAAGCGGGCCATCGACAGCATGCTGAGGTAGCCCCACTCGTAAGCCTGCTGCACGACCGTTCCGAGCACCGTGCCATCCTTGATGCCCTTGAGTGTGGCCGTCTCCTCGTCGAAGGCCACGACCTTGATCTGGCCCTGCCTGCCGGTTTCCGCCAATGCCTCGAGGATGACCGGCGTATTGTAGTCGTAAAAGCCGACCATGCAGGTTATCTCCGGCCGGCTGGACAGCGTGTCGAGGACGTTGCGCCGTGCACGCGCCTTGTCGAAGTCGTCCCCCAGCACGTCGACCAGTTCCACCATCGAGCCCTTGAGCGCCTCCCGCATGCCCAGCACCCGGTTCTGCGTGTTGGTCGCCTGGAGCAGGCCGACGAAACCCATGCACTTGGCGCCGGCGGGCAGCGCCTTGCGCAGCAGCGAGCCGGCCTGGCGCCCGGCGTCGACGTTGGATGAGCCGAAGTAGGCGGCGCGCTTGCTGTCGATGATGTCGCTGTCCATGGTGAAGATGGTTGCCTGGCGGCTCAAGCGATCGATCGTGGCGCCCATGCTCTTGGTGTCGACGGGACTGAAGACGATGCCGACCACACCCGCGGCGACGAGTTCGTCGAGCAGGCGCGTCTGGGCCGCGGGCGAAGGCTCGTCCAGCGGCTGGAACAGCAGGCGATAGTTCGGCAGCTCGCTTTGCGCCTTGCGCAACCCGGCTTCGGCAGGGCGCCAGAAACTCGTCCGGCTGTTGGTGACGAAGGCCAAGGTTGGCTTGTCGGCGGTCTCGGCGCGCACAGATGGCGCGATCGCCAGCAGCGCCGTTACGACCAGCAGCAGTTTCCTCAAGGCAAATCACCTCCGAGCGTGAGCGCGGCCATATTATGGGGGCGGGAACGACCCTTGGGTATGTCCAATACCGGCGCACGATGATCGCCGATTGTGGGGGCGGGAGCCCGGCGGCATACTGCGCTGAAGTAAGACATTCGTGGAATGCTGGCCGACGGGGACGGCAGACCCGAGGCGGGAGACCCGGCGCGATGACGCGTGTAGCCATGAGTGAAAGCAATCCATGACCGACTCGGCGGTGCTGCGGCCGGCGAGCGGCAAGGGGACAGCCGGCCGGTTCCGGGAGCCGGCCCTCAAGGGCATCGGGGCTTCCGATCAGTCCGACCAGCGCATCAGGGTCATTCCGCCGGCCACGCGCTGGCTCGCCGCCTCGACCGCCGTCGTTTGCCTGGCGGCGCTGACATGGGGTGTGTTCGGCTCGATCCCGACCCGCGTGACCGGGCGCGGCGTGGTACTTTCCGACCAGGAGGGCAATTTTTCCATCGCCGCCACCCGGTCTGGGCCGGTGGTCGAGGTGCTGGTCAAGCCCGGCACCCGCGTGGTCGCGGGGCAGGCCATTGCCATCATCGAGCAGAAGCTGGTGCTGACCCAGATCCAGAATGCCCTGGCGGAGGTGGAGCGGCTCGAGGCGAATCTCGAGCTGCTGAAGGCGACGAATGCCGCGCAGGTCGCCAGCAGCGACGAGGCTGCTGAACGCCAGCGGGCGGCGGTCGAGGAGCAGGTCACAGCGAACGAGGTTCGCCGCGGCCGCCTGCAAGAACTGGTCGACGCCTACCGCGGCCTGCGCGCCAGGGGCATGATCTCCCAGAGCGAGTTCATTTCCCGCCAGGAACAGTACGACCTGACCGTCCTCGAGCTGGCCAACGCGCGGGTGCGCAAAGTCGAGATCGAGCTGGCGGCAGCCACCAAGCGCTACAACCTGGCAGACATCGAACGCCAGAAGCAGGCAGAGATCGACCTCAAGAAGGCGGAGGTCGACCGCTTGCGGGTGGAAATGGAGGTCGGCTCGTTCGTACGCGCGCCTATCAGCGGCATCATACGTGAAATCCGGCTCGGCCGCGGCAGCGTCGCAGGTGCGGGGGCGGTGGTCGGCACCGTCGGGCCAGACCAGCAGAGCTACTACCAGGTCATGGTTCTGCTGCGGGGCAAGACGCGCAAGCGGGCGGCGCCCGGGATGGAAGCGCACATCGTGCCCGACAGCATCAAGAAGGAAGAGTATGGCTCGATGCGCGGCCGGGTCACCGCCGTTTCCGACGAGGACGTGTCGATCGAGCACGTTGAGCAGATCGTGCACAACAACGAGCTGACGCGGAACCTGTTCGGCGGCGAGCCGGCGCTGTTGGCCTATGTTGAACTGGTTCCGACCAAGGACAATCCCAGCGGCTTCGAATGGTGGAGCGGGTCGGGCCCGCCCTACCGCGTCACCGCCGGTTCTGTCGCGACGGCGGAGATCATCGTTGAGAGGGTCCGCCCCATCACCTTGGTGGTGCCGGCGCTGCGCAAATTGCTCAGCATCGAGGGATGACCGTTCGTCTTAGCTTTCGGACGCGGAGGGTTCGGACGCCGACCGTCTTCCAGATGGAGATGGTGGAATCCGGCGCTGCCGCACTCGGCATCGTGCTGGGCTACCACGGCCGGCGCGTACCACTCGAGGCGCTGCGTGTCGCTTGCGGCGTGTCCCGCGAAGGCAGCCGGCCAGCGGAACTCGTGCGCGCAGCCGACGGCTACGGCCTCGAGGCGACGGTCGCTACCACCGATGCCAGCCGGGTGCTGGCTCGCCCGCTGCCGTTGATCGTGCAGATGAACGTCGACGAGTACGTCGTCGTCGAGGGGGTGGTCGGCGACAGGATCTACCTCAACGATCCGGCGACCGGGCCGCGTGAGATCGGCAGCAAGGAGTTCGGCGATCGCTTCAACGGCACGTCGCTGGAATTCAAGAAGCGGGCGGGCTTCAAGCGAAGCGGCGGCGGACCGGGTCTCGCGTCCAAGCTCGGAAGCCGGCTGAAGGGCCTCGACGGCGCGATCGGTTTCGTTGCGTGGGTCAGCCTGATGCTGGTGCTGCCCGGCCTGATACTGCCCGGCATGACCGCCGTGTTCGTCGACAACATCCTGATTCGCCAGTTCGAGGGTTGGCTCGGCCCGATGCTGGTCGGGCTGGCGGCTACGGTCGTGGTCAACGTGGCCCTGCGTTGGCTGCTGGGAGCGGCGCTGCTGCGACTCGAACTGCGGCTGGCGCTCGAGCAGTCGGCGAAGTTCGCCTGGCATGTACTCAGCCTGCCGATCTCGTTCTTTGCGCAGCGCTTCACCGGCGATCTGGCCAGCCGGGTCGAAGCCAACGACCGCGTGGCGACCCTGCTGGCGCGCGACCTCGGCAGCACGTTGGCCGGCTGCCTGACGGCGGCGTTCCTTGGTGGGGTGATGATCTTCTACGATGGAGTTCTGTCGGCCATCGTGCTGGGCGGAGCGGCCGTCAACATCGTCGGGCTGCAACTCCTGCGTCGCTCGCTTTCTGACATTGCGCTGCGCCTTCAGACCGAGCAGGGCCGGCTGTTCTCGACATCGGCGGTCGGCCTGCAGTCGATCGAAACGCTGAAGGCGACGGCGGGCGAGGACGACTTCTTCGTGAAGTGGGGCGGCTTCCACGCCCGCGCCATCAACTCCGAGCAGAAGCTCGCGATTTACCAGGGGGCCATTTCGCTGTTGCCTGCCATGCTGCTCAGTCTGACTTCCGCGGCCGTGCTGGGTGTTGGCGCACTGCGCGTCATCGATGGGCACCTGAGTATCGGCGCGCTGGTCGCGTTCCAGGGGCTCCTGCTGACTTTTTCTGCCCCGGTCCAGGAACTCGTCGGCGTGGCCGGCAAGGTGCAGCAGGCGTCGGCCGACCTGTCGCGACTCGACGATGTCCTGCAGCATCCGCGCGACTGGCGATTCCTCCAGTCTCCTTCAGCACCCGCCGAGGCGCGGGCGATCGGCCGTCTCTCGCTCAAGGGGGTCAGCTTCGGCTACAGCAGCGTCGGACCGCCGCTGATCGAGAACTTCGAACTCGAGGCGGAGGCCGGCCAATGGGTGGCGCTGGTCGGCGATTCGGGTAGCGGCAAGTCAACGTTGGGCAAACTGATCACTGGCCTGTTCGAGGCTCAGTCGGGAGAGATCTTGATCGACGGCTACAGCCTGCGCGACTGGGGCCGTGAGCGCCTCTCTAATGTCGTCGCGTCGGTCGACCAGGACATCCGACTGTTCAGCGGCATGGTGCGCGACAACATCACCCTGTGGGACGACTCGGTGGAACACGCCCGGTTGGTGGCGGCGGTCGAAGACGCGGGCCTGATGCCTGCGATCCAGAACCTGCCCGGGAATTTGCGCGGCAGCATTGAGGAGGGCGGCCGAAACCTCAATGGTGGTCAGCGCCAGCGCGTCGAGATCGCGCGCGCCCTCGTGCGAGAGCCGGCTATCCTGGTGCTCGACGAGGCGACCGCTGCGCTCGATTCCGCGAGCGAACACGAGATCCTGACGGCGGTGCGGCGTCGCGGAATGACCTGCATCCTCGTCGCCCATCGCCTTAGCACGATCCGTGACTGCGACGAGATCATCGTGCTGGAACGGGGCAAGGTCGTGGAGCGCGGCAACCACGGCGCGCTGATGGCGCGCGACGGTGCCTATGCCCGGCTGATCCAGGCGGAGCTTGGCGCATGAAGCCTTCCCAGCTTTCCGTCGGGGCCGCGGTTCTCGACCTCGCGACGCTTGACCGGCCATGCCGGCTCGCGCGGCCGGCGCGGCTCTACGCTTCGGTGCTGGGTGGCGACGGCTCGCCCGGCCGCCGTTCCTTTGTGGCCGAACTTGCAGAGGGAGTGGCCGTCTTTGCGCTGGCCGCCGAGGGCGTGTCGTTCCTGCTGATCGGGCACGAGCCGCCGGCGGCGGGCCCGTTGCTGGCGACTGGTCCCATCGAAGCCGCAGGCGTCGATGCCTGGTATGCGGCCTTGCTGTCGTGGCCGGGTCTGGCATGTACCGATGGCGCCGCCGTGCTGATGGCCGGCGGGGAAAGTCGCATCGTGGCATCTGGCGCCGTGGTCTCGTCGCGCGGCCTCGTCTGGTTGCAGGCCGCCGCTGCCGTGCTGCGTTACCCCGCGACCGAGACCAGTCCGCCATCGACCGCCGTGCCACTTCTGGTTCTCTCCTCGCAGGTCCTGGCCGAGGTGGTCGAAGACGCGGAGGTCCAGGTGCTCACCTCGGCCGCCTTGCTCGAGCGACATGCGCCGCAATCGCTGGGTGCGTCGTCCCTGTTGCTGGCGACGCGGCTCGCCGCCACCCTCGTGCTGGACGAGGCGGCGAGGACATCGCGCGCCGGCCACCGCCTTGTGCAGGACGAGGCCGAGGTCGCGCAGGCGATCCAGCGCCTGAGCGACGCCGCTGCCCTGCGGCGACCCAAGATCGCTCCCGAGGCGGAAGGGGCGGCCGGTGCTCTCGCCGGCGCGCTGGCGGTCATCGGCGAGCAGGAAGGCTTCCAGGTCCGGCGTCCCCAGGACGACGATGCGGGCGGGTTCCTGCTCGACAGGCTCGAACGCTTCGGCAGCGCGAGCGGCTTTCGCTTTCGCCCCATCAGGCTCGACGGCGACTGGTGGAAGGAGGAGGGACCGTCGTTCCTCGGGCTCGACACCAACAGCGGGCAGCCGCGGGCCGTCGTGTGGCGGCGGCGGCGCTGGCGTATCGTCGATCCAGAGGCCAGCGGGGAGACCGTTGTCGATGCCGCCGCGGCAGCCGGCCTGGAGCCGCGCGGATACATGATCTACCCGGTCCTTCCCGAGCGGACCACGATGCGCGACGTCTGGCGCTTCACCGTATTCGGAGCGCGCGGCGACATTGCGCGGCTGATTGTCGGTGCCGGCGCGGCCGTGCTCTCGAGCCTGCTGGTCCCGGTGACCACCGGCGCGGTACTGGGATTCGCTGTACCCGACGGCCGGACGTCGCTGCTCGCCGACATGATGATCCTGCTGGTCGCCGCGTCGATCGGGAACATCGGCTTCCAGGTCGTGCGCGCCGTTGCCATGACGCGCCTCGGCTCTTACGTCGACCGACGCCTGCAACCGGCTATCTGGGATCGGGTGATGCGTCTCAAGACGTCATTCTTCCGAGACTACTCGGTGGGCGACCTGACGCTGCGCATCCTCGGCATCGACACGATCCGCCGCATCTTCGCCGGACAGACCCTCAATGCCCTGATCGGCGGAGTCTTCTCGGTCGCCAACCTCGGCATTATGCTGGTTTACGATGCCACGCTGGCGGCCTTCGCGGTCGCCTACACGGTGGTTGCCGCGACCTTTCTGTTTTTCCTAGGTCGCCGCAAGATGCAACTGGACCGGTTGGTGCTCGAGCGCAAGGGCGTCGTCACCGGCATGCTGATGGAAATCCTGGGCGGTATCGCCAAGCTGCGAGTCGCCGCTGCCGAAATGCGCGCGTTCTCGCGTTGGTCGAGCGCGTTCGCCGACCAACGCGCGATGGATGGCCGCTCCGGGCAGGTCGGCGCGTGGCAGATCGTCGTGTCGACCACTCTGCCGATCGTCGGAACGCTGTGCGTCTTCGCCATCGCGGGCAGCGGGCGGCTGTTGGAGGTCGCGGCGTTCGCGGCCTTCAACAGCGCTTTTGCCCAGTTCACCGGCGCCATCCTCAACCTCACCGCTGCCTTTAGCCAGGCGCTGGCGGCGGTGCCGCTGTTCGCGCGCATCCGGCCGGTGTTCGAGGCGCCGCTCGAAGTCGATAGCCGGCGCATCGATCCGGGTCCGCTGGCTGGGCACATAGCCGTCCGCAATCTGTCCTTTCGCTACTCACCGGATGGCCCGTGGACGATCGATGGCGTCGACTTTGAGGCACGGCCGGGCGAGTGCGTGGCGATCGTCGGTACGTCCGGGTCGGGCAAGTCCACCTTGCTGCGCCTGTTGCTGGGTTTCGAGACGCCGGAACGCGGTGGCGTCTTCTACGACGACAGGGACCTCGAGACGCTCGACCTGCGGCGCGTGCGCGGCCAGACCGGCACCGTGCTGGAGACGGCCGGACTGGTGCCCGGTACGATCCTTGAGAATATCGCCGGCAGCGCCGCGATCACGCGCGATGAGGTTGTGGAAGCCACCCGCCTCGCCGGCCTGGAGGCCGACATCGCCGGCATGCCGCTCGGCCTCGACACGCTGATCGCCGAGGGAGGAGGGCAGCTGTCGGGCGGCCAACGGCAGCGCGTGATGATCGCTCGCGCGCTGGTCGGACGGCCACGCCTGATCTTCTTCGACCAGGCGACCAGTGCGCTGGACAATCGCACACAGGCCATTGTCGGGCGCAGCCTTGCGGCCATGAATGCCACGCGGATCATCATCGCCCACCGGCTGAGTACGATACGCGACGCAGACCGCATCGTCGTGCTTGAGAGCGGTCGGGTCGTCGAGACGGGCACCTACGAGGAACTGGTCGGCCATGAAGGCGCGTTCCGCCGCCTGGTGCAGCGGCAATTGCTGTAGACGCGGGGCCGGAAAGGGTAAGGTATGCGGCAGGAGAAGAGCCGATGAGTCTCGCCGAGATGGAGCGCTACGCGGCTGACCTCAGGTCGGACATGACATTGCGCGCGGAAGCCGAGCGGGCGCAGGTCGATCACCTCGAAGGCATGCTGCTGTCGAGCGCAGTGGCGTTCGCGGCGTCGCGGGGCTACCGCTTCACGGTGGAAGAGGCGAAGGCGGTCACGCGCGCGCGGTCGCGCGCCGTCGGCAGAGAACTGCAGGATGTCGAGCTCGATGGCCCGGCCGGGGGCCCCTGCTGGCACTGGGCGATCTTCGTGGTGAGGGGCACGGGCCAGTTCGACTTCGATCACGGGCGCTACTGGTCGCTCGGCCCACCGCGTCGCTCAGCCGACGATTGACGGCGGCTGAGGTGGCACGGCGCTGGCCGCGTCGAGGGCAGCCAGCGACTCGGCGTCGAGGTCGAGGCAGGGCGCCGCCAACAATGCTTCCAGTTGCCCGAGGGTCGTGGCGCTCGCAATAGGAGCGGTGACCGACCGCCGGTGAAGCAGCCAGGCGAGCGCGACGGTGGTGCTGCTCGTGCCGTGCTTGTGCGCGACGGCGTGTAAGGCGTCGAGTACGGCGAGACCGCGCGGGGTCATGTACTTGCGCACGGTCTGGCTGGCGCCTCGCACGCTCTTGTCGTAGTCCGCCTCCGATCGGTACTTGCCGGTGAGGAAGCCGGCCGCGAGGGGATAGTAGGGCAGGACACCGAGGCCGAGGCGCAGGCACTGTTCCTCCAACGCTCCCTCGAACAGAGAACGTTCCAGAAGGTTGTAGTGGGGTTGCAGGCTCTGGTAGCGCGGCAGGTCGTTGGTGCGGGCTACCCTGTCCGCCTCGGCCAGCCGCTCTGCGTCGTGGTTCGACGCGCCGATACAGCGGATCTTACCTTCCCGGATCAACTCGCCATAGACGGACAGCGTTTCTTCCAGCGGTACCGTCGTGTCGTCGCGATGCGACTGGAAGAGGTCTATGCAGTCGACGTTCAGGCGGGCGAGCGAGGCCTCGACCGATTCCCGCAGCCGTGTCCGCGACAGTTCCGTGCACTTTGTGGCGATCAGCACCTTGTCCCGTTTGCCCGGGTTCCTGCGCAGCCAGTTGCCGATCACCTCTTCCGATCGTCCCCACGCACTCTGCGGCGCCCAGAAAGTGTAGCTCTCCGCGGTTTCCACCAAGGAGCCGCCAGCATCGACGAAGGCATCGAGCAGGCGATGTGACATGGTCTCGTCGGCGGTCCAACCGAAGACGAGGCCGCCCAGGGCGATCGGCCGGAACTCGAGGTCGCTGTTCCCCAGCCTGCGCTTGTCCATGCCGTCGATCCTCGCTCTTGTCGCCGCGCTGCTGAGGACCTCACGCCAGAATACGGCGCAAGATGCCGGCGATCGTGTCCCGATTGTGCGCCTGAAGGCGATCGGCGGCCTGTCGCGTCCGTTCCCGCAGGCTGGCCTGGGCTGCGTCGTTTAGCGTTCGCGCTTCAGTCAAGCCAGAGGCGAGATCGTCGCCCTGGTAGCACACCATGAAGTCGAGGCCGAAGCGTCGGGCGATCGCCTCGTTGACGATCATCGGGATCCCTAGTCCGAGCGAGAGGGGGACTGCAGCCGGCGTCCGGACTTTGTAGTCTCCCCCGAAAACGCGGTCGTCGACCAGCGGAAGCAGGAAGCGGCCCTGGCGCAGGCGTTCGAGGAACTCGCCGTATGGCAGGTAGCCGCTGAACCTGACCTTGTCGGCCAGGCCGCAGTCGGCGAGGTCGCGCATCAGCCTACCGACGTTCGGATCGTCCGCGAGGTTGGCGTAGCGGCTGCCGCCAACAATGAACACGCTTTCGTCCGGCGCCAGCGCCGCGCACGCGCTCAGCAGGGACCCGATGGCCTTCCGGCCATAGTCGATGGAGCCTGCGAAGACGAACGTGTCGCGCGGCACCGGGGGCGGTCCATCCGGTTTCGCGAAAGGCATGATCCAGGCGGCATCGGGGCATCGCGGCCGGATGTGCTCGGCGGCCTGGCGCGACAGGGTGACGATGGCATGCCGGCCGGAACGCGTGTGGCGCTTCAGGTCGGTGCGTAGGGCCGTCCGTCGGCGCAGGGTCATGCCGCTGGGCCCGCGCCACGTCGTGCCGCGATCGGTGCTGAAGAAGGTCAGCCGCCGGCCGTCCTCCCACAGCACCAGGTGGTTGCCTTCACGCGACCACTGGCGCCTGCGGCGACGCCTGCCCTGCCAATAGAAAGTGTGGTCGCGAAACAGGTTGAGGGTGCCCCACCCCTTGGAATGGCGGCCATCGTAGGTTGCCTCCGGGCACCGTAGGTTCCACTGGAGGGGTTCGTGCACCATGCTGATCGACGGGCATCCGATCCTGTTGATCAGGTCGAGCCCGGGCAGCGGCTGGAATTTGTCGACGTCATTGTACCCCTCGTGCATGAGGGTGCCGAGCACCACCAGATCGTAGCGATGGAACGGGATGTCCCATAGCCGTTCGATTGGCAGTCGCTGCTTGCCGAGCATCGCCACGGTCTCGAGATGGCCCGGTGTGTCGGGACAGGCAATGTCGACCGTGAAGCCGCTCTCGCCAAGCAGGCTCACCCATGCCGGGAAGATTTCCCAATGATAGGGGCAGCACTCGATCAGCAGGCAGGATGGCAACGCGAAAGTCCCTCGTGGTGTGCGCGGTCCCGAGGCGATCGCGGCGGCGCCAACATCATGGGGGTATAATTCTTGCTGCGCCACTGAGACTCGTTACAAGATGATCGTCCTTGCTACCCGGCCGAGCCGGCAACGACGGTGTGTACCTTGTATACTTTGGGCATCAGCGGTTCTCCCTTTCTCGCCCAGGATCTGGTTTCATTCGACCAGTCGTGGTGGCACGACGCGGCGGCGGTCCTGCTGAAGGAAGGGACGGTGGTCGCGGCGATCGAGGAAGAGCGGCTGAGCCGCGACAAGCACACGAGCCGCTTTCCCCAACTGGCCATCGTCGCCTGCCTCGCCGAGGCCGGCATCGGGATCGGCGACGTCGACTGCGTTTCCTACTACACGGGCGAGCGGCATGCGCGGGGGGCGCTCACCGCCGTGTCGATGGGCAATCCCCATCTCGTCGACACCGATCCCTCATCCGTGCTGCGCGATTCGCTGGCCCGTTCCGTCGGCGCCGAATATCGCGGCCGACTCGACCTCGTAAAGCATCACCTCGCGCACGCTGCGTCCGCGCATCACCTGTCCGGCTGGTCGGATTGCCTGGTGGTCACGACCGACGGTCGCGGCGACCAGGAATCCGGCATGGTGATCGACGTTCGCGACAACCGCTGGACGACCCTGCTCGACTTGCCGATCGCCGATTCGCTGGGCCTGTTCTACGAGAGGATGATCCGCTTCATCGGCTACGGCTCCTTCGAGGAGTACAAGGTCATGAGTCTGGCGTCCTATGGCGACCCCGAGCCCTACCGGAAGCTGTTCCAGGGGCTCTACAGGCTGCTGCCGCAGGGGCGGTTCAACATCGAGCAGGGCTGGGATTCTTCCGTCGTCTTCGAGCACTTCGTGCCGCGTCGCCGGCACGAGCCGATCACCCGCAAGGACATGGATTTCGCCGCCGCGCTGCAGGAGGCGCTCGAGCACATGGCGGGACACCTGCTGGCACACTTTCGCGAAAGGACGGGCCAGCGGCGTCTCGCGATGGCGGGCGGCGTCGCGCTGAACTGCGCCATGACCGGCAAGCTTCTGCTCAAGGACATGTTCGACGAGGTCTTCGTCCAGCCGGCCTCGAACGACGCGGGCTGCGCGCTGGGCGCGGCGCTGTACTCGGCCACGCAAGCTGACCGTCCATCGTCGCCGCAGATGGAACATTGCTACTGGGGCACGGCGCTGCCGTCGACCGACGAGGTCGAGCGCATAGTGGACAAGTGGCAGGACGTCGTGACCGCCCGCAGGATCGGGCCTTTGTTCGATGAGGCAGCCAGCCTGCTGGAAAGCGGCGCCATCATGGGTTGGGCGCAGGGGCGGATGGAGTTCGGCCCGCGAGCGCTCGGTAACCGCAGCATCATTGCCGACTCCCGTTTCGCCTCCGCGACCAAGCGCATCAACAGCGTCATCAAGAAGCGCGACAACTTCCAGCCCTTCGCGCCGTCGGTGCTGGAGGAGGAACTGCATACGTTTTTCGATCTGCCGTGCCGGGTCACGAAGCTGCCCTTCATGGTCTTCACGGCCAACGTCCGCCCGGCCTGGCGCGACAAGCTCGGCGCCATTACCCACGTCGATGGCACGGCGCGGGTGCAGACCGTCTCGCGCAAGCACAACCAGCGCTACTGGTCGCTGATCCGCGCGCTGGGCGACCGGACCGGCGTGCCGATGGTGCTGAACACCTCCTTCAACAACCAGGCCGAGCCGATCGTGAGTTCGGTCGAGGATGCGCTGGCCTGCTTCGTCAGCACCGATCTCGATCACCTGGTGATCGACGATTTCCTGGTCTCCAAGCGGACCGACACGGTGGAGCCGCTGTGGACCTATCGGCTGAAGCTCAGGCCGGTCTTCCAGCTCTGGCACCGACCGGGACCGAGGCCGGCCTGGGAGATTCGCCAGACATCGTTTCCGACAGTGCGGCCGATTTCGGCCGAGGTGTACCGGCTGCTGTCGAGCCTGGGCGACGCGACGGTCGCGGAGCGCGCCGCCGCGACGGGGCTCGAGGCGCACAAGGCGGCGCTCCTGAATGAACTGCTGGCATTGTGGAACAGCCGGATCGTCAGCCTGTCGCCGGCGGCTTGAGCGTTTCGAGTCAGGTCGGGAAGAGGCTTCCGGTTCCGCCGACCCGTTGCGCGAGCGCGAGCGCCCGCATCCCGCGCTTCACTTCGCGCTGGCGCAGCCGCGCCCAGCCGTAGCGGGACAGTTCGCCGGCGAAGAGACGACGCGCGTCGCCATTGTCTGAGCGGGCGAGGATGTCGCCGAACCGGCGGCCCGGCGCCGGCTCATCGACAAGGCCCTCGATCGCGAGGTCGAAGCGGATGAATTTGCCGAGCGCCCGGCGGCAGAGATCGCGCTCGAGGGCGGTGAGTGGTTCGCCGGGCAATGTATTGACCAGGCCTTCCTCGAAGTCAGCCAGCGCTTCGGGCCACAATGCCAGACGCGCCATTACGCAGGCGCGTTGCAGCAGGGCGCGGCGGCGGCTCTTGCCGTCGAGTTCTCCCGCTCCGAGGCTGCGCGGCAGGTACTCGCCCAGCCGGAGTTGGGCACGCAGGCGCAGATGGATGTCGCGGTTCTCCAGCACCCAGTAGCGGCTGCGATGCTCGGCCGGGAACAAGGCGCCGGGCCGGCCGCGCAACCCGGCATGCTGGCGGAACAGGAAGGTCGGGGCGTCGAGACGCCGGCCGGTGAAGCGGCGGCCGAGCCGCAGGATCATGTCGTAGTCGTCGCACAGGTTCAGGCGGTCGTTGAACAGGCCGATCTCGCGGTAGCACCGGGTGCGGACCAGCATCGCCTGCAGCTGCATGAAGTTCTGTTCGAGCAGGCGCGAGAATGCCTCGTCGGCCGAGACCTCGGGCATCGGCAGCGGACCTTTTTCCTCTGTCCGACCGTCGGGGTGCGTCTGCAGGATGATGCAGCCCGCGTAGGTGAAGTCGACCGACGGCTCGACCTCCAGCACCGCGAGGTGGCGCTCCACGCTCTGCGGCACGGCGAGGTCATCGTCGTCGAAGATCCACAGATAATCGCCACGAACCTCGGGAATCGCCCGGTTTACGGCGCGTGGCCGGCCGCTGTTGGTCTGGTCGATGACCTCGATGCGCCTGCCATAGCGGGCGAGGACCTCCGGCGTGGTGTCGGTCGAACCGTCGTTGACCACGATGACCTGGGCGGGCGGGACGGTCTGGCCCAGCACGCTGTCCAGGGTCTCACCGATGAAGTGGGCCCTGTTGCAGGTTGGGATAATGACGGTGACAGAGGGAGCGCGCATCTCGATCCGCCGCTACAGGCGCGGGGTGGTGGTCAATCCCAAAGATCGAGCCCGAGCAGCTTGCGGCCGAGCGGCGTCAGGTGAGCGGGTGGCCCCAGTTCGCGTGGATCGAGGCCGAGGCCCGACGGTCCAACGCGGCGCTCCCACTGGGCGATCCGCTGGCGGCGCAACTGGTCGTACATCTCGACTTTGGGGTCGTCGACCGAGTGCTGGTCGGAGATCTCGTGGCCGGCCGGGGCGCACAAGATGAACTGCGCCAGTCGCGGCCGGTTGCTGCGGTTGACACCCGCGCCGTGCGGCAGGGCACGATGCCAGACGATGAGGTCGCCAGGTCGAGCCTCTATGGTTCGCACCCGCGACAGGTCGAAGGCCGGCGGTGCGCCGATGTCGCGCTGGTCGAGCGGGGTCTTCGACCATTCGATGGTCTCGCGGTGCATGCCCGGGATGCAGTGGAAGCCACCGTGATCGGCCGTACTGTCGGACAGGCAGAGCACGGCCTGCAGCCCGAACTTGATCGGCGTTTCGCTCAGGTCGAGGTCCCAGTGGAGGAAGGGAGGATAGTCCCACTCGGGATGGTTGGGGCTAACCGGCGGCTTCATCGAGGCGCGGTCGAGGCTCACCCACAATTTCGGCGTCTTCCAGAACTGGCGAAAGGCATTATAGACGCGCGGCGCCTGGCGCGTGTCCCAGAATGCCTGGTGCTGGTGCATGTGGACCAGGCCGTCTGGCGTGTGGGGCGGGCGGTACCAGTCGTCTGGCTGGCCGGGGTCCATGCCAAGGAAGTCCCAGATCGCCGCGGTTGCGGCGGCAACCTGCTCGGGCGACACGGCATCGCGCAGGATGACGTAGCCGTGGGTCTCGAAATGTTCGAGGTCCTCCGGCAGGAAGACGTCTTCGTCCAGTCCGGTCATGCCTGCGCCTTTGCCGTGACCTGCGCCTCGCGGGTCGTCTCGCTCGGCGCATCGGGCCGGAACGAGGACACTGTCGAGTTCGTCACGAGGATGGACGACAGCTCTGGCCGGATCTCATGCTCGAAGTCGGCGTACCTGTTCTTGAAGCACCAGCTGCAGTGCTCATGGTAGGGATGGTCCTCGCGCTTGGCGAGGTGGGTCGCGCGCAACGACACCAGCGGCGCGCTGTTCCAGATCTCTTCGAAGGGCTTTTCGAGGATGTTTCCGGATGTCAGGTCGTCCCGGCCGATCAGGTGATCGCAGAAGCCGACATCGCCAGCATAGGTGATATAGGTATACATCCAGGGGTGGATGCAGCGATCAAGAAGGCGATCCTTCAGCACGAGGTTGGTGGTCATCGCTGAGCCAAGCTGCAGCGTTATGCCATAGCCGTTCGCCTGTTCCCGTAGCCGTTCGAGCAGCGGTGGGATCGCGGGTTCGACGTGCTCGAGGTGTTTGGGATCGCTGGGCCAGCAGGCGATCGGGATCATGTGGACGCGGCCGACGCCGAGGTCGTGCGCCCAGCGCAGAAGCTGTTCGAGGTTGCCAAGGTTGCGCGAACTGACTGTGACCGTCAGATAAACGTTGCCCGGATCGTTGCCATAGACGTCGCGCCAATGCACGAGCGTCTTCAGCGCCTGTTCGATCGGCTCGATGTCGCAACCGCGTAGTTCCTGCAGCAGCCCGTTCTCGATGGCGTCCACCGAAATGCCGACCCACGTGCCGTGGCGCATCAGGTGCTGCCAGACGTCGGACTTGCTGCGAACTGTGCCGTTGGACAGTACGCGGAGCTGGACCCCGGGTTGTGCGAAGCGCTCGACGATGGGTAGGAAATCACGCCGCAGCAGGCTTTCGCCCCAGCCACGCAGGTCCACGACACGCGCCGTGGGCAGGAGGTCTTCCTCGATTCGGCGCAGCACGGTCTCGCTCATGTCCAGGCTGCGCTCGGTCATCATGCCGGACCGGCACATGCTGCAGGCGAGGTTGCAGCGCCGCGTCAGTTCGAGGAACAGGATGTTGGGAACGCCGCGCATGGTCGCGATGCCATTGGCGATCTCGCGCTCGATAATTTTGCTGTTCTCTTCGCGCAGGTCGTTGCGTGCCGGCTCCGCCGATATCCACGGTTTCAGGTGCACGGCCTCCTCCACATTCAATTGGCGGACGCGGCCGATGCCCACCCGTCCCCGGTTGGCGACCAGTTCACCGCGCGCGATCTTCTCGACGCTGAGCTGGAAATGCTCCAGCAGCGTTCCCTTGGTCGAGCCCCAGTCGCGGCCGATGTCCTTCACCCGGGTGAACGCGATTCGCTCGCCATTCTCGTGCTGGATGCAATCGAGGAAGCGTCGGTCGATCGGCGCGCACCTGTACTTGCGCTGCCACATGCGATTGTAGAGGTCGAGGTCCTCGTAGCCCCAGGCCACCATGTCTTCGTCGTAACCGCCGGAGTCGAGGAAGGCCTGGCGCCGGGTGGCCATGCGGCCTGTCCAGCCATGGTCGCCAACGATCGGCGAGAACACGCCATCGGCGAAATCGCAGCCGACCAACAGGTCGTTGTCCTGCATCCGTTCGTCGATGTAGCGGGCGTATCCGGGACCAGTGAAGTTGTCAGCATCGATGTTGCCGATCACCTCGCCGCCGCACAGCCGCGCGGCCATGTTGCGCGAATGGCTGAAACTGAAGAACTGGGCGTGGTCGTAGCGGTAGTAGACGAGTCTTCCCGACGCGAGCTCGCTGGAGAACTCGGCCTGGAGCCAGGAGGCGACGTCGTCGGGCGAGCCGTAGTCCAGGATCACGAACTCGAGGCTGGGATGGTCGGCATTCCAGGCGAGATTCCGGGCGAGGGTCTGCTGCAGATGATGACGCCGTCCCATGCAGACGGTGAAAAAAGACAAGCGCGGCGCGGCGGCCTCCTCCCGAGGGCTGGACATGCCGTTCACGAGGCCGGATCGCCGGTGCGACAACTTTTCAGGGAAACACAAGCGCGCTGAAAATCGCCGATGCTAAGCATGTATTCTCCGGTCATCTCTCATTGTCGGCGCAGGAAAAAGTTCAGTCAACAGAGGCAGCTATACTCGACGGCGACACTAGCTGCGGTCAATGTTCCGCGGCACGGGGAACTGGAGTTCCTGGTGACGCGAAGGGAATTGGGTGGGACTGAAACGGCCATGATGCTTCTTCTTCAAAACGATGGCGTCCACTTGCAACAGGCATTCGAGTTGCTGGATGCTGGCGGTAGCCTAGTCGCGCGTGTCGTCGGCCAGCCGGATGGGACGGTCGCGGTCGAGCCCGACCCGTATGGCTTGGCCGGCTCCTGGAAACGCGACGGCCTGGCGCTGCTCATCGTCGATGCCGCCGGGGCGACCGTCGCTCGCTTCGTGTCGCAGGGCCTCGACGGCCGCGGTCGCCGCCTCTTCTGGGGTGCGGTGAAGGTCGGCCCGCACTGGCTGGAGCATTGCCTGCGAATCGGGGCGCGGCCCTCGCGCCGGATCTCGCTGTGCACCACCAGCCGGAACCGGCTGCACCACGTGCGCGAGACCTTGCCGCAAAACATTTCCGACAATAGCGACTATCCCGACCTCGAGTTCGTGCTGCTCGACTACAATTCGAGCGATGGCCTTGGCGACTGGGTCCAGCGGGAACTCGGAGACGAGATCGCCAGCGGCCGGCTGCGCTACTACTTTACTGGCAAGCCGACGCACTTCCACGCCACCCATTCCCGAAACATGTCGCTTCGTCTCGCCAGCGGCGACATCGTCTGCGTCGTCGATGCCGACAATTTTACCGGCCGCGGTTTTGCCTCCTACCTCGCCGAACAGGTGGAGCCCGACAACGTCCTGATCGGCTGCCGGTTGGAAGGCGACGAGTTCATGGTGGCCTTCGACGAAGGGTGCGTCGGGCGATACGCCCTATACAAATCGACCTTCCTAGATGTCGGCGGCATGGACGAGGCGCACGTCGGCTGGGGTTACGACGACATGGACCTTTTCCGTCGCCTGCGCGGCAGAGGATATCGCTGCCAGTCGATCGAACCGCGGTACGCGCGCTGCATCCCGCACGACGACGTCGAGCGCAGCAGGGAACTGCACTACCGGGAGCTCGGCCGCGAGCACGTGGGGGGCGAGGGCAGCGTCTGGGTGAACAAGCGGCGCAGCGACGACAACATCGCGAACGGCCGCCTTGTCCTCAACGAGGGCCGTATCGGCTGCGGCGAAGTCGTGCGCAACTTCGGTGAGGAGAAGATCATCCTCTCGCCCCTGTCCGCGCGGGCGGCCTGAGGGTTCGCATGGATCGGCGTGCCTTCCTCGGGAGGCTCTTGCTCGGTTCCTGGAGCGGCCCTCTGACCGGGGTCGCGCACGCTGCCGACCCGCTCGCCGTGCTGCGAGAGACCCCGCTGTTTGCCGATCGCGTGGCGGCCGGGATGTTGCCACCGGTTGGTCAGCGGATTCCGGCCGCGCCGCTGATCGTCAGGACCTTCACCGGCAACGACGGGCCGGGCCGTCCGGGCGGCCAACTCACCATGCTGGTGACGGGCACTCGCGACAACGTGCTGATGACGATCTACAGCTACGCCCGGCTGATCGTCTACGATTCGGCCCGCGCGCTCGTGCCCGACATCCTCGAGGGATGGGAGGTGAACGACGGCCGCGACTTCACCTTCAGGCTGCGACCCGGCCACCGGTGGTCGGATGGCCATCCGTTCACCACCGAGGATTTCCGGTTCTACTGGGAAGACGTCGCCAACAATCCCGAGCTGTCTCCTTCCGGTCCACCTAACGAATTGCTGAGCGATGGCCGGCCGCCGCGCGTGACCTTCGTCGACGACCTCACCGTCCGATTCAGCTGGGACTCGCCCAATCCCTACTTCGTCGAGAGCCAGGCGCGGGCCGCCCCGCTCTTCCTCTTTGTGCCGGCGCACTACTTCAGGCCGTTCCATCCGAAGTACGGCGGTGGGGCGCCGGCCGAAGAGGGCGGGCGCGGCTGGGTGCGACCATTCCGGCGTCGGCTCGACGCGATGTTCGCCAACGACGTCTCGGGTATGCCGTCGCTCAATCCCTGGGTGCTGGCGACGCCACCGCCGGCTCAGCGCTACGTCTTCGAGCGCAACCCCTATTATCACCGCGTCGACGAACGTGGGCAGCAGCTTCCCTATGTCGATCGGTTCGTCTTTGTCGTTACGACGCCAACCCTGATTGCGGCGCGCTCCGGCCTCGGTGAATCCGATCTGCAGGCTCGCTGGCTCAAACTGCGTGACTATACCTTCCTGCAGAACGGGGCGAAGACGTCAAGATTCACGGTGCGGCTCTGGGAATCCGGCACCGGTTCGCAGCTCGCGCTGTATCCCAACTTCAACGCCAACGATCCCGAGTGGCGCAAGGTCCTGCGCGACGTCCGCTTTCGCCGCGCCCTCTCGATGGCGATCGACCGGGCGGAGCTGAACGAGGCCGTCTGGCTGGGACTCGGAAAGCCCTCCAACAACACCGTCTTGCCGCGCTCGACCCTGTTTAGGCCCGAGTACGCGACTCGATGGGCCGGCCATGATCCGTCGGCCGCGGCGGCGCTGCTCGACGAGATGGGACTGGCCGTGCGCGGCGCCGACCGGCTTCGCCGGCTGCCCGATGGGCGTCCGCTGGTGGTTGTGGTCGAGAGCCAGAGCGAGCAGACGGAGGAGGCAGACGCTCTCAAGTTGATCGGCGAGCACTGGCGCCGGGTCGGCGTCGGCATGCTGGTCAAGCCTCAGACATTCGAGAACTTCTGGCTGCGCGTTACGTCGGGCGAGGCGGTCATGACGGCCTATGGCGGGCTGTTCAACGCCGTGCCCGGGGGGGCGTCGAGTCCTAGAGAGTACGCGCCGACCATGCAGGGCGGCCTGCAGTGGCCCAAATGGGGGCTGTTCTTCGCGTCCCGGGGGAAGCTCGGCGAACCGTGCGATGTCCCGGAGGCGAGCGGCCTGCTCGACGAGGTGCGGGCATGGGAGCAGGCGTCCGACGAGGCCGGTCGGCGACGGGCCTGGCACCGGATTCTCGAAGCCACCGCCGGGCAGGTCTTCACGATCGGAACCGTGAACAGCCTCCCGCAGCCCATCGTGGTCGGCGCGAAAGTACGCAATGTGCCGCAAGACGGACTCTTTGCCTGGGACCCCGGAAGCTACTTCGGCGTCTACCGGCCCGACACGTTCTGGCTGGATTCCTGAACCGAGTTCCGGTTCACAGGATCTGCCGGCGAACGAGACGCAGGAAAGGTCCTTCCTCACCGACCAGCGCGTCGAAGCTGCCCTGCTGCACGATCCGCCCAGCTTCCAGCACGATGATGTGGTCGGCCGAACGGATCGTGCTCAGCCGGTGGGCGATGATGAGGCGGGTCGCGTTCATCCCCTCTAGGCTGCGCCCGACAATCGCCTGTGTGCGGTTGTCGAGGGCGCTGGTTGCCTCGTCGAACATGATCAGCCGCGGCCGGTCGACCAGTGCCCGGGCGATCATCACGCGCTGGCGTTGACCACCCGACAGTTGGCCACCGCCCTCGGTGACCATGGTGTCGAGTCCGTGCGGCAGGTTGGCGATGTCGTCCTCGAGACCGGCCAGCCGGACCGCCTCCATCGCCTGCTCGCGCGTCGCCCAGCCGCCCATTGAGATGTTCTCGTAGAGGGTCCCGGGGATCAGGCCGGACGATTCGAGAACGGTGCCGACCTGGCGCCGCACGCCGCGCAACTCGAGTGTGCCGAGATCCTTGCCGTCATAGAAGATGCCGCCGCGCTGCGGCTTCTCGAAGCCCAGCAGCAGCCGCAGCAGCGTCGACTTGCCGGAGCCGGACGTGCCCACGAAGGCAATGCTGGCGCCGGGACGGACCTCGAAGTCGATGTCCTGCAACGTCCACGGTGCGTCGTCGGCGTAGCGGAACCAAAGGTTGCGCACGGCGAACTGGCCGCTCAGGCGGCCCGGATCGCTACGCCGCCCGTCGACCTCGAGCGGCGCATCGAAGATCGGGCGCACCCGGGCCAGCAACGGTCCGACGCCGATTGCGGCGTTCATTACTGTGGCGAGGTTGACGATCGCCGCGGTGAACTGGGCAAAGGCGCCGTTGAAGGCGGCGAAGGCGGCGACATCGATCGGATGGGAGCCGCCACCGGCGATGGCGAGTACGCCCAGCGTCCCGAGGATCGGCAGGCTGGTGGAAATCACGACGTCCCAGGCGCGGACGGCGCCCGACCTGCCGTTGGCTGCCCGCTGCTCGGTGAAGGCGTTCGACCAGCGCGCGAAGGTGCGCTCCTCCGCGGCAGCGACCCGCAGCTTGGCGATGCCGCCGAGGATCTGCATCAGCAGGCCGGTGACGAGGCCTTTGTTGGCGAGCACGACGGCGTCCAACCGCATCTTCCGGCGTCCCTGTAAGAACAGGATGACCGCCGCGACCAGCGCGTAGCCGACCGCGAAAGCGGTCATGGCAGCGTCGTAGATCAGCATGATTCCGAGGCTCGTCAGCGCGAACGTGCTGCCGATCAGCAGATTGAGGTTGTGGCCCGACAACATGCGCCTGACGGTGTCGATGCCCATGATGCGGGCAGCCAGGTCGCCCGCCGTGTAGCGGCGGAAGAAAGACGTGTTCAGCCGCAGCACGCGATCCCACACCGCCGGTTGCAGACGGCGATCCACGGTTGAGCTCAGCCGGATCATCGAAATGGCGCGCACGACATGGAAGCCTGAATTGCCGATCGCCGCCGCGACCAGCAGGATCATCATGTCGATCAGCAGCGAGGTTCGCGCGTCGGGCACTGCGACGCCGACCACGGCGCCGGTTGCTATGGGGATCAGGAAGGCCGACAGGGTCGAGCCGACCGCTCCGAAGAAGATGTGACGAATGTCCCGGCGCGTGCCGAAGAAGGCGAATCGGCCGACCCCCATTGGTGTCGCCTGTTCGGGCAGGGTCGGGTGGATCGTCAGAGCCACTGGCGCGAGGCGGGCGGCGACCGCGGCATCGACCACTGTCTCCCGGCCGCCAACCGCCTCGACCAGCCGCCATCGGCCGCGTCGCCACAGTACGGCGCGCGGCTGGTCGTCGGTCTTCGTTCGCGCGATCAAGGGCGCGCTTTCCTTCTTCCACCAACCGGGCTCGAGGGCGACCTCGCAAACCCGGAAGCCGCTGGCGTCGCCCACCGCCTCGAGGCGTTCGAGCAGGGTTGCCGTGGGCGTCGCCCGGCCGGCATCCCGGAGTTTGATCCCCTCGTGCCGCGCAATCGCGGCCAGTGCCTGGGACAGCGGGTCGTCCGCCCGGTCGGTGACGAGCGCAGCGACCGGACGCAGGGACGCCGCCGCGCCCAGCCGCCGCAGGGCCGTTCGGACGCCGGATTCGTCCCGGGCGCGCCGTTCGATGGGCCGCGATTCCAGCATGGCATCGTGAGCTAGCAGGTGCCGGCCGAGTTGCGCCGCAATGGCGACCAACGGCGCGGTAAGGAGTTCCGGAGCGGACCCCGAGATGGCCTCGGTCGCGACAGCCTGTACCGTGACCTCGTCCATTGTCGTCGCGGTCACCTGATCGGCCAATACCAGCAGTGGCAGGGGCGGCGCGGTCTCGCTATCGATTGGGCCCGCGTATCGTAGCGCCGGCCGGTCAGCCTTTAGCCATAGCACCTGCCGCGCAGTCACCGTGGCACCCTTCGACAGCGCGCGGCTCTCGCCCGCCGCCAGCGGGATAGCGGAGGAGTCGGCCGAGGCTGCGCCCGGCGAGGCCAGGAGCGCGCCATACCAGGCTTCGATCGTTGGCGACGGGGGGATGCCGGCGACAAACCAGGGGCCGTCTGGCGAGCCATCCTCCTCGATCAGTACGAAGGCCACGCCCGGGGCCGCGAGCGGGAAGACGGCGGCGCCCGCCGGCAGCGAGGCAATGAAGTAGCGTCGTCCGAATAGCCCCCGTGAATCGCGCACCGAGCCGTACAGCCGTCCCGGCCGACCGATCGTTCCCGGCGTGGCAAGGGTCGTCAGGTCGAGAGATCGCCGGTCGATTGGGTTGGAGGCCGTCATGTTCAGGCCGCTTGCTCTGCCAGAACCAGGCGTGCGTAGGCGCCCGCTTTCGACATCAGCGACGCGTGCGTTCCCCGCTCCACCACCTTGCCACGATCGAGAACGACGATCTCGTCGCATTCGCGAATGGTGCTCAGCCGGTGGGCGACCAGGATGCAGGTCATGCCACGGCGGCGTATCGCCTGCAGGATGTGATGCTCGCTGTCGGCGTCGAGCGCGGCCGTCGCTTCGTCGAGCACGAGGATCGCCGACTCCCTGACAAGACCCCGCGCAATCTCGATGCGTTGCCGCTGGCCGCCGTTGAGATTGCGCCCGTCTTCCTCGATGACCGCCTCGAAATTTCCGGTAATGGCCTGCACGATTGGCGTCAGGCCCGCATCGTCGGCTGCCGCCAGCAGACGATCGTTGTCGACGGTCTCGTCCCAAAGGGTGATGTTGTCGCGCACCGTTCCACCGAACAGGCGGATATCCTGGTCGACCGATGCGACGATGTCGGCCAGCCGCTCGCGGCCCCAGTCCTGCAGTGAGTAGCCGTCGATCAGGATGCGACCCGACCGGGGCTGATAGAGGCCGGTGATCAGGCGCCCAAGCGTCGACTTACCACTACCTGATCCGCCGACCAGAGCGACCCACTGGCCCGGCGCGACCTCGAGCGAGAAGCCTTCGATCAACGGCGGGAGGGCTTCGTCGTAGCCGAAGCTGACGTCCTGCATCGACACGGAGCCGGAGGCGCGCGCGTCGGCCGGTGCGGCTGCCGTGGCGGCGAATCGCCAGTCCGGACCGTTTTCAAGGACCTCGTCCAGTCGCGTCAGGTCGGCCGACGCTTGCTGCACCTTGCCGGCGACGTCGACCAGTTGCTGCAGCGGCGAAGCGAAGCTCAGCAGCAATCCCTGGAAAGCCACCAACCCGCCGACGCTCAGGTGGCCGTCCATGATCCGCAGGGCGCCGACGCCCAGCACCGCCGCTGAGGTAAGGCTGAGGATTACGATGGGCACTTGGCTCATCACCAGCTGGTAGACTGCCATCCGCTGCTCGGCGTTGACGACGCGGGCATGCAGTCCGGTCCAGCGGACGAAGAAGGCGTTCTCTCCGGCGCTCGACTTCAGGGCCTCGATCGCCTGGAGGCCGATGATCGACATACCGAACAGCCGGCCCTGCTCGGTCTGCAAGCCCAGCGCGGTGTCCGCCAGAGATCTGCGCAGGAACGCCACCAGCACCAGGTTGAGGCTGCTGCTCGCCAGCACGATCGCGGCCAGCACCACGTCGTAGGAAAGCATGACGATGCCGAGAAAGGCGGCGGTCATGCAGCTCGCGGCCGTGTTGCCCAGGTCGCCGGCGATCAGCGTGGCGACCCGGTCGTTGGATTCGATGCGGCTGACGAGGTCGCCGCCGGTGCGCCGCCCGAAGAATGAGACAGGTAGGCGCAGGATGCTCTGCAGGAACGCCGCCGACTGCTCCAGCGCCAGACGCATCTCAAGCCGTAGCAGCGCCATGCCCTGCAGCCATCGCAATGTCATGTTCAGGGCGAATGCCGCCGCGAGGCCGAGCAGGATGGGCCCCAACCAGTCGCTGTAGTGATTGACCAGGATTTTGTCGACGAACACCGCCGTCATGCCCGGCAGGATGATGCCCGGGACGACCAGCATGACGCTGATCCAGGCGATGAAAGCGACGACACCGTAAAGGTTGCCGAGCCGAGCCCGCAGCCGTGCCACCAACCCTCGGCCCGCCGCGCGCCGGTCCAATTGCTTCACCGGCAGCTTCGGTAAGGATGTCTGGCTCATCCGTCGATGCTGAGGAGCTTGCGCAGCGCCGGGATCACGAGCGTGATCGGCCGCACGCGCTCGACGATGATGTCGACGCCGGCGACGGTCCCGGACGGGATCTTGTAGGGCGGGCCGTTGCCGCTCCACCACTGGAAGCCGCTGGCGTTTTCCGCGGTTGGCATCAGCTCGATGTGGGCGAGCAGCGCCTCCTGCCCGCCGAACAGACTGCGGGTGAGCTGGCGATTGTGCAGGATGCGGTCGACGTCCCTATCCGACACGTCCTCATCCGAGACGCGGACCACGCGCCCCTTCATCGAACCATACTCCTGCCGCTTGACGCTGGTGGGCACGACTTGCGCCTCCATGCCGGCGACGACTCGTTTGCGGGCGTCGCCCTTGAGCAGGGCAACGAGTTGGAAGTATCCGTCGCGGCCCTGTCCCACCGTCGCCACGACCTCGCCGGGGGTCACGACATCACCGATGCCGATCCGTACCTCGCGGACGATGCCGCTGGTTGGCGCCGTGACAGTCGTCCCGACCGCCATCTCGGCCTTAAGGCGATCAATTTCCGCCTTCTTTAGGTCGATCTCGAATTGGTGCAGGCGTTGCCTCTCGAGCAAGTCGTCGCGCTTGGTCTCGGCCGCCAGTTGCACCGCGACGCGCCTGGCGCCCGACTCGGCCAGCGACAAGGCGATCTGGTCGTATTGCTCCTGCTTGGCGATCACCTGGGTCTCCGTGATCATGCCCTTGTCGCGGAGCTTGCGATAGCTTGCCACCAGGTCTTCCAGCCGGTCGCGGAGCTTCGAGTTCTTGGTGACATGTTCCTCGATCGCCTCGATCTGGCGCCGCACGCCTTCTTCGCTGGCCTCGATCTGCTTGGCGTGCGCCGCCTTGAGGGTGGCGAGGTTGGCTTCGAGGTGTTGCAGTTCAGCGGTCGCATTCTGGCTGCGCACCGAGAGGAGCCTTTGCTCGATTACCGCCACCGGGGCGCCAGCCTTGACCTCGTCACCGGGCCGTACGAGGACTTCGATGACCGGTCCGCCAGAGGTCGCGGCGATGGCGAAGTTGCCCTGCCGATCGGCCAGCACGACACCATTTCCCTCGACGTGCGTCGGCACCGATCCGAAGACCGCCCAGACGAGCGCCGCCAGCACGACGATGGTCGTCGCAGCGGCAAGCACTCGCATCGCCGGAGGGATCAAGACGATTCTCTCCGCCAGCAAGCCGGACGTCTCAGGGCTACGGTTCGGCACGGGTGCGCTCACGCGGAGTCGTCCGAAACCTGCATAGTCGGAGAACTACTAGACATCTGTTGGGAATACTTCATGCACGCGGTAGTCCACAAGGGAGTACCGTGCGGGGCACTGTCTCAGTTTGAATCGAGTTCAAAGAAGAAGACGCCAGCAAGGAACCATGTAGGGGCCTCCTTGGCCGGTGCCCATTGAAGGTAAACCGCTCGACGCCGTAATCGCCCCAGTCAGCAAGTGCGGGCTGCGGCCAAGCTGGTCATTAACCCATGTGGTCTGGAACGGATGGAGCGATCTTCTTCATGCGCCGTAATTTGTTCGCTGGGAAGCCAGTTCAAGTCGAGACAGTGCTGCCGCGCGCAATCCTCGCGCCGTCTCGGTCTCGATCGAAATTCACCATGAGCTGATCCGCTGGACGGTGTGCTGTCATGACTTCGGATCGGGAAGGCGTAGTCACGGCCGCTGCCTGCGAATTTTATGCTTCCAGTTCTCTCCTTTGCCCACGCTGGCACGCCGCTCTCGGGAAGAAGAGCGAACTTCGGGAGACGCCTTTGACAGTCCCCGGCGCGCGCGCTTCTCCAGGATGACCGGGGAGCCTTCGAGCCGGATGCTGTCGTGGTCGACCGCGACGTTTTCCAGCAACAACCGCATGCAGGCCTGCCGCAGCTCGGGCGGCCTCTCGACGAGGCGCTTGCGCATTTCCATCGACAAGGTCTTCAGCTTCTCGGACGACAGCTCCAGTTCGTCGATCTGCAAAATTTTTGGCAGGCGGGGGATGTCGCGGACCAGCTTCAACTTATGCGAGCGGAGGGCAACCAGGCGTTCCCGCAGCTCCGGTGCGTCGGGTTCCATGACGCCGCTCTCGACGAGCGACAGCAATCTGGACACGGGGGCATCAGCGGGACCGGCAGGATCGCGGGTCTGGCGGAGCTTTTCGCGCTGACGAGCGCGGCCTCTTTCGCATGGACCATGTGGCCCTGGAGCAAGCAACTCGGCCAGCTGGTCCGTTGCGAACAGTTGCTCGGAGAGGTGCCCCAGGACCATGTCGTCGAGGCGATCCCCACGGATGCACCGGCCGGGACAGGCGGTCTTGGCGACGGAGCGCAAAAGCGAGGGCGCCACAAGCCGCCTCGCGGTGCTCGTGGCGGCAGGCGCATCAGCACGGCTTGGCCGCTCTGAGCCAGGGTCGCCTTCTGTAGAGAGAAACGGGAACAAAGTCCCTGACGAACGTCCCTGACAAACACAGTGGCGCTGTGGACGGATCGCCCGCCTTGATCGAGTAAACTTCGGAAAATCCTGACAGAGCGCTCCTATTTTGCTAGTCCTCACGCTACGTCCCCGTAGCTCAGCCGGATAGAGCAGCGGTTTCCTAAACCGGAGGTCGGAGGTTCGAATCCTCTCGGGGACGCCAATTC
>Ga0182739_1000766_pt1 | contig 37485 bp, 31 predicted proteins | sample eDN5th30CBELigBY_FD_128873 | JGI IMG/M metagenome (GOLD analysis project Ga0182739, IMG submission 128873) | Enriched backyard soil microbial communities from Emeryville, California, USA - eDNA 5th pass 30_C BE-Lig BY (version 2) (version 2) | ecosystem: Environmental > Terrestrial > Soil >... | reverse complement strand
CACATAAAAATATTGAATGAATTGGATTAGTTGGAACGCCGTATGAGGTGAAAGTCTCACGTACGGTGTGAGGTGGGGGAAAAGCTGGCGATAACTTCAAAAGCTTACCTATCACTATAATAAGTCTTATTGGACTTATAAGACAGTAATGGGAGAAATCATAAGATATAAGCCCTGTTTGACTTACTCACAATATCTATAAATAGTTGAACTACCTATAAAATAATTTGTTTTTCCTTTATTATTTAATTTTCGTAAAAATTGAATTTGTTGTTTAAGATTCAAAAAAATTTTCCGATAAGAATAAAAGTATTTATTTAAATATTGGAAAGGTTGGTCATTATACTTATATTAAATGAATCTATTGTTTCTCCACTTCTGTTGGAAACAATAAAAAGACTTCAAATTCCTATTTTAGATCGTGGAAAATGGATTGAAAAATATCTAACTTCATCGTTAAACGTACAAAGTGAAACTCAATTTTTTTATGGTAAAACTAATAATCGGTTGCTTACAAATTCTGAGAATGGAATCTCTTTATTAGGAAAGTTTTTTCCTGAAAGTAAAGAATATTTGTGGTCCAAATTGTTGAAGGATAAAAGTCAGGTACGTTCCTTATTTCATTCTTTGTATCCAGATTTTTATTTTAATGAAGTTCCTTTATCGCAGATTGATGAAATACCAAAAGAAACAATTCCATTTCCTGTTGTTGTTAAACCAAACATCGGTTATTCCAGTGTAGGGGTTCAAAAAGTGAAAGAATTGACAGAATGGAGCACTGCAGTAAAACGTTTAAAAGAAGAGTTATTAAAATCTCGCAATTTATATGAATCCACAGTAATTGCCAATGACTCTATTTTAATTGAGGAATGGATCAAGGGTGAGGAGTATGCTGTTGATGGTTACTATAATGAAGATGGAGAACCGGTTATATTAAATGTGTTTAAGCGATTGTTTAAAGATGAATATGATACTTCTGATCGTATTTATTTTACATCTAGAGAGGTAATTAAGGAGACTTATGAAGAAGTTCTTCAGTTTATGAGAGATTTAAAGACTTTATTACCACTATGTAATTATCCAGTACATTTTGAATTTCGTAAAAATGAAAATAGAGTTATACCGATTGAAATTAATCCATTACGTTTTGCAGGAGCTGGAACAACTGATCTTGGTTTTCATGCTTATGGAATCAATATGTACGAGCATTATTTCAGAGGTACGAAGCCAGATTGGGAGCATATTCTTGAAACAATGGATCATTATACATATAGTTTTTTCTTTGCTGAAATTCCGACGTATATAGATATAGAAAGTATAGAAACTGTTAATCACATTGGGTTAAAAGGGGAGTTTTCTCAAGTACTTGAGTATCGAATGCTACCTAAAAAAAATGATCGAAGTATAGCTATTGTTTTTTATAGAAGTGAGGATTTGACTGAAAATGAAAGGTTACTACATTTAGATATAACTAATTATCTTCATCGTAGAGAGTTAGTATTCAAATAGGGTGATTTTATTAAGTAATAATATGGTATCCATAATGCTACTCAATAGAGTGGGCTACTGCATTTGTTAGTGTAAAACTAACAGTATATTATTTTAAATTTACATAGTTTTAAATATTATGTTGAAATTTGTTGAAATTTGTTGAATTTAGGAACGATTTAATTTATTATAAATAAGGAATTGATTCTATATTCCTATTTTTGTAAAGGCAAACTATTCGAAAGGGTAGGACGCAAAGCCTAGGGTCTAAGGTCAGATAGGTTTTATTACCTACTCACTATGATAGCCCGGTTACCAAATTTTGTATTATTTATATATTTTATTTGGCTATTCTATGTTTTAGAATAGCCTTTTAATTTTAAAGAAAAGGTGAGGGTGGAAAAGTAATACAAACAAATAATAACTTGTTGAATAGTTCGTATCCCATAATGGAAAGAAGGGGGAAGGGATACAGTGTTCAGAAAGAAAATATCAATTTCGGGACAGGAGATTAATGGAATTGAGCAGATTGGGACATACCTGGAGAATAAATGCAGCAGAGACCTCTATAAAAAGGGGAACGTAGGTATCATGTTTACTGAGTACATTAATGGGTTTAACCCGCTAATAAAATGTCACTTTTGCTAATGAAGCTAAAAGTAATCTCACCGTAGAATAAATCCTCTATAAAGCTACAAGATCTTTTGATAAAAGGGTATGTATTATCGACTATTATTCGACAATATATTTTTAATTTTGTAAATCCTTCTTTTGCTTAAATATCCAATCTAGATACAAAGTTAGTTAAAATAAGGGGACATAATAAAAATGAAAAAATTTAAAAAAATAAAATGGAATCCAAAACGCTCTTTATCACTACAACTATTTTGGGGCTACATGATTCCTTTTGTGGTACTTGCCATAGCGGTTGCTAGTTTTATTTTTTACATAAGTAATAACATCATTAATAAACAGGTATTACCACAGTTTAATGAACGTTTATCCGAAAACGCAAAAAATCTTGTAGGTAATCTTAATGCAGTACTAATAGAAAATGTGATTACATCGCCCGAAAAATATGGAGATGAATTGATACAAAAACTGGATAAGTTCGTAGAAGACAAAAATGGCATTGAATATGTTTATGTGCTTGCACGAGGAGATGACGGTTCAGAACGAATTGTAGCATTGAATGGCAGCAAAGATCTTATGGTAGAGTCGCCTTTTACGGATGATCAAGCAAATTCACTAGATAATCATACAGAAGTACTAAGTGATATATATAAGGATAAATGGGGAATACATAAATCGTTTTTCCTACCAATTCCAAATACAAATGCAATTGTAGGTATTGATATGGATGCCTCCTTTATTAATGAATTGCAAAATAAAATAATAATCTATATCATTAGTATGTTTGCCATTATGTTTACAATAGGTCTTATATGTGCCATTGTAATCGGTAAGCAAATAACAAAACCTGTTGAAACATTACTAAATTATACTCGTGAATTTGCTAAAGGTGACTTAAGTAAGGCTAATGTTGTGAAAAGAGAAGATGAAATAGGGGAGCTATCTAAAGGGTTTGAATATATGAGAGAAAACCTAGCTCATATTATAAATAATGTTCGATTAAACGCGCAAAACATTAATAACACTAGTGCCACCTTAAAGGTAGCCTTTGATGAAATGGTGGAATCTTATAATCAAATTGTAAATGGTACAAAGGAAGAAGCTGCCGCATCCGAACAAAGAGCGAATCATATTGATTCAATTTCTAATATGATGAACGCCCTTTCTGAAACAATTCATTCTTTGAATGAACAAACTAATCAAATTAATGAGTTTACTAAACAAGCCAATATTCTGGCAGAGCAAGGTACAAAGCGGGTTCAAGATACTAAAGGACAAATGAACAAAATTAAACAAAACGCACAAGCTAATAATGATAATTTAGCTGGTCTTGAAAAAGATGTAGAAGAAATTAATAATGTTGTTTCCTTAATTAGAGACATTGCTTCGCAAATCAACTTACTTTCATTAAATGCATCAATAGAAGCAGCACGAGCTGGTGATGCTGGAAGAGGATTCGCTGTTGTCGCACAGGAAGTTCAAAAACTGGCTGGACAGACAGATCAATCTATTAATATAATTTCGGAGGCTATTGAGAGGATTAATAATCAAACGGCAAAAGTTATTATAAATAATAATGAAAGCTTTAATGATATTGTCAAAGGTGTAACTATTGCAGAAAATAGTGGTCTAATTTTTAATGAGATTTTTGAATCAGTTGAAAAATTATCAAATACGGTGGAAGGTTCAGTAAGAGATTGTCATACAATTGTCGCGGCAGTAGATGAGAGCTTAGCTTCGATTCAACAAATTGCAGCAATATCAGAAGAGAGTGTGGCAACTACCGAAGAAATTTCAGCTGCTAGCATCCAACAAAGTATGACAATGGATAGCTTAAAAGAACAATATGACAGCCTAGCTAAACAAGCTGCGGAACTTGAAAAAGTGGTGAATCAGTTTAAAACCGTATAAAGTATTAATAGAAAGGTCTTAAAATCTTATATTAAGGACAAACTAACGTTTTGGAAAGGAAAACTTAGGTCTTATTATTATGTTAAATATTTTAGCATTATTACGAAGTTAGTTGACTCATCAGTTGGTGCTAAAGTGGTTGGATTGGGGTGGAATAGTTCATTAGGAATAGGTTCAGCAATACATTTAAATTGGAGTTATATTAAGGTGTAGAAGAGGTTGTGAAGAACTCTACTTAAACTCGGAGTGCTTTAGTTCAATAAGAAAAGGATCTTCGAATTGTTATTATCCCCTTATAGTAGACAGAGAAAAGAAAGGATTATACTGTCTTCTGTGGGGGGATTTTTTTATGGGGAAAATTAGAAAAACTTATATCTCGTGGTTGAAGCTGAATACATGTATTTATATCAATAACCCTGAGCCAGAATCTTCAACCCTTCAGAATAAGTAGGAGGATGGAAACTCAGCAATCAAACTTATGCTGGAGTCCCTTCGACGAGGCGAAGGTGATTTCAGTAAGAGAGCAAGAAAATGGCATATCTGAGATGAAAGAGAATCTGATCATACCTAATGAATTTTCACAGCCGTTGGAAGAGGACAGTACGGGCCCCATATCTGAGAAGGGGGTGTTGCATATCATGGAGGACGAACTCACACCGGAGATGGTGATAAGGGAGAGAGAACGGCGGGGCCTTTCGTTAGCAAAGGCAGCAGCAGAGATAGGTATTGGATATAATACGCTGAAACGATTTGAAAATAAGGAAACGAAGAGAAGGAACAAGAAGAACGACACGAAAATCACCAATTGGTTGAATGGATCAATAGACCAATAATCGTCGACCTGATAAATTTAAGAAAGTGGGCAAGGTGTATCAAGCTTTTGAACAAGGAGAGAAGGAATAGTTTAGCTGTTTTTCTTCTCCTGGAAGAAGACTCTTACCTCAAGGAATGGGAAGGGTGTAGCCCAATGAGTAGATTGGAGATGAATGCCGGTTGGCGATAGCCAAAACAACTCCATTATGGTATAGAAAGAATGTATGTTCTTATTAGGGGGGAGTGGGATACGTATATTAAGAAATAACGTTTATAAGTTTCACATCTACCCTACTAAAAAACAAATTGAACGGATTAATAAATTCTTTTTGATTTTGGTTAAACTTGCCCCGTAAGACAAGTTGCCCTTTTTTAATCATATGCATCGCTTCTATGCCACTCAGTATGTAAGTGGATGTACGAAAGGATTTCAATAATAACCTAGAACGAACATGTTTCTTGATAAAACGATAATTCTGTTCTACGTTATTATTGAAATACTTCTTTTGTCAGAGTTGCATGCCTGATGGCATGCTTTTTTCTTTTTTCAACTGCTATAGGGTAAGCCGGATTTTTATCCACTGTTATGACACTAGGTTTTGAAACATGGAAAGACTGCAAAGCTTTCTTGAAGAAGCGCTTTGCAGTCTTTTTGTCTCTTGTTTTACTGAGATAAAAATCAATCGTATTTCCTTCGAAATCAACTCCACGATACAGATACATCCATTGACCTTTTATTTTGATATTTGTTTCATCGACTCTCCAGAAATCATTTGTTGGCCTAAGATAACGTCGTATCCTTTCATCTAATTCCGATCCATATTGATGAACCCAACGCATAATAGTAGTGTGAGTTATCAATAAGCCACGTTCTTTCATCATCTCCACTAAATTACGAAAACTCAAGTTGTACCGTATGTCCAAGATATAGAGATTAATTGCCATTGTCTTGAAGTTTTTGTACCAGAACCATGAAGCAAATGGAGTGTCTACAATAGTGCCCCATTTGTGTATTTTTTGGAATTCCCATAGTCCCTTTATTTAATACAATCTTATATTTAAGAGTGGATGGTTAAAATACCTGTGAATTGGATGATGGATTTTCTTCCAACGTCATTATTATAGAATATGTTATCAATTAAATTCTTTTTTGATTGGTAAATAGTTAGCTATATTAAAAAAGAAGGATATTATTTCCATTTTTATTATGTTTTAACTTGAACTATCGAGACTTCATTTACCATTTGATTTATAGAAGTTAAACGAAAGGAATCATGGAGATTGCACTTACCACGGTAAAGAACATAAGAATTGAATTATGGAAAGGAACTAATAGGAGAGAGCTTACAAGGTATATATTAATCAAAAATTAAGCCTCGTAAAGCCCTGCAAACACTCTCGGATTTTATATACAGAGCATGATTAATGTGGTACTCGTGCGAATTAGGGCGAATACAAAGGATGTATATGAGAAGCTTTTTACTAAAGGACTTATCGTACGGTACAGCGATGCGAATTACGGAAGTATGTTCGAATTTCAGTTGGTACATCTGAAGAAAGTACTGTTCTAATTGGAGTAATGAGTTCGATTTTACAAGATAATTATTAAAAGCAATTCAAACTATTAGGAGGATGTTACTTTGAATGCTCTAGCTGAACAATTAAATGAAGCAATAAAAAACGAAAATCCATTCACATATAACATGCTGTCAGATCTAGGAAAGAAATTGTATTATCCAAAAGGAATTTTGAGTCAAAGTGCTGAGGCAAGCAAAAAAGCTTACCGTTTTGATGCGACAATTGGGATTGCGACAGAGAATCATGTCCCAATGCACTTTCAACATATACAAAAGCATTTTATAGGGTACGCACCGGAAGAGATTTATTCATATGCGCCACCAGCCGGAAAGCAAGCGTTAAGAGAACTATGGGAAGCGAAATTATTGGGAGATAATCCTTCGTTGCAAACACGGAGTTTTGGGCTACCTATTGTTACAAATGCTCTTACACATGGGTTGAGTATTACGGCAGATTTGTTTGCAAACACAGGGGATTCTGTAATTGTACCTGATAAATATTGGGGAAACTATCAATCCATCTTCCATATCCGAAGAGGGGCCAACTTATTGACTTATCCGCTCTTTAATGAAAACGGGTGCTTCCATACAGCCGCCCTTAGAAGCATTTTGTTGAAACAGAAATCGGAAGGGAAGGCTATTGTATTGCTGAATTTCCCGAACAATCCGACGGGTTACACACCTCATAGGGAGGAGATGGAAGAGATTATTTCTGCTCTATATGAAGCGGCTCAAGAAGGAATCAATATTGTAGCGATTTTAGATGATGCCTATTTTGGATTATTTTACGAAAACTCTGTTAAAGAATCTTTATTCGGTCAATTAGCCGGCTTGCATCCAAGGATATTGCCTATCAAGGTAGATGGGGTAACAAAGGAAAGCTATGTCTGGGGACTGAGAGTCGGTTTTATTACGTATGCTTCTCAAAGTTCAATCATCTTGGATGCATTGGAACAAAAAACAAAAGGCCTAATAAGGGGAACGGTATCAAGTGGATCTCATTTATCTCAAACGGTCATTTTACATTCTTTGAAATCGGCTGAATTTGAGTGGGAAAAACAACAAAAGTTTGAACTGATGAAGCGAAGAGCTAGTAAGGTAAAAGAGATATTAAATCAGGAGAAATATGAACAGTACTGGTCGTATTATCCGTTTAATTCCGGTTATTTTATGTGCTTAAAGCTTAAACAGATAAATGCGGAAGACCTTAGAATCCATTTATTAGACCGATATGGGATAGGTGTTGTTGCTATCAATTCTACGGACTTAAGAATTGCTTTTTCTTGCGTAGAAGAACAAGACATAGCAGAACTATTTGACCTTATTTATCAAGGGATCAAGGATTTAATAGAGTCTAATATAATGGGGGAATAGGAGTGAGGGCAGTATGGATCAAGCAGCCCAAACTCTAGAAGGTTGGTATTGTTTACAAGATTTCCGCAAAATCAATTGGAGAGGCTGCAAGGTTACTATCTAGTGACGAACGGTAAGAAGCCACTCGTGAATTTCTTGGTTTAATAGATGAGTGGGCCATTAATGAAAAAGAAGAAAAAGGCAGTCATGGTTTATTTCAAATCATCGGACAAAAAGCAGATATGATGTTAATGATTCTTTGGCCAACTATGGAGGAGCTTCACGATATCGAAATAGCGGTTAATAAAACCAAACTAACCGAATACGCCATACCGACCACTTTTTATATGTCTGTAGTGGAATTAAGCAATTAGTGGACTTATTACAAGTATGATGATAAATGACAACATTAGATAGCCAAAGAGGTGTATAACGAAATTGGGTTCTAGTGCAAACATTAAGATAAATGGAAAAAATGATAGTTCAACTTTCAGATAACTCTTGCTTAATATCTTTAATGATATAGAAGGATATTTTAGAAGAACCTCCTGTAAATTTTTTTCGTTTATATAGAATGTTATAACCACAAATGAAATAAGGCAAAATTAAAGGGCATGAGCCCGGTACAATATCGAATTCATGCCCAATAAGCTGTGCCTAATGAAATAACCTGTCTAACTTTATGGTGCCACTTCAGATGTCTAAAATGTGGTTTCTTTTTTGTTTTTGGTCCATAAACCTGCTCTGTTCACCGTGTATTTAAGACGAATTCCTACATAATTATAGTGTAATGATTTGATAATCTTCTGAGATTAGATTAGCTATACTTGAGTGACCTTCACTTTGAATATCTTCTTTTGTCCTCGAAAGCATCAGCGTAATAATCGCAAGCCTCTATCACACCCATAACTTTGACTTTTTTGCATAATGGTTCATTGGGGATAGCTTGTATCTTCAAATCGACCAACCCATTGCGTTCCTACAGCGTTAAAGTAGGATTCTCATGCGAAAGATGCCCCGACTTTTGAATCTTCGTATTTAAATAGGAGCGATTTTCTTCCGTCAATCCACCCCAAAGAGGAATATGGTCATTTGCCGTTAATCCGTGTGCCTTCAATGCCTTAAGCTTCTTTGGATTGTTTGTAATAAGCGTCACTGACTTCCTTCTTAATGTTTTTAACACTCGAATAGCCTGATCATAAGAGCGTGTGTCATCTTCAAATCCAAGTGCATGATTGGCTTCAACTGTGTCATATCCCTCTTGCTGTAAAAGATACGCCAATGATTTGGAAAATAGCCCAATCCCTCGCCCTTCATGATTTGCTAAATAAAAAATAGCTCCACATCCATGCTCAGCAACCATCTTCATTGATTGATGGAGCTGATAGCCACAGTCACAACGCCTACTCCCAAAAATGTCTCCTGTATGACAAATACTATGCATCCGAACAAGCGAATCCTTACCCTTCTCAAAATCTCCATAGACTAGAACCGAAGACTGCTGCCCAAAAGCTAGATTAGCAGTAGCAAGTGAATTAAGAACCTTTTCTTTTGTATTAACATCACTATCTAACTGATGCCATGTATAGTACTGAAAGTTTGCAGCGAAATTTCCTTGTTGTATCGGTAATTTTACAGGGCCAACGAGACATAAATCTGCTTTTCCGGGTGTTCGAATTATCTTCATTTTATCTATTAAAAGGTCTTCTACTTGTTTTGTTATTTTCATAGTTTAATCACCCTTAATCATCTATTTTGTATGGTATATATGAAAAGCACAAGGCATTTGGAGCTGAACATCAAAAGGCATCAGAACTGTAATAAGTTCCTTTATCATTTCCCGATAGAAGACTTCCACTTCAAGGAATGTGAAGGGCGTAGCCCAATGAGTAAGTGGGTGATGAATGTCGGTTAGTTTTAGCTAAAATGATTGAACAATACAAACATTCGTGCCACTCTATACTTGTAAGTTGTTCTTTGAAAACGGAAGATAGGGGTTCTAGCAGGAAAAACGTCTGCTAGGTAAAATCTTCAACGTTCTAATCCCCCCACACTCACCGAAGTAGCGAAAACCAAGAAGAGTAGGGAGTGTGGTGAGTCAACGTACAAGATCGTTTTGCTTTCACCGTAGGGTCTACGGGTAGAGCCTACTCCATAACTAGTGGATACACTGGTTTTCGTAGGAATCCTCCGCTTCCAGCGTTAGCTAAGTGGTGGGTAGTTCAAATAGAAGTGAAGAAGAGCCAATACATGGAGTGAAACCCATGTATTAACCCCTTTGGTCCTCTATTATATTTAAACCTAATTTACTTCTAATTATTATCGTGGAAATAATACTTATTAAAGAGACTGATACAAGAAGTAACACTAGCCAAAGGATATTGTCTACTAGGGAATTTACAATGGATTCAATACCTAAAATACTGTATGTACCAATCTTTTAGGACAGCTTCTTTTTAAATATCTGTTTCTCACTCGTGTGTTTTTTGGAAATGAGTCATAAATTCGCTAAGCGCTTTGCATGTCCCGTATGGAACAGCGTTGTATGTGGATGCTCGGCATCCTCCGACAGAACGATGACCATTCAGGCCGCTAAACCCTTCTTTCTTGGCTTCAGATAAGAATTTCTTCTCCAACCCTTCATCTTTTAATCGGAAAGTAATATTCATAAGTGAACGACTTTCAAGTTCTGCGTGACATAGATAAAATTCATTGCTGTTATCAATGGTATCATAAATCAGCTTCGCTTTTTCTTCATTCCGTTTGGCGATTTCCTTTACCCCACCTAGTTCTTGTATCCAACCTAGAACTTCCCCGAGCATATATATACCAAAGGTTGGAGGGGTGTGATATAAGGAATTGTTTTTCGCATGAATGCTATATCTCAACATAGTTGGAATAGTTGAATTGGCCTTTTCAATCATATCTTTACGGATAATGACAACCGTTACTCCGGACGGACCAAGATTTTTTTGGGCACCTGCGTAAATAAGAGCAAACTTGCTAATATCAAATGGTTTTGAGAGAATGTCGCTGGACATATCTGCGATTAAAGGAACATTTCCTGTATCGGGAAACTCGTTCCACTGGGTTCCGAATATGGTGTTATTAGACGTAAGGTGAATGTAGGCATCATCATGGTTGTACTGTAGTTCATGGAACTTAGGTATCCGACGATAGTTGCTATCCTTTGTACTAGCTGTATGATAAACGTCCCCAAATAATTTTGCCTCGGAAAAGGCTTTTTCAGACCATGCACCGGTCATGATATATCCTGCTTTTTGGTCTGGCTGCAAAAAGTTCATCGGAATCATGGAAAACTGAAGACTTCCACCTCCTTGCAAGAAAAGTACCTCATAATTTTCAGGAATAGAAAGCAGTTCCTTTAAGCGAGTAATGGCCTGGTTATGAACTTCCTCATAATCAGTGCTTCGGTGGCTTAGTTCCATTATAGACATACCACTACCGCGAAAATTAAGGAGTTCTTGTTGAGCTTTCTCAAGAACTGTTAAGGGGAGAGCAGAAGGGCCTGCATTAAAATTAAAAGTACGTTGAACTAGTTGTTTCATACCTTTCACTCCTATAATAATTTGATTGATCTTCTAAATTGTTGCTGGGTTGATAAAGTCTCTAAATGCTACCTTCTGAATCATAAGGGATTTAAGAAAAAAAGAACCACCCACTTTACGGGTATTTTAATCATCCATTTCACTATTAAGGGTCTTAGTATGCAAATGGCCGGGTTCTTTCTTAAATAAAATTGAAATAAATGATTGAACCTTTTATTTAGACAAAATATACATAGGAAATTAAAAATAATATATTTCAAAAATCATATCGATAGAATATATTAAAGTGCTTTTATTCTTAAAGGACAGTCATTTTCTTTTGTGCAGTGGATGGTCACAAAATTATAAAATTAGATGATTTCTTTTTTTGTATGTTCTTTATTATAGGAATAAAGGGGGGCGTGCTTGCAGAAGGAATGGTCAGCGGAGAGTATGTTTTCTGTCCAATGCATGATTGAAAAATTAATGTCTGCGATGGGGAAGTTCAAAAACCCGATCGAGGATGTGTGAATACATTTAAGGTTGAAATAGAAAGTGAGGATGTTTATATCGTCCTAGATAACTAGCAATATAGAAAAGAGGAAGTCCGTGATGACGTATGTAAAGCCAGAACAAGTTGTGAAAAATATGATTCAAGCAGGAGTTACTAAATCTAAGCTTTCCGTTCGAGATCTTGTAATCAGAGGAGCGTTGGCCGGAGCACTTCTCGGCTTTGGTACCACTCTGGCCTTTACTGCAGAAACACAAACACGCATGGGGATTGCAGGTGCACTGCTTTTCCCCGCTTGTTTTGTGATTATTATTCTTCTTGGACTAGAATTAGTTACAGGGAATTTTGCTTTAATTCCTTTAGCTGTTTTAGAGAAAAAAGCAACGTGGCAAGAAATGCTGACTAACTGGTTTTGGGTAATCGTTGGACATGTTATTGGTGGTTCTTTTTATGCAATGTTATATGTGATTGCGGCGACTCATCTTGGACATGTGATGGGTCATGCTGTAGCCCAAAAGATTATTCAGGTTGCTGAAGCAAAAACGCTAGGCTATTCAGCATTAGGAACTACAGGACTACTTATTGTCTTTGTAAAGGGAATTCTTTGTAACTGGATGGTAGCATTAGGAGCTGTTATGGCCATGACATCGCAATCAACATTTGGGAAAATCATTGCAATGTGGTTGCCTATTTTACTTTTTTTTGCCCAAGGGTTTGAACATGCCGTTGTTAATATGTTCGTGCTACCTGCTGGAATGATGCTTGGTGCGAATATTACGCTGTCTAATTGGTGGTTGTGGAATCAGATTCCAGTCTTACTTGGAAACCTTGTTGGTGGTTTGCTGTTTACAGGACTTGCCTTATACATGACACATCGGAGCAAAGAAGTGAAAAAGGAGAATGAACAGGGAGTGAACGGTAAGGGTGAACAAGGGCGAATGGTAAGCTAAGGAGGGACAGCAAATGGGAAAAGTATACTTAGTTGGGGCAGGGCATGGAGACCCTGACTTAATTACGATTAAAGCATTAAAGTGTATTCGAGAAGCGGATATTATTTTATATGATCGCTTAGTAAATAAAGATTTATTAGAGGAAGCGAAACAAGCTACTACACTTATTTATTGCGGTAAACTTCCAAATAATCATACCATGAAACAAGAGGCGATTAATGCTCTGTTAGTTCAATGTGGAAAACAAGATAAAATTGTCACCCGTTTGAAAGGTGGAGACCCTTTTGTATTTGGCAGAGGGGCTGAAGAAGCTGAGGTGTTAGTGGAGAATGGCATTCCTTTTGAAATTGTTCCGGGCATTACATCGGGAATTGCCGCTCCAGCTTACGCAGGAATTCCAGTTACACACCGCGATTATGGAAATTCATTTGCGGTTATAACGGGGCATGGTGTAAAAGGGAAGCCTAGCAATATCAATTGGGGAGGGCTGGTGAAAGGGGTAGATACGCTCGTCGTTTATATGGGAGTGGGTAATCTACCGTACATTTGTCAGTCTCTGCTTAACAATGGGAAAAGCTCGGATACGCCAATTGCTATAATTCATTGGGGAACAAAGACAGAACGGCGTACGGTCACGGGGACACTTAGTACGATTGTAGAAATTGTAAAAAGGGAAAAGATTGAAAATCCAAGTATGATTATTATTGGAGATGTAGTAAAGGTAAGAGAAAAAATTGCTTGGTTTAAGGAAGCTAACTTAGTAGAATCCCAGTGGCTTTTAACAGGGGAAAGCGTATGAGAGCTGTTTTATATGTGTGCCATGGTAGCCGGGTGCAAGAAGGTTGTCAGCAAGCCATTGAATTTGTTCAAAAGACACAAGAGCTAGTGTCAGTACCGATTCAAGAAATTAGTTTTCTAGAATTGGCTCATCCGACAATAGAAGAAGGCTTTACCCGATGTATTGAACAAGGAGCAACAGAAATAGCGGTTATTCCCGTCCTTTTATTAGCCGCAGGACATGTTAAAAAGGATATACCGGAAAAACTAGAAGCTCTACAAACCCTTCACCCTTACGTAAAAATTTCCTTTGGCAAGCCTTTTGGCGTCCATGAAAGAATTGTCGACGTTTTATTAGAAAGAATTCAAGAAAAGACAACGATTATAAAGAAAAATATAGCGGTCCTACTGGTAGGACGCGGAAGCAGTGATGCAGATACAATTCAAAATTTTGAAGAAATTATTCACTTTTTCCACACTAAAACCAACTTCTCTTATGTAGAGTCCTGTTTTTTAGCCGCAGCAAAGCCTCGTTTTGAAGATTTGTTAAAAGAGACCCTTGCAAGAGATGTAGATTCCATTATAGTGATTCCTTATTTATTGTTTACAGGTCTGTTAATTAAAAGTATAGAAAAAACAATTGATATGGTACGATCAGATAAGGATATTACTCTATGTGATTACTTGGGATTCCATCCATACCTTAGCGAAGTTTTGGCAGACCGAGTGAATGAAGCGTTACAGCAGGAAGGAATGATGTTGGTTCAGTACGCTTGATTTACAACAGAGTGATGAATATGTCGAGTTAAGAGGGTGAATACATTGCAACAATGGATAAAGGAAGTAGCTAGAGGCAAGCGTGGTGCAAAAGATCTTTCTTATAATGAAACGAGAGAGCTTGCCCGTTTCATTGTGGAAGGAAAAGCAACGGATGCTCAAGTTGCTGCTTATTTTATTGCAGAACGCATTAAGATGGAGTCTCCAGAAGAGTTACTGGCAATTTGTTCAGACTTTTCAAGAGAACACGGACAAGCTACATATAAAAGAGTCTATCCGTGATAATATAGTCGATTTTGCGGGAGCGTATACAGGCAGAAATTTATTTGCAGCAACAGTACCAGCTTCTATTTTATTTTTCCTGTTTGTATTTTTCTTCTCAGAGATTCATCCGAAATGTAATTAAGAATAAACCATTCAAAACATGATCTGCTCCGTTCGTATTATAAGGTCAGTGTAATTGAGGAAGTCTTAATGATTAAGATTGAAAAAACGACATTCAAGGGGGAATGTCGTTTTTTTATTATTGTTTATTATTCAATTTCTTTTTTTCAAATGAATCATTTGTTTATTTTTAGACAATCATAGATATTTTACTATTCCATTTAGTTTTACGTTACTAGGCCTAATCTAGTATTGTAACGTGTGCATGGCAATTATATTTGTGAAGTGGATGGTTAAAATGTCTATTTATTGGATGGTTAGTTTTTTTCTAAATCTCTTATCATAGAAGGGAAGGTGATATCAACTAGCCATCTTGTTTTTATTTGAATAATTAGGTAGGCGAAGGATGATGTGGCGACAGGAGTTTCCCAGGTTCCAGTTAAGGGAAGCAACAAAGCCGATTGCTAGAAGCACGATTATTTTGTCGAGTAAATCCGTAAAAGCAAGAGAGGTTAAGATATAGATTTGGCCATAATGTTCCAATTGGCTGCCACAGCAGGATAGACTGTATTAGCAGAGATTGCTGATGAATATAGAAGCTAGGGAAAAGCTGCTATTTAAGGCTAAACGAGAATAGAGAAAAGGATAGATATAAATTAACAAGGATAATCCGTTTGATCTATGAATGGAAGAAGGAAAGAGCGATGAACAAAGGAAAAGTGTATTTAGTAGGAGCAGGTCCAGGTAATCCAAAGCTTATTACGGTTTACGGACTAGAATGTATTAAAAAAGCAGACGTCATTGTGTATGACCGTTTGATTAGTAAGGAGCTATTGAATCATGCAAAAAAGGAAACAGAACTAATCTATTGCGGAAAATCGCCAGGAAAGCATGAGCTCATTCAAGAACAAATTCATACGCTTTTGGTTGAAAAGGCTTTAGCTGGAAAGATAGTGATACGATTAAAAGGCGGTGACCCTTTTGTATTTGGTAGAGGGGGAGAAGAGGCGGAAGTTCTTGAAAAACAGGGTATTTCATATGAAGTCGTACCCGGTATTACATCTGGTATTGCAGCACCGGCTTATGCTGGCATACCAGTGACTTATCGTGGCTATGCTTCGTCGTTTGCCATTGTGACAGGACCATGGTCGGGCTGAAAAGGGAACCGATTACATTAATTGGTCTACATTGGCACAAGGTATTGATACAATTGCCTTCTATATGGGAATAGGAAATTTATCGCACATATGTACGAAATTAATTGAACATGGAAAAAATCGGGAAACGCCGGTTGCTGTGATTCAATGGGGAACCACTTCTTCACAAAGAACGGTTATAGGGGACTTAGAAACGATAGAAGAGAAAGTAAGAAAGAACAACATCACCCATCCTGCCATCATTCTTGTAGGGCAAGTTGTAGGAATAAGAGAGAAAGTGAAATAGTTTAAAGAGGGATTATTAGACATAGATTGTTAGCTGGAGATTAAGAGAATTAGAGGGACTTTAACATTAAGGGTGGATGCCCGTAAAAGTCTGATCAGTCAACTAACCACTAGTAAGAGGAAAGATGAGTTGATGGTGATTCTCCGTAACATGATCCGGAATGTTCTGGATGTTTTTGGAAAAAGGAAGTGGGGAGTTCTTGAGATGGTGAAAAATAACAGAAAAGTGTTAATCGATACAATTGCTAGAATGGTGGTGTCACCTTTATGAAATCGTATTTATCTTCTAGAGCTAAGGAAATAAAACCATCTGGCATTCGGCGTTTTTTTGATATGGCTAATCATATGGAAGGTGTTATCTCTTTAGGGGTAGGAGAACCTGATTTTATTACCCCTTGGCCTATATGTGAGGCCGCAATTTTTTCATTAGAACGTGGACATACTTCCTATACGGAAACAGCGGGGTTAATAGAACTGCGAAGAGAAATTGCAAGTTATATGCAATCTCGTTTTGAGATATCATACTCTCCGGAATCTGAGATTATAGTAACAACAGGAGGAAGTCAAGCTTTAGATATTACCATGCGTACAATTCTAAATCCGGGGGAAGAGGTTATGATTATAGAGCCGAGTTACCTTGCCTATGCACCACTTATATCACTAGCCGGAGGAATACCTAAACCAATTAAAACTTCAATTGAAACGGAGTTTAAGCCTACGCCCGAACAGATTCAACAGGCAATTACTCCAAATACTAAGGCAATTCTTCTTTGTTCACCAAACAATCCGACAGGGAGCCTCTTAAATAAAGAAGAATTAGAAGCGATTGCTGAGATTATCATTAAGCATGATTTACTCGTTATTACGGATGAAATTTATGCTGAATTAACATACGATGAAGTATTTTGTTCTATTGCCTCTTTACAAAGAATGAAAGAGCGAACTATTCTCATATCCGGTTTTTCAAAAGGTTTCGCCATGACGGGTTGGAGATTAGGCTTCCTATGTGCTCCTGAATATCTTTGCAAACCGATATTAAAAGTTCATCAATATACGATGTTATCCACATCTTCCATGGCGCAGTATGGTGCCATGGAAGCGTTAAAAAGCAGACATCAATATATTGAAGAAATGAGGAGAAGTTACCGTTATCGCCGTGACTTTATGGTAAGGTCCTTGAATGAAATGGGCTTAGACTGTCACCTTCCGGGTGGGGCTTTTTATGTATTTCCATCTATTTGCAAAACAGGACTAACATCAGAGCAGTTCGCAGAAAAGCTTTTACTTCAAGAGCGGGTGGCTGTTGTGCCTGGAAATGTGTTTGGTGTCGGGGGCGAGGGACATATACGCTGTTCTTATGCCTCCTCGATGGAGTCCCTTCAGGAAGCAGTAAGAAGAATGAATCAATTCGTAGATAGCTTACGTATAGTTTCGTCCTGATTTATATGACTAGTAGATTAAATATGCTATATACAAGAATGCACAACTAATGTATTTATCTTTAGGAGTAGACTTTGTTAAAGACGGGTACTGATATTTTGGGATTTGACCTATTTACACAAAGGGGAGTCCCACGCACTTTCAATAGGAAGGTTTAACTATTAAGCTTTAATTATTAATCGTATTCTATTATACCTTGAGATGGAAATCGTATAAGTGGTTGGTAAAAGTTTTATACTATTGGATGATTCATTTTATTTTGTTTTTTTTATCATGGTAAGAAAGGGTATTAAATGAAGTATCTAGATTTATAGGTACGTATGAATCTTTTAAAGTGAAAGGAGTTTTGGACATGTTAAACGTAAATTTAAAAGCACCGGAAGGCCCTCCAAGCGATGTTGAGCGCATTAAAAAGGAAAGTAATTATTTGCGCGGCACAATTGCAGAATCAATGGTAGAACCAGTTAGCGCTGGGATTTCTGACGATGACAACCGTTTGATGAAATTTCATGGAAGTTACTTGCAGGATGACCGAGATCTTCGCAATGAGCGCCAAAAGCAAAAACTTGAACCTGCCTATCAGTTTATGGTACGTGTCCGCAGGCCGGGTGGCGTGGCAACACCGGAACAATGGCTTGTTTTGGATGAGCTTGCCCGAAAGCATGGAAACGGTACCTTAAAATTATCAACACGTCAGGCGTTTCAAATGCATGGGGTTTTAAAATGGAACATGAAAAAAACGCTTCAGGAAATTAATGCAGCCCTTATGGATACGATTGCGGCATGTGGCGATGTAAACCGTAATGTGATGTGCAATCCAAATCCATATCAATCAGAAATTCATCGCGAGGTGTATGAATGGGCAAAAGTATTGAGTGATCGTTTATTGCCTTGCACAAGAGCCTACCATGAGATTTGGCTGGACGAAGAAAAAGTAGCTGGAACACCTGAAGTAGAAGAAGTCGAACCGATGTATGGGCCACTTTATTTGCCGCGAAAATTTAAGATTGGTATTGCCGTTCCTCCATCAAATGATATTGATGTCTTCTCCCAGGACATTGGGCTTATTGCCATTATTGAAAACGACAAGCTTATCGGTTTTAATGTCGCAATTGGCGGTGGAATGGGAATGACACATGGCAATAAAAAAACATATCCGCAGCTTGCCAAAGTCATCGGCTTCTGTACACCGGATCGAATCTATGATGTGGCGGAAAAAATCATTACCATTCAGCGTGACTATGGGAACCGCTCAGAGCGGAGCAATGCTCGGTTTAAGTATACAGTGGATCGCCTCGGTTTGGAAACCGTGAAAAATGAACTGGAAAATCGTTTAGGTTGGAGCCTTGATGAAGCAAAACCATTTCATTTTGACCATAACGGGGACCGTTATGGCTGGGTCGAAGGCGTTCAAGGAACATGGCATTTTACATTGTTTGTTGAAGGCGGACGCATTGCGGATCTGGGTAATTACAAACTGATGACCGGCTTGCGTGAAATTGCCAAAATCCATACAGGTGATTTTCGTCTAACTGCCAATCAAAACCTTGTCATTGCCAACGTATCAAGTGAGAAAAAGAAAGAGATTAGTGAATTAATTAAACAATATGGTTTAACAGACGGCAAGCATTATAGTGCACTCCGCCGCAGTTCACTAGCATGTGTCGCTTTTCCGACGTGCGGATTGGCGATGGCAGAAGCAGAACGTTATTTACCAGTGCTCCTTGACAAGATTGAGACTATTGTCGACGAAAACGGCCTTGGGAATGATGAGATTACAATCCGGATGACCGGCTGTCCAAATGGTTGTGCACGTCATACACTCGGTGAAATTGGCTTTATCGGAAAATCGCCAGGAAAATACAATATGTATCTTGGTGCAGCTTTTGACGGCAGTCGCTTAAGTAAAATCTACCGTGAAAACATTGGCGAAGAAGAAATTTTACAAGAGCTTCGTGTACTGCTTGCCCGCTATGCGAAAGAACGTGAGGAAGGCGAGCACTTCGGTGACTTTGTTATTCGTATCGGCGTCGTTAAAGCTACAACAGACGGCACAAACTTCCATGATTGATTGAAAAATAGAAGAGACAGGAAAATTCCTGTGTCTTCTATAGTTTGTCCTGCAACTCCAAAAAACTACTAAATTACTAGGTAAATAAAATGGTCATTGTAGTGAATTTTAATAGATTAGGGGGATTATCATGAGGGATAAGCTATATATTACAACTTTTTTTGCATTATTCTTGCTCATCTTATCGGGATGTAATTCAGAAACAGCAACAAGCAAGGAACAATCGACAAATGAGGAAAATGAAAACCAACAAGAACAAGTAAGTGATGAAGGAATGGGATGGACGCATGAACATCCTGTTACACCAACAGCTGGCAGCTGGAAAGCACTTGAATTTAAGGACGGAAGCTCGTACAAGGTAGAAGCACCTCCTGCAGATGATTCTGCTGAGACTAAAAAAGAATTAGAAGATTTAAAAAAAATGGCAGATAATCGCACAGCGGAAGATATAGAATTCATTAAGAAATGGCAAAATACGGCTAGTCCAAATACGCTTTGGCTTGATACTACAGAGGAGTTGATTCATAAATATGGATTAACCGGTCCCGAAGGGGCTCGTGTTCATGCTGTCGTTAATGGAGCGATTTACACAGGTGCAACTGCGACATTTGAAGCAAAATATGACTATTTACGTCCAAGACCTACGGATTTAGATCCGTCGATTAAATTACCAGAAGGAATGACGGTGCCTGCACACCCTTCTTATCCTTCAGGACACACAACAACAGCTTGGGCATCAGCGTATATCCTGTCTTATTTCTTCCCGAATGAAAAAGCTCATTTAGAAGAAACAGCAGAAAAAGTAGCACTTTCCAGAGAACTAATGGGCATCCATTTTAAAAGCGATAATGATGCTTCTAAAAAATTAGCAAAAGAAATTACAGATGATATTATCAAAAACTTAAAAGATGACAACGCTCCAACAGAATACACAGAAGTGAAAAACACTGGTTCTAGTCACGAAGCTGGACATTAATTAAAATAAAAATAATTAAGAAGCCGACCTTTGATGGTTGGCTTCTACTTTTTTCTTGCTATAACTTATTTCACTTTAGATTTTTAGCTATTATAATCTTTTGGACATAGGGGGCACGCCACATCGCCAAATTGTGATTTATGGATGGTGAGAATTTACCTATGATTTACTGTTTTGCGCCTCACAAGTGAACCCCTAATTGGTTTAATTTTCACTCCTGAAAATTAGAAAATAATTTGATAATGATGTTTTAATAAAAAAACGTTGTTGCTTTAGAGTTCTGGAGAGTATTTTTATATCCATTTATAAATTGTTACTTCAGATACGCCATATTCGCTACTTACCTCTTTTTCCAGTCGTCCAGAATGATACAACTCGACTACCATTGTTTTAAATTCTTCATAAAAATTTTGTTTCATTACGGACACCCCTTCTGTAGGCACATTTTACTGGCTTAACTTAGTTATGTCCATGAGACCATACTAACTCCATTAAAAGATAAATATATAAAGATAAAAAAGGGAATAAGAATGGTTAATTAAAACAATTCTTACTCCCTTTTTTAATATACCTTTAACGATTTGTCCTCTTATTTTTGGAGAATAACGCAAAATCAATGGTACGATTTTTTTAGACTAGAGTGAGTACTTTCCAAGCTGTTTATTTTTATCTTTTTTCTTATATGATTTCCATTCAATTCCCTGCATAGTGTCTTCTATACTTACTATTGCGACAATTACATACCATGTGTTATTTGACCATTTTGGCATATGAATCTTTCCTTGTAATTATGAAATTGTTTTATATACATAAATTTCATTTTTTGCTTAGTCATGCAGCCTATAGGTTGTAGAACATGTAATGCTTTATAGTAAATCTTTTTCTTGGAGAATAGACATAAGCGCATTAATTAAAGCAGTATTTTCTTCAAACGTGCCTACTGAAATTCGAACATGTTCCGTCAATCCCCATACACCTCCAAATCGTACGATAATGCCTTTTTGAAGAAGTTGCTCATACACATACTTTGCTTCAGCTCCTACTTTTACTAACACAAAATTACTCATGCTCTCTGTGTACTGTAAACCTAGTTCTGAAAAGGCTTTGTATAGTTGCTCGCGCCCCGATTTGTTAGCCTCATGAGATGCTTGAACATGTTTTTCATCTGCAATAGCTGCGGTGGCAGCCACTTGAGCTAAAGTATTTACATTGAACGGCTCTTTCACTTTCAAAATACTTTGAATAATATCTTCTGTTGCAACCGCAAAACCAACTCGTACCCCTGCAAGACCATATATTTTTGAAAAAGTTTGTAACACAATAATCGGATAGCCGGAATCTACATACTCTAATCCGTTTGTATAATCAAATTCGGTAGCAAAATGGCTATATGCCCCATCAAATACTGTGAGCACCTTTTTGGGCAGGTAGTTCAGCAGTTGTTCCAATTGCCTTTTTGACAAATACGTACCTGTTGGATTATTAGGAGAACAAATATAAACTAATTTTGTTTGTTCTGTTACATGAGCGAGAATGGCCTCAACATTGAATTGGTAACCTTCTCCAAGTGGTACTGGAATGACTTTTGCCCCCATCAAGTTAGCCCCAAAATCGTATTCACTAAACGAAGGAGAAGGAACAATGATTTCATCTTCTGGTTCTAAAAATGTTTCAGAAAGGAGCGTAATCAATTCATCCGCACCATTTCCAATGATCAGCTGCTGCTCCTTTAAAGAATAATATGAAGCAATAGCTCCCTTTAAAAGTGTTGCATTCGCATCTGGATAGCGGTTTAGTTCGGTTAAGAAGTTAGAAATAGCATCAAGAGCTTTAGGAGATGGACCTAATGGATTTTCATTTGATGCAAGTTTAACAACATTGTCTAAATTAAACTCCTTCTGAACTTCCCAGATTGGTTTACCTGGGGAATAGGGTTTAATTTTATCTAAAATCTTACGTGGCTTAATATTGTTTAAAATGTTCACAATGTCAACTCCTATTTTGTAGTTACTAGTCTGTTGATTTATTATATTTTAAAATATGTACATTAAAAGAAAACCATCCAATCATATTGGAAATTACCCAACCACTTGGATTCAATTCTACTAAAGTAAGAGTATGGTGACGTACTGATAAATTCATAATCTATTTAGAAATTTACTGACTATTGAAAGAAACGTGGATGGTCGAATCCCTATAAATAAAGATTTACTATTTCGATGACTTCTTTTCTATATAAACAAAAAATATCCAGATTTAAGTGGACTAGTAATTTACTATATGATTGGATGGCTTTTGTTTAATAGATTTATAGTATAACTAATTTAAAAGGAAGTACTAATAACTATAAAGGGAGTTGATTATTCACAATAATAGGATGTGGAAGAAAAAAGATAGATGGAGATTACATTGGCATAAAAAAAGTGGAAAATTTAATATAAAATAATCTAAAAAATGGTTCTGATGCGTTTCAAAACCTAGGTCATAACAGTGGATAAAAATCCGGCTTACCATATAGCAGTTGAAAAATTGAAAAAAGAAAAAAGCATGCCATCAGGCATGCAACTCTGACAAAAGAAGTATTTCAATAATAACGTAGAACAGAATCATCGTTTTATCAAGAAACATGTTCGTTCTAGGTTATTATTGAAATCCTTTCGTACAGCCACTTACATACTGAGTGGCATAGAAACGATGCATATGATTAAAAAGAATCAGGTTCATCCAAGGGCGAAGTCTTCCCAAAATGAAGTGGCATTCATACGTAGACTGTTCAGGATAACCACCTAAGGAGTTATCTAAAAGTAGGCCTACCACTTTTTTTCATTCGTCTTGGTGTTTGCACTAGAATCATTTTTAATATACTAAGATAAATGTCTTACAAATAATAACGTGAATCAAAAGGATGGATCATATATATGGATTGGAAACTTAACCGTAATGCAAAGAAGCCTATCTATAAACAAATTGCCGAATATATCGAGAGTGGAATAGAGGATGGAACGTTTCTACAAGATGTACCATTACCTTCTGAACGTGCTTTAGCCAATCAATTACAAGTAAACAGAAGTACGGTCGTAGCAGCTTATGATGAGCTGGAGGCTAATGGATTAATTGAGAGGAAAAAAGGGAGCGGAACGACAATTAGTAAAGATATATGGGGGGTGAATCGTAAGCGTGTTCCAAGTTGGAATAGGTATATAGAGGCGGGTTCTTTTTTACCCAATGTACCTGTAATACAAAGAATTCGCAAAGAAATGACGGAACATAAGCTAATCAATTTAGCTAGTGGAGAATTGTCAGAGGACTTGTTTCCTGTTCGATCTTTAAGAGAAATGATGTCTGAGAGATGCCTTGTTGGAGGATTAGGATATGACCACCCGCAAGGCAACCAACATTTAAGGGAAACCATTGTTTCTCATGTAAGAGAGTATAGAAAAATAGACAGCAAGCCTTCTTCTATTCTTATTACTTCTGGAGCACAACAAGCATTATATCTTGTTGTTCAATGTCTATTGAAGCCTGGAGATGCTGTTGCGATTGAAAATCCATCATATAGTTACAGTCTTCCTATTTTTCAATCGGTTGGTGTAAGAACCTTTGATTTACCCTTAGACGAGCATGGTATTAACCCGGAGGATATCGTATCTCTTTATAAAAAACATCGTATTAGAATGATTTTTTTAAATCCTACTTTTCAAAATCCTACAGGAACGCTGCTTCATTCGAATAGGCGCAAAAGAATATTAGAGATTTCATCTGAATATGGAATACCTATTATTGAAGATGATCCCTATGGTTTAACAGCGTTTAATGGAGAAGAGATCCCTACTCTAAAATCAATGGATGAAAATGGGAATGTTCTATATATTAGTTCCTTATCAAAGATTGTTGCTTCTGGCTTAAGAATTGGCTGGATTATTGGTCTGAATTCCGTTATTGAAAGAATGTCAGATGCCAAACAACAAATTGATTTTGGTCACGGTACATTTAATCAGTGGATTACAAATGATTTTCTTAGTTCTGATTATTTTCATTCGCATATTTCTTCTTTAAGGAAGCAACTTGAAAGAAGAAGAAATCAAATGGTTGTTAGTCTTAAACGGTATTTAGATAAACAGGTTGATTTTCATATTCCAGAAGGCGGCATTCATTTATGGTGCAAGGTTAGGGGAGAGTTAAATGAGATGCAATTGCTGGAGGAATCAATTAAAAGAGGGGTAATCTATGCCCCAGGATCAACCTTGGGATCTCAAAAAAACTATATCCGCTTTACTTTCGCTAGAGAAAGGGAGGATATGATTGACGAAGGTATAAAACGATTTGCAGAGGCTTTGAAAAGCGTATAAATGTTATTTGTCAAGTACCGGATACTCCATACGGAAATAGGAGCACTAATTTGTTGGGAAAACTATATGCCGCTTGCTCGGGCGGCAATGTATGCTCAAGGTGTTCAAATTTATATTGCTCCAACTGCAGATGCAAGGGAGACGTGGCAGTCGACTATTCGCCACATTGCAATGGAAGAAAGATGCTTTGTCTTGTCCTGTAATCAATATGTAACGAAAGATATGTATCCTAAGGATTTAGCTTGTTATGCTAATCTGGAATCTTCTCCAGAAGTGATGTGTACTGGTGGAAGCGCTATTGTTGGCCCAATGGGAGATTATGTAGCAGAACCTGTTTGGGGAAAAGAGGAAATAATTTTTGCTGACCTTGATATGAAACAAATAGCTTATAGTCAATTTGACTTCGATCCTACAGGGCATTATGCAAGACCTGATATATTTTAAGCTGGAAGTAAACAGGGAGAAACAGGAGAGTATTGAGTGGAAGAAGTAACCTAGTTATTACTTTTAGAATATAAAGTCGTTTTCAATACTACGAAAACGGCTTTTTTCTATCTTTCTTAAGGAATAAAAAAACGACCTTCATCTTAAAAAGTCACTCATCGTTAACTGTTCATAGAAAATTGAATGTTGAAGCCATGAACTGTCCCATTAGCCAACCATGCTATAACTTCATAGCACTATAGATAATGAAAGACTTTCGTTCTTTCATGAGCGTTGAAGAAGGTTGAATCAACAGCAAATGTTTCAAAAGGTACTTAACTAGGCCATTTTCGCTGAAAAAATTGGCTTTGATGGCTACGGTATAGGAGAGAGGCATGGAGAACCCTGCTTGTCTTCTTCGCCTACGGTGATTCTTGGAGCAATTGCAGCAAAAACATCAACGATTCAGTTGCTAACGATTGTTACCGTTTTGAGCATACTGGATCCAGTTCGTGTGGCAGAGGATTACGCTACGCTAGATCATCTTTCAGGTGGGAGATTAGAGATGATCATTGGTAAAGGAAACGACCCACGTCATTATCGACTTTTTGGCATTACTGAGGAAGAACAGTGGGAATCCCTCGATGAGCGATATCATCTTCTTAAGCGCTTATGGAATGAAGAGAATGTAACGTGGATAGGAAAATATCGAACACCATTAAATAATGTAACGACTCAACCAAGACCATTTCAACAACAGATTCCGATATGGCATCGCAGTGCTTCAAGTAAGATTTCGACTGAACTGGTAGTGAAAAGTGGAGAGCCAATTTTCTCATCAAATACCTTCCATCCAATGGAAAAGTATAAAGAATTGATTGAACATTACCGTGAACGTTTAGCTTATTACGGTCACAATCCTGAAACTGCAGTTGTGGAATCAGGGGCTAGAGGCTTGTATTTAGCTAATACAACTGAGGAGGTCATCAAAGGCTATCGTCCTTACTATGATGCTTACAATCATACAGAACCAGCGAAGTACAATCAGTCACCATTCGTATACCGATAATATTAAGAACGGTCCAGCTTTAGTAGGCACACCTGATCAAGTGATTGAGAAACTGTTAAAATAACATAAGGCATATGGACATCAAGTTCAAAGTATTAGTATAGAAGGATTAGGAGAAGCTGAGCAGCGTGAACAGCTCGAGAGATTTGTTACTGAAGTTATACCAGTGCTTCGTCGCGAGATTCCAAGTACGATATGGGAAGACAAACAGTCAACATTGGTTTAAGGTGGTCATAAAAGGTACTGGGTGATATTCAACATTTGAATTGCTCACCTGGTGCCTTTTATTTGCATGAGTTTTCGGGAGGAGTGTATATTTTGTTTTTGTGCAGGGGAAAGTCAGGTTCAAGCACTTTTAGATAAGGGGAAGCAATGCGGAAAATCTTTAGCATATCACAACACGACTGAGGACCTAAATACTTTACTTTATTTTTTGAAAGTGGTAGAAAATGAGGCTGTTATGAAACAGTGACTTTTATATTGAGTGGCGTTGAAGGCATGCATATGATGAAAAAAAGACAACTTCACCCACAGGTGAAGTCTATGCAAAATAAAGTTGGATTCATACATCAATTGTTTGGAATTACATCATAACCTGTCATTGAACAGTCCGTGTAGGTTCTATGTCTCTATCAAATAGTTTTTACACCAGAGATTATCTCTAGACCTTAGTTAAGCCGTTTTGTTCGACTTTTCTCTATTTTTTTCTATCGTATTACTTTCTATATATCGAGCAATGAATGAACCTACAAGTAAGGACCAAACTGGAGCACTAATATTTAAAAATGTAATACTGGATAAAGCAATAATAAACGCAAATACAGTGCTAATTTTCATTGTATGTTTTGAGAAAGCTTGATGCAAACTATTTCCAAATACGCTTAGAAGAGAAAATCCAAGAATTATTGAAATGAAATCTTTTGGTAAGGATTGAATAAGCGGAATAAGTTTCCAAGAGAATAAACCGAAAACTAGAAGGAGAACACCCGCCACTACAGCCCCCATGTATCTTTTTTCCTTTGGTCCTGCCTCTTCATCTGAACAGATTACAGTTGCCATTCCAGCAATATTTGCGGATTGACCTCCAAAAAAACTCGATATTATTGAAAAAAGTCCGCTTAAGGAAATAATTTGTTTTATTGGGGTCCGATAATTATTTTGTTTCAATGCACCAATCGCAACCGCTCCATCATTACTTAAAATGAGAAGAGCAAGAGGGATAGATACAGAAAGGAAACTTAATATATTAAACTCAGGTAACTGAATTTCGGGCATAATCACTCCAGATGTCCATTGAATGGTCTTCAATGGATAAAACAGGCTCAATACAATAACCCCAATTATAATCGCTGCAATCACAGGCGGAACTTTTAGCTTCCACCTACTGAAAATAAAATAGGTGATTAAAGAAATAAATCCGACTATTAAAAGATTGTTGATGGAAAAAATAAATTTCACCATATAGTTTGTAACCATTCCTGCCAGCATTGCAGAAATTATTTCTTTAGGCACTAACTTAATCAATTTTGAGAAAAGACCTAGATATCCAATAAGTACCATTAAGATACCTGAGATTATATATGATCCAATTAATTCATGATAGGTAAACTGCGATGTCATCGTTGTGAGAAATGCAACTCCAGTAAGTGTATGGCCACCAACTATCGGTATCCGACTATACATAGGAAGAATAATCCCGAATAACCCTCCAAATACATAAACTGTAAATATCCATAGAATCGTCTGTACAGTACTGAAGTTTCCGTTTGAGGATGCTTCCAATATAAGAGCGGTTGGTCCTGTAATAACAAATATTGCCGCTACCATACCTGCCGAAATATTTTTATGATTTAAATCTTTTAAAAATAATGGATGCTCTTTATTTCCAGGAATACTATTCATATGTGCCCCCCCTTTCTAATTTGTATTTTGACCTTATGCGATTAGATCCATATAAGTTACTTTTCATCATAAAAGATTTAACAACTTTTTAACCATCCAATCAAACGTTTTTTTTATCATCCATTCCCACTTGATAATGATTACTTTCATAATTTTTTTAATTGGATGGCAATAAATCTGTTGATGTGAATCATGAATAATAATTTTGAGTAACCTTGGAAGAATACTACCAGTGATGGTTACACCTTTTAATAGCGAGCTTATTATAATAAACGGCCTCAAGAAGGTTTATTTCAGCTTTTTAAGACTATATCAAATCATACAAATCTTTCAATCATACTTTGTGATATTCCAGAAAGAACTTCTGTTAATCCATCAATCTACACAATAATTCGTTTATCCAATTTTCATAATATTATTGTTTTTAAAGAGGCAAGTGGTAATTTTTTTAACATTGCCTCAATAATACAAAAGGTTCCTTTAGAATTTAAGATTTACTCCAGGATGCTAGTTTAGCACTTCTCTACGCATTATAGGTGGTCATGGAGTTATAAGTATGTTAGTCGTATTGTAGGATTAAAATGAAGATGATATTTACATCTTTCTTAAAAGGTAAAGTAGATGAAGCTGCAGACATGCATCGCAAGCTGCTTCCAATCCTTTTATTACAGCGAACCCCATTCGCGCTATAAATGTAAGAGATTCCTGTGGGTTCAGTACGATTGCCATTTGTGCCTATAACTGATGGTAAAGTGAAGATTATTAATACTTCTATTGAGTGTTTTTGTAAAAAACTCCTGCGTGGTGGGGAAGATTTCTTATTTCTTTATGTTAGAGTAAACATTCATTTTCATATACATGGGGTCCTGCCGACAAAACGCAGATATTATACGCTAAGAAAATTGCAAACTAAAAAAGTCGAATTCCTTTACGTTAAGGAACCGACTTTTTTAGTTTGGCTTGTTGCACTAACGCACCCGTTCGTAATATAAGGTTAGCCAGATATTTCTGGTTGACCTTTTTCTATATGGTCTTATTATTACGGTAGTCGGGGTAGAACGTCGCACCCGTGGGATTTAATCCCGTCAGCTAAACTGTTCACCCCCTACTTGTATAAACATGTTTCAGGCTGGTTGGGACTATGATCCCGTTTAACAAGCGAACCTATGATGTTACAAGAAGCCTTAGGGGATACCGACAATTAATGTTTTTCAGAGGAGGAGATTTGATTATGAATCCAGTCATTGGTCTGGATGTTTCAAAAGGTGAAAGTCAGGTTCAAGCATTTTTAGATAAAGGCAAACCCTATCGTAAGAGCTTTAGTATCAAACATAATTTTCTTCTATCTCCCATTCTAAAATCTGAAACATAACAATTAGATCATTTTCATTTGCACCCATCTAAACACTCTCCTAAATTTATTAATACACCCGGATTTAGGTGTATGTAGAGTGGTGATGGTATAGTGTTGGCTCACATTATTAATATATTATTCTTCGAAGAAAATATGACAGAGAAATAAATAAAAATTGGGCGATAGGTAGTTTCATGAAATCCTCCTATTTTGAGTCCGAAAAAGAGAAATGTAAAATTTTCGTACACTTGTTTTTGCGTACTCTTTTTCGAACAGTTTTTCATAGCATTATACAAAAAAAAAAATGGCTGTTATTGGTTTCTGAAAATTCATCAATTATACGGTCGTTTTTTGAACACTGCTATTAGGGGTAGCATCAGGAAAATGCGGATTAACAACGTTAAGCATATTTACAAGACGATTCCCCCGATTTGCTCTTAAGGAATATAAAGAGACTTTTTTCTCTGAATTAAAATGATATGCTCCGAGTAAATTGATATGCTTCCAACAAGTCATCATTAAAATTACCAATCGCTTTTGCTCGATACATTTTATCAATATCGACGCCAGCGTCGGACAGAGTCTCCAAGGACTGTTCCAGCAATGCCGGCGTTGCTAATTTCGCTGTGTAATCCTTCATCTTCCATTACGAAAACCGCAGCACGATTGGAAATTCTAGTTCGACGGAACGGCAGCAAGCTTCGAAGACCTATATAGCGAAGCTTGCCACCGTAGATGTCGGTGCGCGTATTCGTTTTCTCCCAGAAGAGTTGGTCGATCAATTCTAAAAATTCACCTATTCCCCTCGGAACACGGGCTTTCTTTTCTCAGTAAATGCTCGAACCCCCTCCTGAACATCTTTTGTTCCAAAACATTGTTTAATAAATGCATACTCATGTTTTAAAATCGTAATAAGATCCGTGTCAGGGCTTACAGCTAGCAATCTTTTAGAAAGCGTCATCGCTACCGGTGGTCCTGCTGCTAGTTCCCTGGCAAAATTCATCACCTGATCCTGAAATTCCTCATCAGGGAATATCCCGTTAACCAAACCGATTCGTTCGGCTTCTTCGGAATAGATATCCCGACCTGTATATATTAATTCTACTGCTTTTGCCTGTCCTACCAAACGCGGTAAAAAATAGGTCATTCCCGCATCGGGACTTAGACCACGGCGAACGTATCCTGTTGTTACTTTTGCACCGGCAGACATAAAGCGCATGTCGCAGGCAAGGGCTAGGGCGAGTCCCGCACCAGCAGCTGTCCCATTGATTGCGGCGATGACCGGTTTATCACAATGAACGATACCTAACGCTTGATGACCAACCCAGCCCAAGTCATCTAATTTTTTATGACGTGATTCAGCGGACTTATCTCTCTTAGCATAATCGGACAGGTCAAGACCTGCACAAAATCCTCGTCCACTTCCAGTTATCACAATGACACGAACTTCATCGTCAGCCGATGCCTCCGCAATAGCCTGGATTATCTCTGTGCTAAGTTTATCATTGACGGCATTTAGACGTTCAGGTCTGTTTAGCGTCAGTTTACGAACCCCATCTTTCGTTTCGACAATAATATGTTCCATTTTTTATTCCTCCACAATAATTTGATTTTGAATTCGGGTACCCATCTATTCACGAATCTTGTTTACCAAAGCTGGAACACCCAATAATGGCCGACCCACGGCTATCAGAACAAATTCTTCACTCTCAAGCCGTTCAATTAACCCTTCGAACTTGGTAATATTTGCTCCCATTCGTTCGGTAAAGTGACCCATAAAATATTATGCAAACCAATAGAACCAACGGTAATGGTCGGTTTACCAGACAGTTTTTTTGTCCATCCGCCAAGATTCAGACTAGAGCCTTCAAACCCAGGCTCCCAGAAACGTCGGGTCGAGCAATGGAAAATATCTACGCCAGCGTCGGACAGAGTCTCCAAGAACTGTTCCAGCAATGCCGGCGTTGCCAATTTCGCTGTGTAATCCTTCATCTTCCATTTCAAGAACCGCAGCACGATTGGAAATTCCGGTCCGACGGAACGGCGGCAAACTTCGAAAACCTCCACTGCGAATCGGGTATGGAAACTATGTCACCTCCATAGCTATCGGTACGCGTGTTCGTTTTCTCCCAAAAGAATTTTGAAAGCTTACTTTAGAAGAAAATGATTTTAGATATCTTATTTTCTCTGAATCACCTCCTATTAATTGTTTGAATTTCAAAACTAGTCTGATTTTAATTTATTAAATTCGTTTTGTAAACAAGTAATTAGTACACAAGTTATTTGATAGGACAACCTAGGAACCTATGAATATATCAAGTGTTCCTAAGCTGTTATCGGTAAAAAAATAAAAAACTCACTATTAACTGGATATATATTGCAGTTTTCAAAAGAGTTAACTAACATGATAGATCAATACTTAGTCTTTTACGGCGCCCCCAAGAGAAAAAATTCGCTCTAGGGTTCTAATTATTCTCCTTAATTCCAATGCCGAAAAGTATTTTCTTAAATTGCTGAAATTCCTTATCATCGAAGAGAGACCTCACTTCTTCATTCATCTCATCCATCTTCTTACATAAAGGCTCCTTCATTGATGTTCCTTTCTCAGTCAGAAAAATTAGCCTGTTGCGTCGATCTTTTGGATCCAATCGACGTTCAATAAACCCGTTTTGTTCCAGTCGATCAATCATACCTGTTATAGTAGCGCTGTCCAGTTTAAGTCTTTCCCCTAAAGTAGCACTTAGTTGTCCATCTTTTTTCCAGAGACAACGAAGTAGCCCATATTGAGCAGGTGTTACTCCATAGGGGGATAATTTGGATTTACTTATTTGATTTACCTTTTGTAAAGCTGTTCTTAGAAGAAACTGTACACAGATATCGGATTCCTTAATTTTATTCACCCCCCGTTTATTAGAAAATTCTAATTAATTCGAGTATAACACTAACGCAAGGTATTTCCATACAAGTATTTTGCGTACAAGTGATTTAAATGGTTTAGGGGAACATCGGTGATCAATGTGAGTTAGTTAAATAAAGAATGATGGTTAGGGACCACTAAAATAAAAGGGGATTTTCGCTAAGGGACACATGTTATATTCATAGGTCTCTTCTTATCAAATTACTCGCGCACTAATTACTTGTATACATATTATATCTGATATGGTATATTCTTACTAATCAGAAAATTCGGGCGTTAGTATTCAATTTGCACTCTTGGATAACTAATAGGAAGGCAATTTGAAATATCGATGATCATGAAAAAAATTCTATCTAATATTAACTAAGATTAGTATGCGTATGATTAATAGGACGGGAGAGTAAACACATGATAAATGTATACGAAAAAGAGGACGTTATTTGTATAGAAGGGAACAATGGAGTGTCTGGTCACAAAGGCAGAACGGTTTATGCATTTTTAGTAGATGGTATGTTAATTGATACTGGATTCAAACACCTTGAATCCGATCTAATTCCATTCTATGAAAATCATTTTATCGAGCTGGTTACACTAACCCATAGTCATGAGGATCATTCGGGAACAGCTTCATGGTTCCAAGAAAACAGAAATATTCCTATCTATGTTCATGAAAAAGGAATTAGTATTTGTGCTGATCCATGCCCGTATCCAAAATATCGTCAGTTGACTTGGGGAGTACGAAAAGAATTTACAGCTTTGCCTCTCGGAGAGACGATTCAAACGGGGAGGCAAGAGTGGAAAGTGATTTATACACCAGGTCATGCAGATGACCATATCTCCCTTTATCATAAAGAAACAGGGAGGTTATTTACAGGTGATTTATTTGTGGCACCAAAGACAAAGGTCATTATGGATAGTGAATCAATCCCAGTGATTATGGACTCCATCCGAACGTTGCTCTCCCATGATTTTGGGCCAATGTTTTGCAGCCATGCCGGGTACATACAGGACGGAAAAAGGATGTTAAAACAAAAATTAAATTATCTTGAGAATCTTTGTGAGGAAGTGAAAAATCTTCATAACCAGGGACTCTCAATTAATGAAATCAATAAAAAGATTTTTCCGAAGAAATACCCAATTGTTGAAGTTTCCGGGGGTCAATGGGACTCTATTCATATCATCTCTTCCATTGTTTCTGATAAAAAGCTTATTAAATCCTAGCATATAAATTTATTAGGAGATATTATTCCAAGTACATTTATTTCATAGTTTATATAGGTTTCCTATCTATTAATCTCAAAAACTGTTGATACTATCGCTAAGGAGGTAACACTATGATTAAAAGTGGCAGACATACATATTATGGGTGGTACATCGTTGCATCGGCATCCGTGATTGTTTTACTTACCATGGGGTTACGGATGGGGATTGGTCCATTTGTTAAGCCGATGATGTTAGATTTGGCATTGTCTAGAACAGAGTTTTCACTCATTGTTTCAATTGGAATGATTGTTTATGGATTAGGGATGCCTCTGGCTGGGTCTCTTTTAAAACGTTTCAGCACCCGTTTCGTCTTGTTAACCGGCTTGCTTACCGTTTGTGCATCGATATTATGGACGATAAGCTCAAAAGGATTGGTTTCGTTTCTTCTTTCTTTCGGTATTTTTCTTTCCCTAGGCCTTGCGTTTTTAAGCAATATTACTTTGGCACCGATTGTTAGCAATTGGTTTGTTCAACAAAGGGGAAAAGCCCTCTTTTATCTGTCCACAGGAGGAATGGCAGGAATCGCGGTTATGACACCAGTTGAAACCCTGCTCATCCAGTTGGTCGGGTGGCAGCAGACACTTCTAATATTTGCAGGGGTGTTCATTTGTGTGGTGCTTCCCTCATCTATCTTCGTGATGCGGGAGGACGTTCCAGAGGGGGCAGATGGTGCTACAGCTCGTGGGGGAAAAATCAGACAGGATATCCAACTAGATATCTCATGGAAAGATGCCGTTAAAACACGGGCTTACTGGCAAATCGTCATCGGAATGTTTGCCTGCGGCTTTGGTATGAATCTAATAGGGTCCCACGGAGTCCCTATGTTGATGGATCATCAATTTGAACCTATGACTTCCTCATTCGGCATAGGGGTAATTGGGGTTGTAGCGATATTTAGTACTTTATTCTTGGGATCAATTTCAGATCGATATCCTCGAAAAAACATTCTCTTTTTAATTTATTTTGTTCGGGGGATGGGGATTCTTGGCTTAGTGTTAGTGGTCACTCCCTGGCAACTCTATTTAGTGGCAGCTACCGGAGGATTGGTATGGGCAGGGTCGATTGCTATGACCTCTGCGATTCTGAGCGATTTATATGGGGTTCGGTTGCTTGGGATTTTAAATGGATGGGCTTTTTTCGGGCATCAGATTGGAGGAGCAATTGGTTCGTTTATAGGTGGATGGGGATATGAGACGTTTGGAACCCATGTATTAGCATTTGGACTAGCAGCTTTTATTTCGCTGATTGCTAGTGTTGCGTCCTACTATTTGCCTGAAAAAATTTCATTTCCTAAGTATATAGAAATAGGTCATGGACGTTCCCTATGATAGATAAAGTATTCTTGGCTCTATCTTTTATAGAGAGGAAATAAACTTATATTAGATAAGGAGAAGATATCATAAATCATATAAGTTTTCGATTAGACGGAAAATAGATTGGTGACTGAGGCAAGTCGAGGTATTGGAAAGCGCTAGCTGAAGGGGTGGCGATGGCTGGTACAGATGTAATCCTAGTGGTACGGTCAAAAAATGAAATGAAACAAGGTGCTCAAGAAATTGCCGAACCAACTGGTCGTCGTACTCTTAACATGTGATAACTGATTCAATTGCTTGAAACAGGTTTACTTGTAGAAATTCCCTACTTTAATAATTTAGCTTTCTGCAAGACCCAAACTTAAAACTGCTGGAAAAGAATCCATTTTGATCAATCTTTTTTCTAGATGGATTCTTTTCATCTATCGTAAAGCATTGGGTTGGGAGTTGTTTTTAATCGAACTTAATTTTAAACCAACATCAATAAAAGCTAATATCCCAATAAAATGTCCAATTTCTCTATTAGGTGTTATTCAGGATAACGGCCCTTATCTACAGTATGTTTTTCACCGTATTCAACGTATTTTACGGAAATAAAAATGGCTAATTTTTATCCTTGTGGAAGCATTATATACAGCGATTATTTATAGTTTTCAACGTATACAAAGAAAGGACTTTACGTGGAGGGGTGGGTATGATAGGCTCGGATGCCGATGAAACAACTGCTTCAGCCTTTCAAGACAAATCGTACCCACAGAGGCTCCGCGTCAAGTCCTTAACCACTTATCTTGGCATACATGTACACAATGATAAAAGGTGTATTCTATCAATCCTTTTGTCGGTGATACTGAAGATAATGGCCCTTTAATGGAATAAGGAATGATTATTTATTCTCTTCCGATAGCTTTCTATATAATGAAGCTCTAGACACATTTGTAATTTCACAAATTTGATTTACAGTCATTCCTCCCTCTTTATATAGCTTTACTGCATAATTCATTCCTGCGTGATTTTTATGATATTTCTTTAACCGCCCTTTAAACTTTCCTTCTTTCTTAGCCAGCTCAATCCCTTCGCGTTGACGCATACGAATTAGATCTCGCTCTAATTGGTTAACACCAGCCATTACTGTGATTAAGAATTGGCTGTACGGATTATCTTCTGACAAATCTAGCCATGTATCCTTGAGTGATTTTAAGCTTGCTTTTTTACTTCGTATTAAATCAATCAATTCAAATAAATCCTGCGTACTACGAGTGATACGAGTTAAGTCTGTAACATAAATAATGTCGCCTTCCCGTAAATCCTCTAACATTTTTTGAAGTTGCTCACGATCCTTTGTTGCTCCAGAAACTTTTTCTTCAAAAATGGTATCCATTCCGATTTCGTTTAATTGCTGAAATTGCCTTGAAGGATTTTGGCTAGTCGAACTGACACGTATATAACCGATTTTCCGCAAATTATCACCTCGTTTTTGAGATAAGTCTTATGAGACACTCTAAACTATGATTTTATCAGTCTATTATACTTGTATCAATAGAGTACACTCTATTGATATATAATTGAACTAATTAACTGAATAATTACAGAAATGGGATGATACTGTATGAAAGTTGCGAGAGGTAGAGAATTGCTTACACCGGAACAGCGACAGGTCCTTATGCAAATTCCTGAAGATGAGTGGGTGTTAGGAACCTACTACACTTTTTCCAAACGAGATTTAGAAATTATAAATAAACGAAGGAGAGAAGAAAACCGTTTAGGCTTCGCTGTTCAATTAGCTGTTCTTCGGTATCCCGGTTGGCCATACACTCATATCAAAAGCATCCCGGATTCAGTCATACATTATATATCGAAACAAATCGGTGCCACTCCATCTTCGATTAGTTTTTATCCTCAAAGAGAAAATACACTTTGGGATCATTTGAAAGAACTTCGAAGTGAATACGACTTTGTAACTTTTACTCTAAGAGAATATCGAATAGCATTTAAGCATCTTCATCTATTAGCTTTTGAAAATGGCGATGCCATACATCTACTACAAGAAAGTATAGATTTTCTAAGAAAAAACAAAATTATACTGCCTGCTATTACTACACTTGAAAGAATGGTGTGGGAGGCAAGGGCAATGGCTGAAAAGAAACTGTTTAATACTGTTAGTCAATCTCTTACAAATGAACAAAAAGGAAAGCTTGAAGAGATCATTACTTCGCAGCATCCATCCGAATCCAATAAAACGATATT
>Ga0182739_1000765_pt1 | contig 37505 bp, 28 predicted proteins | sample eDN5th30CBELigBY_FD_128873 | JGI IMG/M metagenome (GOLD analysis project Ga0182739, IMG submission 128873) | Enriched backyard soil microbial communities from Emeryville, California, USA - eDNA 5th pass 30_C BE-Lig BY (version 2) (version 2) | ecosystem: Environmental > Terrestrial > Soil >... | reverse complement strand
GCTGCGATCGGCTCTTTTGCGTTCTGAACTTCTTTGCGTTCTGAATCTCGTCAGCCTGCATCGACGAATCCTGGGGATTCGTCTGCTTCGGCTTCCTTGTCAGGGCACTACTGCTTTGGGCCGGCCGACCATTTCCACTCCGGCAAAGTGCTGACCGCTGTCCGGGCCTCCTCCGATGCTCCAAATTTCCAGTAATCGTAGAATGGGGCCAGGTTTTTATTTGTCGCTTTGGAAAATCGAATCAGCCATTGGTCTTTACGTTCCTGCAGCGTTTTTGGTTTCTGATCCTTGGGCAATGCCCGATATTCGGCAAACACGGTTTTGAACGGTTGCCATCCAAATGCCATCCGTAACTGGAGATAAGGCATGAGTTGAGGAAACGGGCCTTCCAGTTTTCCGGACTTTTCAAATTCAGCCACCATTTTGGCCAGGTTCTTCGGTTGGATGGCGGCGTGATAGGGGGCTCCGGGATTGATGGTGTCCAGCACATACAATGAAAACAGGTTGACGGTCACTTCGGTCAAGCCGTCCCAGGTCCATTCTGGCTGCTGATGATTGTGCCCCAGTTCGTGGTAGTATCCCCAGTTCCCTTTGCGGTTGAGCGTCTGCAGATCCAGGAGTTCACCGGTGGTGGAAAGTGGTCCCATAATGGGATACCCCGCGTGCAGATAGCCTGCTGAAATCTGTGCATCCACAACAATTCTTTCTGCGGAAGGGCGCTCTGCAGGAATCGTGGCAAGATCAGCACAGGCATCCATAACACGGTCCCAGAAACGCATCAGGGCGGCGGGATCGTCGTAATTGCGAATGGCTTCCGAGGGGAGAACGAGGATCAATTTGTCCGAACCAATTTCTGCCCAGGGACCGGGAAACTGTCGGATCTTTTTCCACTCCGCATTGGTTGTCTCTCCCAATACAAATCGGGGGGCCTGCAATGCACCCGAAATCCGAGCTTCAAAGACCCCCAGGTCACAGTCCGGCGGGACTTCCAGGTAGATCAGTCCGCCAAAACCGGATGTCACTTTTGTTTCTGTATCGGCGATGGGAAGACTGATCGTGATTTCTGGAGCCCGCTTCCAGGTGTCGAGTTTCCAGAGTTGATCACGATGGCAACCGATGCGAATTCTGATCTTCTTCTTCGCAGCCCTGGCAACGTTTTCAGGCACGGTGACTTGAATCACATCACCCGGCCGGGCATACAAACCGGTACTATGCCAGCGTGGACGCGCCGTCTCCACAGAAATGGTGGCCTCCACAGTTTTGGCCGATTGCGGCGGGAGTCCGGGGAAAGCGGCTGCAAATTCGCTGATCACCGGTGCCCCGGGAGTGGCCCGCAAAGCCCGGTAAGTCTCCAGTTCAACAAAGAGCCGTTCTAAAGTCGATGTCTCCTTGACTGGCGTTTTGGGGCTCGGCAGAGGTTTCACCCCGGCGTTGGCACAGACCTGTTGAAGAACGGGAATAAAGAGTTCATCGGTGCTGAGGATAGAGCTCAACGTCAGATGAATACTTCCATGAGACTGGGCTGCCTGCTTGTCCGCGGCGTTGTTCTGCAGATGGGACTTCAGATAATCGAGTGCAGCGGCAGCATGAACGAGTGGGTTCGCCGGGGATTCCGTGGAAATCATGGCGTCCAGCCCTCGCACCGATTCACTGGTCCAGGCGATCCCTGCAGGGCGGGCAATCAGATTTCCGACAAAATCGTCCAGCAGGTTCTCTTCATCAGACTTGGTGTAGGTCTTCCAGATCCAACCGGCATCGGCCATGATCAGTCCGCCTCCTCGCTTGACGAAGTCGAGAATGCGAGGCACATCGTCTTTCTTGAGCTTCGAGGGATGCACCAGCAACACATCACAGCGTGGCAATGCCGATTTCAAATCCTGCTGCGAAACATTCGCCACCTTGAATCCAGCAGTTGCCAGAGATTCGGCCAGTTGTTTGTTATCGACAAAGATCAGCCTGAGCGGCTTCTTCTGTCTGGCATCGACTTGCGCCACCCAGAGCAGCAAATTGTGCATCAAACGGCCGGTGTCCCCGGCTTTCATGGAACCTGCAGACAGGTATCCGGGATGTCCGGCGCAGACCATCCGGCCTTTCCCCCACACAGTGGCAGCGATGGCGGTGGTTTCGAAATCACGATAAAGCTGAGGAGCAGTGATCACCGGAAACGCATCCGGCCCATAGACCGCTAGCGCTCCCACCTGCCCGGTCAACTTGATTTCCTTCACTCCTTCCCGAAGTTCGGGAGGAGCAAGTTCCGCAGCCCGGATCTGCCCAAGACGGCAGACTCCCAGGACCATCAGGGCCAGTAGAAAGAACAACGTTGAAGATTGGAGCTTCATGAGCACGTTCTCCCGGAAGGCAATCGAGACACCGTCAAATTTTCCGATTTGATAACCACTTTTTTCAGATCAATCGCGTTCCCGTATCTGCCGGCAGGTGGACACAATACGAATGTCGTCATACGGAATTTCACTGTTCAGATGCAGGAAGATCGGTTTAAGTTTCTGCATCCCCACTTCGTCAATTGCTGCTTCCACTTTTTGCACGATCTCTGCCGACAGCCAACGTCCGGGATCTGTCACCTGGCGGTCAAGAATATAATCACACAGGTACTCCACTGTCGTGGACCGGGCTCGTCCCAGCCGATCTTTCACCTGATCCACGGAATGCCCCAGATCGAAGAGCGGGAATGCTGCCAGCGAATTGGAATTCGGCTTTCTGAGTATCATGTTTGCCGATCGAACCGGTGCGGAAGCCAGATCGGTCGGCAGGTTCCGTTCGCGGCAATATTGGCGAATAACCTGCAGCACCCCTTCTCCCAGGTCTTCCAGCTTCTTCTGGCCAATGCCCGAAATCAGCAGCAGATTTTCGCGCGAAGAAGGCTTCTCACGGGCGAGATGCCGCAGAGTGGCATCTCCAAAAACCAGATAAGGCGGAACACCCCGTTCCTGTGCCATCGCAGTGCGATGTTCGCGCAGGACTTCAAACAATTCGCGGTCCACTCCGGCCCAGTCTGCGTCTTCATCTCCAATCTTGCTGCGAGCCTTCTTGCGGGCCTGAATGCTCACAGGTTGCAGCAGATGTGGTGTCAATTCACCCCGCAGAAGAGAGAGACCGGTCGGGGTCAGTTTGAGGATCTGGTATTCTTCTTCACGTTCCAGAAATCTCTGCTGAACCAGTTGGCCGATCCAGGACAAAATGGCTTCTTTTTCGTACTCCTTCAGAAGCCCCCAGGTACTGAGTTGATCGTGGCCATTTTCGCGGATGCGTTGATCCAGAGAACCTTTGAGAACCAGGGCGGTATATTCCGCTCCAAAACGTTGCTGCTGACGATAAACGGAAGACAGGATCTTCTGCCCGATGATTAACGAATCCGCAAGCGGCTCGCGGCCATCCAGGCACAGATCGCAAGCCTGTCCGCAGTCTTCCTGCAGGTCCTGACCGAAATGTTGCACGAGCGCCCGATGGCGGCAAATGGCTCCTTCACAAAAATCGACAATGGACCTTAAAGAGGTCATCGAGATTTTGCGGACTGCAGGAGGTTGATCGCTAAAGATTCGTTGCCACTTACGTAAATCGTCCGCACCATAAAACAGATAGCACTCCGCTTCCAGCCCATCACGTCCTGCCCGACCACTCTCCTGCTGATAATGTTCCAAAGATTGCGGCATGCCTGCATGGATCACAAACCGCACGTTCGATTTGTCAATTCCCATGCCGAAGGCCACCGTGGCCACAATAATATCCACTTCTTCCTGCAGGAACGCTTCCTGGTTCCGCATGCGTTCCGAGTCTTCCAACCCCGCATGATAAGGCCGGACTTTGCATTTCAGAGAGCGCAATGCACTTGTCCACTGTTCCACTTCTTTGCGTGTGATGCAATAGACGATACCCGATTCCCGGGGATGGCGACGAATCACCTGTTCAATCTGCGATTCCAGGTCGGATTTTCGTTCCACATGAAATCGCAGGTTCGGCCGGTCAAAATTTCCAATCAGAATCTGTGGATTACGAAGCCCCAGTTGTTTGACAATATCCTGCCGCACACGCTGCGTGGCGGTGGCTGTAAACGCATGCAGACCGACACCGGGGAATCGCTCTCGTAGCTGCCCCAGTTCCCGGTATTGCGGACGAAAATCGTGGCCCCACTGGCTCACACAATGGGCTTCGTCAATCGCGAAGAGTGAGATCGGAATCTCCGCCAGCGTCTTCAGAAAATCCTCTTTGGTAATGCGCTCTGGAGAAACATACAGCAGATTCACCGTCCCCTGTTGCAATTCACGAAACGTCTCGCGCTGCTCGACCAGTGACTGGGTACTGTTGACAAACGCAGCCGAGATGCCGCATCCCCGGGCAGCATCCACCTGATCCTTCATCAGAGAAATCAGTGGCGAAATGACGATCCCCACCCCGGGCGTACACAGGGCAGGAGCCTGATAACACAGCGATTTTCCCCCTCCCGTCGGCAGCACCACCAAGGTGTCGGTCCCGGAGAGAACCGAGTGCATGGCCTGTTGCTGCAACGGGCGAAAGCCTTCGTACCCCCAGTACTTCCGCAGGACCTGCAGCAGTTGTTGCGAATGTAAGGGAACGGTTTCTGAAGTCATGTGCACGATTGATCGACTTTTTCGGAGCAAACTGGAACGCCTGAATTGTGATCGGACGGCCAGAGAACAGCAACCGTGCCTCCAGATTCAGGACGCATGAACGCGGCATCGACCATTGATTCGCCCACTCATGAGATCCGCCCACTTGAAGTGGGCGGATCTCAATATCCATGGCGATTTCGTACCTTCTCCTTATCCAACTACACTTTTTCCCACGTGAAACAAGTTGTCCTCATTGCTCTACATGGATTGTTGATTGTATTCTGCTCGGGAGAATGCTGATGGCCCGGGTGAATGTGATCACCACACGTTTGCCGATAATCATCGATGGAGTGCCCTTTCATGCGGATCTTACCCTCATTCATGCTGGTGTTTTCAGCACTGATGTGTCTGTCCTGTCCATTTTCCGCACAGGCTTTGGCGCAGGAGGTCTGGGCCAGGTTTCGTGGCCCCAACGGAACAGGCATGAGCACGTTGAAGGGAGTGCCCACCAACTGGTCAGACTCCGACTATGAATGGGTGATCGATCTGCCGGGCAAAGGGCATTCCTCTCCGGTTGTCTGGGGTGAGCATCTGTTTCTGACCAGCGGAGAAGAGAACGGCGAGCGAATGTTGATTTGCCTGGACGCTTTCACTGGCAAACAACGCTGGTCCACATCTATCAAGTTGAAGGCGAATCATCTGCACGCCAAAAACAGTTACGGTTCCGGGTCGCCCGCCACGGATGGAGAACGGGTCTACGTCGCGGAAGCTGATCCCGACCATTTCATCGTGATGGCCCATGACATGCATGGAAAAGAAGTCTGGAAACGGGATCTGGGAACCTATCAGGCTTCGCATGGATTCGGCGTTTCCCCCATCATTTATCAGGATCTGCTGATTGTCCCCAACGATCAGGATGGCCCCAGCTTCATCGAGGCCCTGGATCGGCAGACCGGTCAGACCAGATGGAAAACACCTCGCAAAATCGAAACCGCATCTTATGCCACCCCCATCATTGTGAATCTTTCGGGGCAGGATCAGCTGGTGGCTTTGTCGGGGGCCACCGGATTGGCTGGCCTGAACCCTTTGACGGGTGAAGAACTTTGGGCCTCCGGCTCATTGCCGCAGCGGACAGTCGCCTCTCCCGTCTACGGTAATGGTTTGGTCTTCGCGACATGTGGACAAGCGGGACGGGGTGTGGAAATGATCGCTGTGCATCCGGTGCAGAAGCAAATCTCTCAGTCTTTGATCGCCGGTATTCGCAAGCAGTCCATGCCTTATGTTCCCACTCCTGTCATCGTGGACAATTACCTTTACCTGTGGAATGACGATGGCACTGCTTGCTGCGTGGATTTGCGGGGTGATGTGACAAAAAATGTCTGGCGCAAACGCCTGGGAGGCAACTATAGCGGCTCCCCTGTGGTGATTGATGGACGCATTTACTGCATCTCGGAAAATGGAGACGTCAAGGTGATTGAGGCCAGTCCGGAGTTTCAGGAATACCCGGGTGGCAAGTTGAACGACCCATCTTATTCCACACCTGCTGTTGCGAATGGCCGTGTTTACCTGCGCAGCTTTCACAAACTCGCTTCACTGAAATCGAAGAACCCGCTCGGCAGCATGCAGAAATGAAGCATAGAGCAAGGTGTCCTTCACCAGCACCCGCGTCCAAATGGTTTTACCCGATGAAAACCGCAATCGTGAATTCTTATGGATCTTGATTGCCATCCTGGTGGCGATTTGTCTGCGGCTCTTTCAACTGCAGTCTGTCAGCTTCTGGTATGACGAAGCGTGTGCCTGGAGAATCAGCCAGTTTCCCTGGCCTCGGATGTTGCAATCGATCTCGCGAGATGCTCATCCTCCCTTCTTTTATGTGCTGCAAAAAGTCTGGCAATCCTGCTGGGGGACCTCGGTTTTATCAGCGCGCCTGCTGAGCGTCTTTTGTGGCGCAGGCAGTCTGCTGGCTGCGCTGTTTCTGATGAAAACCATTTTCACTACCAAAGAGGAAGCCGCAGCCGCCGACATCGATCCGGCAGGAAACTCCACACGTGGGATTGGTGCGGGTGATTGCACTTTCTGCGAGAGCGCTTCACGTGATCATGATGCACGAACGCTTGGAATGGCGTTGCTTTTACTGGCCTTCAATCCCTTTCAAGTGGAACTCTGCCAGCAGGCGCGGCCTTATGCGCTGGGGGTGATGCTGAGTCTGCTGGCCCTGGCGAGTTTGTTGCGCGCATGGCAGACCCCGCATCGAATGAGCCATTGGCTGGCCTTTGGACTCGCCGGCGGACTTCTCTCTTTTACCCATTACTTTGGTTTGCTGACATTGGCCGGGCTGTTTCTGGCTGCGGGAATGGAATTGGTCTGCGATCGGCGCGGTTTGCTCTTTCATCGACAGAATTTGCAGCGAATGGCCGGGCTGGCCTGTTGTGCCGGCGTTCTACAATGCTGCTGGTGGCCCTGGCTGCCCGTCCTGGAAAATCAGTACTCCCGCACCATTCCTCAACTTTGGATCCCGCCACTCACCGGTAAAGAATGGTTCAAACTGTGCGCCCAGACATTCGCCGGGACAGCGATTCATGTCCCGGGAGCAGGCGGGATGATGCTGCTGATCTGGATCTGCCTGCCGATGTACTTGTTCGTGCGTGCCGGTCGGGCAGGACGAATGCTGGCCTGTGCCAGTGTTGTTCCGCTGGTTGCGTCGGTGAGTTACTCGCTGTTCATTCGAAATATCCTGGAACCACGTTACCTGGCTTTCTCACAAGTCTTTCTCCTGATGGGAATGGCCCTGGCATGGGGAGAAATGAGATCGCGAGTATGGCAGAGGATAACCGCCGTGGTACTGATCGGAGGGCTCGGTTCCGGATGTCTGGAACACGTTCAAGCCCGCCGTTGGCATGCACAACATGCCGGCCTGCGGCGGACGGTGGAGTTTTTACAGGATCATCATCAAGCTGATGAACCGATTGTTGTCTGTTCGCCGTTCCTGTTTGTCAGCCTGGCCTGCATACTGCCGAAACCGATCCCGCTATTTGTGCAATATCAGCAGGACCAGGCTGCGGATGTTTTAACCGGACCGGCTTTAATGCATCAAGATTTTGAATCGTTTGCGGCGGTCATTTCACAGCGTCCCTCCGTCCTCTGGACGATCGACGCAGACCAGCTTTTCGGGCGTTCGGTAAATGTCACGGTTCCATTGGATTATCATCCGGTCAGACAAATCCGGTTCGCGGAATCCTTTGGAATTCCCATGGAAGTCGTGGTCCGCAGCTATCGTCTGGATTCACCTTCGGGCACAAAAGCAGGAATTTCTTCCATGAAAAAAGAGCCATGAATTTCATGGCAACAATTCGTATGTCTTTTCCCGTGTCGGCTTCTTTCCTCTTGATACACATTTTCAGACTTATGGAATTCCGATCTTTATCGCGATCACCGGTTCGTTTGTTCCAATGGTGTGAAGATCCGCATTGCGGTTTGACAAACGGGCTGGAACCTTTCAAGAAGATTCAACGGTTGATATTCCTGCTTTGCCTGCTCGGTTTATTCAATCTCTCGGCGAAGAAGGTGCGCGCCGCCCGGCCCGAACCCGCAAAAATGTTTCAGCAACTGGATGCAGACAGCAACCAGGAGCTTTCTCAGGCAGAATTTCTTGCCGGCAAGTTCTCCCAACCCGATGAAATGGAATTGTCTGCGGATCAACTGGAACAACGTTTTCTGGTGTTCGACCGCGATCAAAGCCGGTCGCTTTCCCTGGAAGAGTTTCTGACTATTCCAGGTGTTGTCGAGAACGCGGATCGGGGTGACGTGGCCGACCCATTTGTGGAGACCGTTCAGAATGAAATCAAACGTCTGATCGCGAAGCTGTCGTTACCGGTTTCCGCACAGGATTTGCCTGCAAAGTGGCGAGGAATCACGCCCGATTCGATCCCGTTGAATCCGGAAGACTGGGATCTGAACCAAGACCGGCATATCGATCAGGACGAGGCACAGCGCGGATTGGAAATTGCCTTCGGACTTCGTCGGCCAGATGGTGAATGGGCTCGCAGTTCACAGGGGTTTGTCTTCAACGGAAGTTATTTCAATCACCTGGACCACAATCAGGATCGAAAACTTTCCAAAAGAGAATTGGTTGCCAGATACCACCTGGGACCGGAATTGGCAATCACATTTCTACAGACGGCGGATCAGAATCAGGATGATCAACTCGATCTCCAGGAGATCGATGCTGCAGGGCTGTTTCAGACGGACGTGGCGAACGAATTCCTGAAGTGGGATCGAAATTTTGACGGACAGATCAGTGCTGCAGAATTGCAGCAGGGGGGCACCTGGCAACGCAACCTGGCCGTTCACATGTTGCCGGTGTTCGACGAAAATCGTGATCAACAGTTGTCGCTGCAGGAATATTGGAAATCTCCATTGGGCAATCCATTGGAGAACTGGACGTCTTTGCGGATCGACAAAAACGGCGACGGTCATCTGGGATTACAGGAATTCTTCCTCAGCCGGACGCTCTGCTGCAGTGGATTGGCTGCATTCTACTTTCATCAACTGGATCAGAATCAGGATGGACGTCTAACCCTTGGCGAATTCAGCTTTCATGTCGATCCATCAAAGCTTTCTGCGGATCAACTGCTGGCGATTCATGACCGCAATGACGACGGAATGGTTTCGCTGTTGGAACTGTGCAGTCTGCCGGGAAGACCCGAATGGAAATCGACCAGCGACATCCTGATTCCCGGCCATATCGAGCAGTTCCACGAGGCAGACGAAAATCAGGATGGTTTGCTGTCACAACAGGAATTTTTCAATGCCCCGGAACTGCATCTGATTGCACAAACTGAAGCCCGGTTACGGCAGGAATTGTGGCCTCGATTTTCTGCACTGGATCTGGATCACGATGGAGAACTCGACGCAAAAGAGTGGAGCCATTTCACTGCCAGCCCGGAACAGAACACGCTGCAGCAGGATTTTCAGATTGCGGATGCAGACGAATCCGATACCTTGAATTTTGTGGAATTCACATCCATCCCCGCGGTCAACAGCGTCCATCTGCGTCCCTCCGTGAATGATCCCGTGGTGGAAAATTGCACGCGATTACTCCATCGCCTTCGTCCGCACTGGATGAAAACAGATTCCAGATTGGCGGCTGATGACGTTGCTCGATTCATTCAGAGTGAACTCCCTTTTTTCTCTCTGGTCGACCTGGTGGGCTGGGATATGAATTCTGATGGAGCCTATCAATTCTCCGAAGTTCGATTTGGCTTGCAGAAACTCTTTGCCATCAAGGCTCCCACGGGACAATGGCTGCGGAGGAGGAATGGTCAGGTTTTCAACTGGCGAACCGTGAAGGATGCGGATCGGGACAACAATCAGAAACTCAGCCGCGACGAATTTATTGCCGTCGACTGGAAACAGGATGGGGCGGCGCAGACACGTTTTCAACAGGCCGATTTCAATCAGGATCAGCAACTCAGCCTGTCCGAACTTTTGCACAGCGATCTCTTCTGGGTCGATACGCAAATGGAGTTTCGTCGTTATGACACAGACCAGGACGGCCTGATCAGTCCGGCAGAGTTGAAGCGACAGGCACGCTCGTACGAAAGACGCATGGCAGCATTCATGTTCCCGGCTTTTGATGCCAACAAAGATCAGCAACTGTCGTTTCATGAGTTTCGCAACTCACCGCTTGCCAATCCCGTGCATGATTATGATTCGCGCCGTTGGGATCAGAACTATGACGGCAAGTTGTCCTTGATGGAATTTCATCGCAGCCCGACAGAAAACCGCATCGGGCTGGGACTGTCTTCGCAGTTTTTTCGCCTGCTGGATGTCAATCGCGATCAGTTCCTCAGCTTTGCCGAGATGACGTTTTCGGCAGATTTGAAAAAACTCCCTTCGGCATCCGTTTTTGAAATGCTGGATACAAACGGAGATGGCGCCCTGGAACTTTCAGAACTGCTGAAACGTGAACAACCCCGAGATCAGAGTGCCTGGGCCAAACGCAACTCCCAGCAGCGCAGCATGGAAGTAGAAGATGCGTTCCTGATTGCGGATACCGATCGAAGTAGAAGCTTATCGCTGGTGGAATTTCAGGCTGAGACGTCGAACATCCGCGACGTCGTTCTGGGAATGACACTACATCGCCGACCCGTGAAGGCCACGGTGGATGTCACATCCAGAATGTCCGGACGATTCTGGCTGATCTCAGCCGTAATCGGGGCCAATCTTCTTCTGTTTCTGGGGGTGGCCCTCTGGAGATGGAAACGGCTGCAGTAAAGCGAATTGGGAGTTCTCGTAGGATGCGTCAAGACGCACGCGACATCGCTTCATTTCGAACCGCAGTGCGTTCAAACGCGTCCTACGAGACCAGTTTGGTCTCTCATGTGCCCGCGTTGAAAGGGTTTCACCTGATGAAAGACTGAATGCCGCGAGGCAAGTCCGCGACAAGATTGACAAAAACGCTCGAGAACTGGATTCCTCCGCTTTCGGCTCGGAATCAGCGGAGTTCACGTGAAGGACACTGTCATTTCCGCTACACTCAGGCAAAGCCTGTTGGAAGCCGGTCGCTGCTGGAGAGATTTTTTCGAAGGATGACTGCTCACAGTGCATCGGAGTTGATCGCAGAACGGATTGCGGGCGGGCTGATTCCCGTCGTCAATTGTCTTCAAATCTCATCTTGAACTGGTCGAATACACAATGCCGGTACGTGGCGTCCGTGGCGCAATTACGGTAACTGAAAACTGTCCGCAGGAGATCCTGACAGCCACTCGGGAACTCCTCAGCGAAATCCTGACGCGCAATGCACTTCATGATTTTGACGAGATCGTCTCAGCCATCTTTACGACGACTCCCGACCTGAACGCATCTTTTCCTGCGGAAGCAGCCCGGGAACTGGGAATGAGCCAGGTCCCTTTGCTGTGCGCTTCCGAAATTGCCGTTCCGCATGGAATGCCACGAGTGATTCGCGTGCTGTTACATGTGAATACTGATCGCTCTCAAGCAGAGATGGTCCACATCTATTTGCGAGATGCCAAGAAACTTCGCAAAGACATCGCCGGTGCGCAGTAGCAAGATGTGCTTCGTGTAGGTTGATGTTCTGGAACGCCCCCCCGCCGATGCCGAATGCCAGAGATGCCGTGCACGTGTGGACACCGCCACGCAGAGAGTTGCCATAGACCAGTTTGGTCTCTCATGCGCCCGCGTCGAAAGGGTTTCACCTGATGAAAGACTGAATACCGCGAGGCAAGTTTACGACAAGATTTACAAAAACGCTCTAGCCCAAGTTCCCCAACTGTGCTGCAAATTTGCGGTTTTCAAAATTCTTTTCGGGTGGATTTCGCTGTAATCTGCTTCCTGGCGTATGTGCTGTGGAAGACGCTGGCGGCGATGTGTCAGCAAGCGGGCCTGGGAGATGAACCGCGGCGGGTGCTTTCGGAACTCAGCGACATCCGACTCATGGATGTCGTACTGCCCACGAAAACCGGCATCGACATCCGCACCCGCTGCATCTGGAAGCCGACCGAGCACCAACAAATCCTGCTCAACCACCTGGGACTCCGCCTGCCCTCAAAAATCAAGTATCAGGAAATGTAGTGAGAAAACTCACCGCCCGACCCTTACCAGGTAAGACATTACGTCGACAACTGGGGAACTTGGGCTAGAACCTTGGCCCCGGCCTTTTCACAACCTGCGAGCCTCCCGGGAAACCGAACTTGTGGAATCCTACCCAGTGCAGGTGGTCACGGACTGGTTGGGGAATTCTCCCACAGTCGCCATGCGTCACACTATCTGATGACGACGGACGGTCATTTTGCCGCAGCCGTGAGAGGGACAGGGAAAGTGGCGCAGCAGGCGCACGCAGTGATAGGCAGGGAACCGCAGCCGGGAGTGGCGGCGGATGAAATAACCCCGGATTTACCAGGGTTTGCGAAATATCGCGAGATGCCACAAGTTGTGGGAGATAGCGGTGGAGGGATTCGAACCCCCGACACGCGGATTATGATTCCGCTGCTCTAACCGACTGAGCTACACCGCCATGTTGAGGGCAAAGTCTACTGGTTCTCCAGCATCTGACAAGCCCACGAACGCAGATTTAAAAATCGAACTGGGTCCGGATTGCGAAGATGTTTGTATCCGTATCTATTTTTGCGGGAGTGTGGACGCTTTGGAAGGCATGGATATAGTTGAATTGCATCTTTGCAAACGGGTTCCAGTACCAGTTCAGTCCGAGCGTCAGATCGGTGAGCGCGGCTGGAATGGTGCTTGTCGATGTCTGGCCGGCCACGAAGGCGTTTGGTGAATTTCGCAAATCGATGTATGACCAGCGGCCCGCCAGTTCCCAGGCTCCCCATCCACAGGCCCCCAGGTTTCGATAGGGGATCACGCGGCCAAATGCGGCAGCCTTCTTATTGTATTTGTGATGTTCCCCCGTGAGGACATAGGATGCCATGGCGTACATTCCAGTATAGTTCTGGCTTCCGTTGAACGAGTCTTCCACAAGTGTGTCGAAGAATTCTGTTTGAAACAGAAATGACTCATACGCATAAGCAAATTCCACATTGAACAGATTGTCAGAAGTGGCGGTGGCCAACGGCCCCGTGGAGGCAAAAAACGGGCCGGAAAATGCTCCGGTTGTTCCGGCGGCCCCCATGTTATATCCCACTTCCGGTGACTGCCTGAACCCTCCAGATGGGGCTCCAAAGCGATTATAACTATAACCAAATCCAAAATGCACAACCTGATTGCACGCTTCGTCATAAATTGGGATTCCGGTGACGCGATGGCTGGTTCCATAGCCATCGTCAGAATAGGCATTCCCATACGTATCAGTAGGAAAGCGATACACTGAACTGGCCCAGGTCATCTGGTCATCCAGGGCGGTATCGTAGGCCATTACCCCGATCTGACGGAAAGGGATGAATGCAAATGGCAGTCCACGTTCCAGGAACATCAGGTCCCGCACGCTGGTCAGAGCTTCCATAGAAAATGGTTGTCGGAACTGCCCAATGCGTACATGCCCCACACCGGGGACACCCTGCTGTTCCACCCAGACGTCCATGAAACTTGGCCGTCCGGGAAAGGCGAAGTCCATCTCCAGGTAATATCCAGTGTTCTCCGCCAATTGTCCCTTGGCAGCCAGACGTGCCCGACGAAATCCCGCATAATCTGAGATATTCCCGTTTGTTGCCTTGCTGCCGTCACTCTGGTCAAAATACAGGGCATCAATCTGGGCAAAGCCGGTCAATGCCACCGTGGGATATTGAGGATGGGCCGCTGCCCCGGCACCACTCGTCCCCGGCATGAAAGAACCGCTTCCCGGCGTGGCGAAATAGGATGGAGTTGGAGGGGGGCAGTAACCGTTCTCCTCACACGAGACAAATTCGATTTCATTCCCGCTGTCTGCGAAGATTGCATCAGTCATCTCAGCAGCGGGCGAGGCCATATCTACTGAGGTCGATTGCTCTACAAATGGTCTGGGCTGTAATGTGGGACGATCTTGTGCGGACACGACTGTGGCTCCTGCCGACAGCGAGAGTCCTAGGAACCCTAACGTTTTCCAGTGCATGTTCGGTCTCTTACCTTGATTGGCTGGATGGTTCAGGAATGCGGTTGCCGACTCCCTGTTCATATCGACTACTCGCAAAACAGCTTTTTTGCGAAAGGGATGTCATTAATCATTCGTAATCAAACATTGCAGCACGACACACTGGCAAAGGTTTTATATTTCCTCCTCACAGCCGGATGGATTACCTAAATGGAAAATTTTAGCATTCGAATGGCAGACTTTAACGATCCCGCGGATGCTGCCGCGATTACCGAAATCGTCAACTCTTATGCCCAAGAGCCACAAGGCGGAGGCAAGCCGTTGCCTCCCGAAGTGCTGGCAGACATGGTCCCGGGGATGCAGGCTGTTCCCGGAGCATTGACATTACTTGCCTGTCTCGATCGTCGGCCCGTCGGGGCGGCCATCTGCTTTCGCGGTTTTTCCACTTTTTCCGGAAAGCCACTCATCAATGTTCATGACCTGTCTGTTCTCAAGGCGTTTCGTGGACGCGGCATTGGAAGCAAGTTACTCGCAGCAGTGGAAAATCAGGCCGCAGCGGATGGTTGCGGGAAGGTGACCCTGGAAGTCCGCACGGCCAATCCTTTGGCAGAACGTCTCTACCGACGACTCGGCTATGGTGACCCCAGCGGCTTTGCCACCCGATTTCTGGATAAGCCGCTGTCATCTCAATCACTGCCGAATCAGTAGCTGCCTGTTAAAAAAGCATAGGTGGAAAGGTTTATGCCATCGGATGGCAATGATTCATCGGAAAAAACGGGCCAGACATTTCGGTCTGGTCCGGAGAGCTTGCTTTTCAACCGGACTGTGATGTGAATGATTTGAGAATGAACTCTCTGGCAGCTAGCATGATCAACGACTGCCCCATCCTGTTTTCTGTCACTCTGCATCAAGCTTCTGGGCGATGGCCCGTGGAATTCTGTTCCGCTTGAATGTGGATGAAAGGTCATCTCATGAGCGAAGCTCCCATGAAATTTGAAACCCTCTGCCTGCATGGCGGTCAAACTCCCGATGCCTCTTCGAATTCCCGGGCCGTTCCGATCTATCAGACGACTTCATTCGTCTTTCATGACACCGATCATGCCGCCCGGTTGTTCGGTCTGCAGGAATTCGGGAATGTCTATTCCCGAATCATGAACCCGACCTGCGACGTTCTGGAACAGAGATTGGCGCTCCTGGAAGGGGGCAGCGGAGCTTTGTCCGTGGCTTCCGGTCAATCGGCGGAGTTGCTGGCGATTCTCAATATCGCCCAGGCGGGACAAAACATCGTCTCCTCCACCAGCTTGTATGGGGGGACCTATAATCTGTTTCAGCACACATTTCCCAAGTTGGGAATTACCACCCGATTTGCAGACACCTCGAAGCTGGAGACTTTTCAGCAGTCGATCGATGACCAGACCCGGTGCATTTATCTTGAAAGTATTGGAAATCCGCGGGGCGACATTCCTGATTTTGCCGCGATTGCGGAGATCGCTCATGCTGCTGGAATTCCACTGATCGTGGATAACACATTTGCCTCTCCGTACCTGTGCCGTCCGTTCGAACATGGAGCGGACATCATTATTCATTCGTGCACCAAATTCATTGGCGGACACGGGACCAGTATTGGGGGGATCATTATCGAAAAAGGGGATTTTCCCTGGGACAACGGGAAATTTCCAGAGTTGACGGAGCCCGATATATCCTACCATGGGATGAAGTTTTACGAGACATTCGGCCCGATGAAGTTGGCCTATATCCTTAAGGCTCGCACCCAGTTGCTCCGCGACATGGGGCCCGCGCTCAGTCCGTTCAATGCGTTTCTCCTGCTGCAAGGTCTGGAGACTTTGCATCTGCGGATGCCTCGTCACTGCGAGAATTCGCTGGCCGTGGCCCGATTTCTGCAAAGTCATCCCAAAGTCTCCTGGGTGAATTACGCTGGACTTGAATCGCATCCCTCTTATCAACTCGGGCAAAAGTACATGCCGCGAGGCTGTGGCGCGGTGTTTGGATTTGGCATCACGGGTCAGACGGCCCAGGAGCAACGGGCTCATGGCATCAAGTTCATCAACAGTCTGAAACTCTTTTCGCATCTGGCAAATGTGGGTGATGGCAAGTCACTGGTGATTCATCCTGCCAGTACGACACATCAGCAATTGACGGTGGAAGAGCAGATCGCCAGCGGTGTCTCTCCAGACTTTATCCGGCTGTCGATCGGGACCGAAAATGAAGCAGACTTGATTGCCGATTTATCACAGGCGCTGGACCAGATTTAAAGCAGAGAAATGCGGATCTCGTGAAAAAGGATGATTCTTTGCAAAAAACAATCTTCACACAATCTTAACATTTGGCCGGTCGGATCTTCACAAAAGTTCTCTAACGTAGTGAGTCTGAGCCCCATTGCGAGCGAGCGGGTGATCCAGCACGAGTGATGACGAACCGAAACCCCCGAAAGGGACTGCAGATGCCAGTCAGCCAGATGCCAAGAAATTATTCGGAAACCAAATTGTTCGCGGTCAAGGTCTTGTGTGGTGTCACATTCTGCCTGGGCCTGTCAAGCTGCAATGGTTCATCCGATCAGGCTCTTTACTCGGGGAAGTCGGTCTATCTGCCTGCCGGAGCGGTTCTCCCATCCGTCGAGACAGTGCGATCTGGTGAATACAAACCTCTTTCCCGCCCGCTGTTTCTGTATGTCAGCAAAGCGGCTCTCAAACGCCCCGCAACTGCAGCTTTGCTGCACTATTACCTGTCTGAAGAAGGCCGCCAGCTTGTGACGGAAAGTGGATATGTGCGGCTGCCGGATGAGACCTATGACGAACAGATCAAGTTGATCAACTCGTTGACCACAATCGAGACCTCCCCCGAGGCAAATGGTCTGACGGGTGAGGTGATGATCGATGGTTCCAGCACCGTGGCCCCCATCAGTACCGCCGTGGCAGAAGAGTTTTCCAAAATTCACAAAGGGGTCCGGGTACCAGTCGGCACGTCCGGAACCGGGGGAGGATTTCATAAATTCTGTGCGGGAGAAATCGACATTTGTGACGCCTCACGGAAAATCGGAGAGTCGGAACAGGAGCTTTGCAAGAAGGCGAATCTCGAATATCTCGAACTCGAGATCGCGCTGGACGGCCTGACGGTCGTGGTGAATCCTGAAAACAACTGGGTGGACGGCCTGACCATCAGCGATCTCAAAAAAATCTGGGCTCCCGATAGCAACGTGCGAAAATGGTCGGACATCAACCCGGAGTTTCCGGATGTCGACATCAAACTTTTTGGCCCAGACACAGATTCCGGAACATTTGAATACTTCACGGAAGCGGTCTGTCATCAAAAAGGAGCGTCCCGTAGCGACTACCAGCAGAGCGCAGATGACAATTTTCTGGTGACCGGGGTTGCCCATGATGAATTGGCGCTGGGATACTTCGGGTTTGCTTATTACGCCGAAAACAAGGATAAGTTGAAAGCACTGGCGATTGCTCCATAATGCGGAATGAACCGATCGGGAGTCACTGGATTTTCCACTGATGAAAAATGCCTTCTTTCCCGATCGTTTCCTTTCTGGTAAAGCCAGTTGTCAGTTTTTGTGGTTCGTTTTTCTTCGCGTGAACTTTGTCGCTGCATAAGAAATACACGCTTGCTCGATTTCGTGAACAGGTGATTGAAGGCCTGTTGGTTTTCTGTGCGCTGTTGTCGATTGCGACCACGGTCGGCATCATTCTGGTGCTGTTCACGGAATCGATCTTCTCCCTCAACGGCGAGAAAGCCTTCTTTCAGGAAGTTTCACCCATTCAGTTCTTTTTTGGAACAAAATGGGCTCCGCAGTTTGCCGAGAAGTTTTTTGGTGTTCTGCCCTTGTTCTGCGGCACGGTGCTGGTGGCCGGTATGGCCGCTTTAACCGGTCTGCCGGCTGGCATCCTGGCCGCAATTTACCTGAGTGAATATGCGACCCCCCGGGTACGAAAAATCGTCAAACCGTTTCTGGAAGTCCTCGCGGGAATTCCTTCCGTGGTGTATGGATATTTTGCTCTCGAATTCATCACCCCGTATCTGATCCGCCCGTTTTTTCATGACCTGCTGGGGCTGGACGTCGACGGCTTCAACGCCCTGAGTGCCGGCATCGTGGTCGGGATCATGGTGATCCCCATGGTCTCTTCGTTAAGTGAAGATGCCTTGCGTGCCGTCCCTCGCAGCCTGCGTGAAGCAGGTTATGCACTGGGATCTACAAAATATGACGTCTGTGTGAGAGTCGTGGTGCCCGCAGCGACATCGGGGATCATCGCCTCGTTTCTTCTGGCGATTTCCCGTGCGGTGGGAGAGACGATGGCGGTTGTCATCGCAGCGGGTCAAAGCCCGGTCATTACACTCAATCCATTAAAAAGTATTCAGACCATGACCGCCTTCATGGTGAACATCAGCCTGGGAGACACGCCTGCCGGATCGATTGAATACAAAAGTCTGTATGCCGTCGGTCTGACATTGTTCTGCATGACCCTGTTCATGAATATTCTTTCGCAATGGTGGATGCGCCGGTTCCGTGAGGTTTATCAATGACGAGCCCCGCTGAGCAGATTGCATCGTCACCGGTGGCACTTCCGGACCAGGAACGGATGCGCAAACCCGGTAAGCGCGAGAATCATTTCTTTCGATGGCTGTGTTTATCCACAACCTGGCTGAGCGTGGTGGTTCTGCTGGTCCTTCTGGTCTCCGTGACACGCAGTGCGTGGGGCTGGCTGGATCTGCAGTTTCTGACCAGTTTCGATTCCCGCCTGCCACGACGGGCCGGAATTCTGGCCGGTTTGCTGGGGACGATGTGGGTCATTCTACTGACCATGCTGTTCTCCGTTCCCATCGGCGTGGGAGCAGCGATTTATCTGGAAGAATACGCCAGCAACAACTGGCTGGCGAATCTGATCCGCCTCAATCTGGCCAATCTGGCGGGGGTCCCATCCATTGTTTACGGGATTCTGGGACTGACAGTTTTTGTCCGGATGTTCGGACTGTTTGGTCCACGAGGGACCATTCAGCGCTATACAGGAATCGAGATCAATGGTTTATTCTGGTTAGATTCCTTGCAGGGATATCTGATTCCCTTGCCGTTTGGGCGAGTTGTACTTTCCGGCGCGTTGACACTTTCCCTGTTAATTCTCCCGGTGATCATTATTGCTTCGCAGGAGGCATTACGGGCCATTCCCCCCTCTTTGCGACACGCCTCACTGGCGCTGGGGGCCACACGCTGGCAGACAATTCGGCATCAGATCCTGCCAGCGGCCACACCCGGCATCATGACCGGTGTGATCCTCGCCATTTCCCGGGCGATTGGAGAAACGGCACCGCTGGTGATTGTGGGGGCCATGGCCTTTGTGAATTTTGCCCCGGGCAACGTGGACAGCCTCGCCGAGATCCAGAGACATCCGCAGGGGTTGCTCAAGGCCCCTTTTGATACATTTACTGTTGTTCCGATTCAGATTTTTTTCTGGGTCCAGAAATTCAAGTCGGAGTATAAGTCCGTGGCAGCTGCCGGCATCGTGGTGCTGCTCATCATCCTGCTGCTGTTGAATGGACTCGCCATCCTCATTCGGAATCGATACAGCAAACACCTCCGCTGGTAACTGTAGAAATCAAATGATTATGGCCAATACTGCCTCTTCGTTCTCCGGACTGGTCAAGCGCTCCACAAGCAGTGGAGAGTCTCGTAAAGAGTCTCGCAAACCGATGATCGAATCCCACGATCTCTGTTTTTATTATGGGGAAAGCCAGGCCCTGCATCACATCACCATGACCATTCCGGACCGCTCAGTCACCGCGCTGATCGGTCCTTCCGGGTGCGGCAAAAGTACCTTTCTGCGAACCTTGAACCGGATGAACGACATCGTGGAAGGAACCCGGCATTCGGGCAAAGTCCTGTTGGAAGGGGAGGACATTTATCATCACGACGTCGATGTTGTGGCTCTGCGGAAGCGGGTGGGCATGGTGTTTCAGAAATCCACCCCGTTTCCCAAGTCTATCTTCGAAAACGTGGCCTATGGCCCGCGCATTGGGGGAATTCGAGACAAAGAAAAACTTGCACATATTGTCGAATCGTCCCTGCAGCGTGCCGCACTCTGGAAAGAAGTTCAGAATCGCCTGAATGATTCGGCCATGGCCCTCTCGGGAGGCCAGCAGCAACGGTTGTGTATCGCCCGGGCGCTGGCCACCGATCCGGAAGTGCTGCTGATGGATGAGCCCGCGTCCGCACTCGACCCTGCCAGCACCGCACGCATTGAAGACCTGATCTTCGAACTCAAAGCCAACTACACGATCGTTATCGTGACACATAATATGCAGCAGGCTGCACGCGTCAGTGATTTCACCGCATTTTTCCTTAAAGGGTTGATGGTCGAAATCGGAGATACCGAACAGATTTTCACAAATCCCAGGGAAAAACAGACACAGGATTATATTACGGGACGTTTTGGCTGAGGACGCAAGCCGGCAGGGCTTTCGCCTTTTACAAGCTGGGACAGGTCCCGGTCGGACCGGTCTGCAGGATGACATCCTGACAATGCAGCCAGATGTTGTTTCGCCGTTTTGATTGAGACCAACCTTTTGATCCGCATAAGGAATATCCGTGTCCGTTCACATGCAACTCGATCTGTCGGACCTGCACCGCGACCTGCTTTCCATGTGTGCCCGTGTGGAAGATATGATTCACCGGGCAGTGGGGCAGCTTTCTGCTCCGGACTTTGAAGAAACCCGTAAGCTGATTACTGAAGACACCGACATCGACCGTTGGGATGTCCGGATTGAAGACGCCTGTCTGAAAATTCTGGCCCTGTATCAGCCCGTCGCCATTGATCTGCGACGCATTACCACGGTGATGAAAGTCTCGGGCGAACTGGAACGGGTGGCGGATCTCGCAGTCAACATCGCGGAACGCGCCTCTGGCCTGTTGAATTCTCCTCCGATCACCATTCCCAATCAGGTGCCCCAGCTTTCCGCACGAGCAGTGGAAATGCTGCATCGCAGTATCGATGCCTATGTCGATCTCAACAGCGAACTGGCCTGGCAGGTCTGCTCCGAAGATGACCATCTGGACGACATGACAAAAGGGTTGCTCAATCAGTTGATCGAGTCCATGCATCGCCACCCGGAACAACTGGATGCCCTGCTGCATCTTTTTTCCGCTGTTCGTCATGTGGAACGCGTTGCGGATCACGCTACCAATATTGCGGAAGATGTGGTCTATCTTGTGGAAGGCCGCATTATTCGCCATGCGAGAAAACTCGAAGGAGATCAATAATCCAACCCCTGAGCAAACCCCGCCTTCTCATTGTGGAAGACGAACTCCCGATTCTGGAAGCGCTCCTTTACAACTTCCAGAAAGAAAATTTCGACGTCATCACGGCGACGAATGGACGTGACGCCCTGGCTCGTTGCCAGGCGCAAGTCCCCGATGTCGTCTTGCTGGATCTGATGATTCCAGCCCCGGATGGCCTGCAGGTCTGTCGACACCTGCGAAATGATCCCCGCACAAAAAACGTGCGGATCATTATGCTCACAGCCAAAGACGAAGAAACTGACGAGATCGTCGGTTTCAATCTGGGGGCGGATGATTATGTCTCCAAACCCTTCCGCATCAAACCACTCGTGGAACGTGTGAAAGCGCTGGTGCGGCGGCCGCAGGCGGAAGAAGAAGACTTCAGCATCCTGAAACTTGGCGAGATTGTCATTGATCAGACACGGCATCTTGTCCAGTTGAGAGAAGAAGAATTACCACTCACACCGACAGAATTCCGCTTGCTGTGGACACTGGCTCGACAACCGGGACGGACCTTTCGCCGCAACGAACTGCTGGACTGCTGCCGGGGTGAAGATGCAAATTCTCTGGAACGCACGATTGATGTGCACATCCGAGCCCTCCGCAAGAAACTGCTCGATCATGCGGACCTGGTTGAAACCATTCGCGGTGTCGGATACCGCCTGAAGCCGGGAAGCTAGCGCCCTGTCAGGGCTTGGATTTAGGGTACGTGACCGCGAAACGCCCTCCATTGATAGACTTTGCGTTCAGGCCTACACTAAATTTTAGAGTCGGCAACGCTGGAACTGTCTTTGCAGCAACGGCAGGACAACACCAGTCCTCGCGAACCAGTCCCAACTGCCATAACCAGTCCCAACTGCCATAAACTGTTCACCATAAACTGTTCACGTCTAGTGGGCGTCGTACCCCTTCTCAGGAATTCATTTCCTGAAGTGCGGTCGAGAGGAGTCGAACCTCCACGTCCTTATCGGACACAAGAACCTGAATCTTGCGCGTCTGCCAATTCCGCCACGACCGCAGCGAGCGGAGAGTGTATCCAATTGTTCATTTCGGTCAACTGAATAAAAAAGGAAAAAGGACGAACGGGGTCGGAAGACAGGTATGGGGGGGCTTCGTATCTGTCCTCTGTTGCTGGAAATGATGTGATTACGTCCCCCAAACTGAGAGTCTGTCCGGAAAGGTCAATTTGTGCTGGGATCGGCTCTTTTGCGTTCTGAACTCCGTCAGCCTGCATCGTCGAATCCCGGGAATTCGCCTGCTTCGGCTTCCTTACCAGAACACAAATCGTCAGAACACAAATCGCTCGATCTCGACTGACAAAGCACCTTTCCGGACAGACTCTTAGAGGTAAGTCACTGCATGCTGAGACCAATGAAGAGCAAAATCTCTCTTTTTCTTCGGTCTCTGTTTCGATAAAGCGATTCACAAGTGTGGTCTCGGTAAGCATTGGTGTTGCGGGGATCAGATACGAAATTCGACCGAAAACATGAAAAAAACGTAACAAATCAGCCTTGAAGACGTAGAAATCTGAAGGATCTCCCCGGGAAGAACATCATTTCTTCAGTTCGCACTATCGAAAGCCTCGACGGATCGATTTCCTTCGCGACAATCCGATGAGCCTCGCAGGCCATCATGCCGGCATTGTTTTCAGCGAGTGAGATTTCTTTTTCAATCTGCTTTTGGACGACCGTGGGATATGAAGCCAGCCGGATCGATGCCTCTCGATGCTCAAGATGGCCCGCAACCGATTTCGCATCGCCAGGTGCTGATGGTCTTTCTGGGATTGATGCTGGCGCTCATGCTGGCTGCTCTGGATTCCACCATTGTTTCTACAGCGCTTCCCACAATTGTGGGTGAACTGGGAGGTTTGGAACATCTCTCCTGGGTCGTCACCGCCTATCTGCTGGCCCAGACAATTGTGACACCAATTTATGGAAAGCTGGGCGACCTGTATGGTCGTAAGATTGTGCTGCAATCGGCGATTGTAATTTTCCTGATCGGCTCGGTGTTATGCGGTCTGAGCCAGACGATGACGCACCTGATTTTGTTTCGCTTCTTGCAGGGACTGGGTGGCGGGGGTCTGATGGTGACGACGCAGGCTGCGGTGGGAGACGTGGTGACTCCTCGGGAGCGTGGAAAATATCAGGGTATTTTTGGTGCGGTCTTTGGCGTGGCCAGCGTGATCGGCCCGTTAATTGGTGGCTATCTCACGCGGCACTGGACCTGGCGCTGGATCTTCTACATCAATCTTCCCGTGGGGGTTTTCGCCATGCTGGTGCTGGCGGTCACGCTCCCTTCCCGCAGTCTGAAAGTACGTCATGCGATCGATTACCTGGGAGGGGCGTTATTTGCCGCATTTCTGTGTGGCGTGATTCTGATTTCCGATCTGGGGGGAACGACCTATTCCTGGAGATCTTCCTTCATGCTGAGCCTGATGGCCATGGTGACATTGACACTGATTCTGTTTGTCGTCGTGGAGCGCTTTGCGACTGAGCCGGTGCTTCCGTTACGGTTATTTTTGAATCGCTCCTTCTGTGTCAGTTCTGCATTGGGGATGGTGGTGGGATTTGCGTTATGGGGCTCGGTCACATATCTCCCGGTTTATCTGCAGGTGGTCAAGGGAGTGGGGCCAATTGCCTCGGGGATGCAATTGCTGCCATTGATGGCCGGCGTGCTGACCATGTCGATCACATCTGGTCAGATCATCAGTCGGACAGGCCGTTATAAGTTTTTTCCCATCCTGGGCATGGGAGTCATGGGGAGTGGAATTGCTGCAATTTCACAGATGCCGACCGATGCCAGTGTCCTGTTGAACTCCCTGTACTTTCTCTGGGTTGGCCTGGGGCTGGGAATGGTCATGCAAGTGCTGATCATTGCTGTGCAAAACGCAGTGGAATACCGCGACATGGGGGTGGCCACATCAGGAGCATTGCTTTTCCGACTGATGGGAGGGTCGGTTGGAACCGCGATTCTGGGGACCATCTTTACCGCCCGACTGCATGACAATCTGGCGAGACTGCTCCCAGCCGGTCTGAATACGTCGCAGGAAATCGCGAACATCAGTCCACATTCTCTTCAGGAACTCCCGACAGCCACTCGCATGCTCTATTCCCACGCCTTTGCAGCCTCGTTCAGTACGATCTTTGTGGTCTCCGCTGGCGTTGCTGGAGTTGGATTTCTGCTGGCCTGGCTGCTGCCAGAACATCCTTTGCGACAGACGATCACCGCAGCTGTCAGTCCCAGCAAGGTGACGCCTTGACCAGGTGGAGAGACTGAATGGAAAGATTGGGGTACAGAGCAAAAAATAACAAATAGGGAACAGGCTCAAACGTGGTCTGCCTGTTCCCCGATTTCTTCTGAAGTCACCGCTTACCTGGTCGCTGGAGCATGCAGTTGTGGAATCGGTCCTTCCGGGCCATGGACTGCGTTGGAATATTGCAACTGAATGGGGACCGTTCCACTGCCGTCGGCGAGCGGCACATCCTGAATGATTGTTCTGATCGAGACATTATCATGCAGCGGGAAGTCTCCGATTTCCTCACCGGCATCGGACGTCCAGCCCAGTTTGCTGACGATGTTCGGCTGATAAGGGTTGCGAATCACGTCTTCCACATCGGGATCGGTCCGGGCTTCCTGCAGTTCGTGATACATGGTGGCCACCGTGTTTTTCCAGCCTTCCGGGAACGCTGGAATGCCATTTTTGAATCCATCCGGCCGGCTTTCGGAAAAGACTTCCGCGGAGTAATAGATGGTCTGGTTGCCGATGTGAATGGAACCGTGATAGCCTCCCAGTCCGTTCATGGAATCGATTTCTGCTTCACTTTCCGGAAAGCCCGGGATGTCTGGCCGTTCGTCTTCTTCCTGTTGGGCTCTAGCGGCCGCCAAGGGAGACTCTGTGAGTGCGCTTCCGGAACGGGCATCGTCATCGGAAAGAATTGTGCCCGGCGGGCAGAGGAAGTTAAAGACGGTATTTCCCAAATCGTATTTCGATAGATAACCCTGTCCGTACAGGTACTGGACAAAATATTGGAGATCGCCCCGTGAGACTGTTTTGGGGATGTACCCTACCAGTGGATGTGATGGATAAACAGTCGTTCCAATTGGCTCATTGTTGAAATACTGTCGGATGACATTGTTGAGATGTTCATCTTTCATGGCGGCTGCCAGGCTGCGATCGATACTGTTGACATCGTTCATATTCCAGCCTTGTTCGCCGCTGATGTACAGGTTGACATAACCCATGTTCTGCAACATTTTCCCTCCGCGATACCGCAGATCTTCCATGGGAGTGGGGTTTGCCCCATCAACCAGTTGATGATCATCCGAAGACGACGTGCCATTGACCGGCTGGACTCCGGAAGTAGTCTCCGCAGCCGCAGAGGCGACGGCCGTTGTCAGAGAGGCTTCCATACGCGAAGTTCGTTCCGCATGGGAACCAGGCCGGGTGGCCAGACTCAAATGGCGGTGACGTCCCCGAAGTGGCTTTCTGGCGGAATGCACAATGGCTGCCGATGAACCTGGCATCGCACCAGATACCTGCTGCGTGGAAGCCACCGCGACGTTGCTCTTTGGAGGCATGGGCCAGGGAGCCCATTGAGCGGTGATGTCTGGGGGCGGAGCTGGAGAACTGGGGGCAGTGGGTGAGGTGCCGGGACTCGTCGGAATGGGGACAGGATTATTCGTGGGAGTGGAAACCGGCAGCGTGTTCGGCGGATCGGGATTCATGACCACCGGGCCGCTGGGACTGGCTGGGTTAGGGGGCGTCGCCGGAATGGAAGGATAACCGGGGTTCGAAGCAATCGGTCCCGTGACCGGATCGACAGGAAGAGACGTAACCGGATAACCCGGGGCAGCAGGATAGCTGGGAGTGGCTGGATTCGGACTATAGTATGGGGCAGGCTGATAATATGTCGGGGTGCAGCCCACAGTGACGGCCAGCAGAAGGCTTGTGCTAAGGGACCAGATTGCAGACGGGAATCGCGACATGTCAACACTCCATTCAGGGTGCCCGTGTCAGGCAGCCGTTGTCTTCATTGACGACGGGGCGGGAATGGCGAACATGTATGAGATTCGGACCGGCAGGAATAGCCGATTCAGATCAATTTGAACCGGCAGATTCTGCAGATTGAAAATTTTGCAACAAACTGGCTCTTTATAACAGGATCTTTCTGAGTGCTTCGTCGACTCTAGTGCCCTGGCAGGGCACCGAGTGTGTCTGCCACCCAGAAAGAGCCCAGCGATTCACCGTTTCACAAAGTGAGACGTCCCCCCCGCCGTTAGGTTTCCCCAGAGAAAGAAATAGATATTGATGTCCCAGCTGATCAGAGTTTTGACATGTTTGACGCTCCTGGGTGGTCTGACAGTCCAGGGGGCCGAAGTGGTGACGCTGGCCGGAAACGGGGTGAAAGGGAATAGTGCCAATGGCAGTCTCGCAGCCTCGTCGTCCATTGGTGAACCGTATGGGCTGGTCGTCGGACCAGATGGAAATCTGTATGTGTGCGAAATCGCTAATCATCTGATCCGGCGTATCGATTTGCAAACAGGACTTGGAACGGTCGTCGTGGGAAGTGGCCAGTTGGGATCTGCCGGTGATGGCGGTGCAGCCACTTCCGCACAGATGAACGAGCCGTATGAGGTTCGATTTGATTCGCGGGGAAATCTCATCACGGTGGATATGAAGAATGCTGTTGTCCGCCGAGTCGATGCAGAATCGAAAATCATTTCCACCATTGTGGGAACAGGAACTGCCGGGTTCTCGGGAGACGACGGTCCAGCTGTCAACGCCCAACTCAAACAGCCGCATTCCATCACACTCGATCCGGAAGACAACCTTTACATCTGCGATATTGGAAATTTACGGGTTCGCCGAGTGGATGCAAAAACAGGAATCATCACCACGCTGATTGGAGGAGGCAGACAGCAGTTGCTGCCGCTGACACCGGGTTTTGGGGAATTGCGTCTGCCTGGTCCGCGCGCCATGGAGATGATCAACAGCCAGGTCGGCATTTTGGCCATGCGGGAAGGAAACGCCATCTACAAGGTGCAGATGAAAGAGAAAACCTTGACGCTGCTGGCAGGGACCGGCAAAAGCGGCTATTCCAATATCAGCACCCCCGGCCCGGAAGCATTGCTTTCCGGCCCCAAGGGGGTGGCCATGGCCTCCAACGGAGACATCTATTTTGCCGATACGGAAAGCCACACCATCCGCGTCATTCGTGCTGTAAATGGACAAGTGGAAACCGTGGTGGGTGACGGAAAACGAGGAGATGGTCCGGATGGAGATCCATTGAAATGCCGTCTCGCCCGCCCCCATGGCATCTGTATTGGTCCCCCGGGGAACCTCTATATCGGTGATAGTGAGAACCACCGGGTGCGCATGCTGAAAATCGACTAGTGCCCTGTCAGGGCTTGGTTTTGGAGTCCGTGATCGCGAAACGCCGAAGCAGGCGAATTCCCAGGATTCGTCGATGCAGGCTGACGAAGTTCAGAATGCAAATAGCGTTCTGAAATCTCTTTCGATAATCTTTTCTCAGCGTGAACGAAAAAACTGCTCCCGACTCATCAACAATCGGTTGAAAAATGACCACTCTTGAAGATGAACTGCTCAATGTTTCTGTCAAGCTCTTACAGTCGATCGACGCCGGTGACTGGGCGACCTATGCCCAGTTGTGTGATGAGCGGATCACCTGTTTTGAACCGGAAACAGAAGGGCACCTGGTCGCTGGTCTGCCGTTTCACAAGTTTTATTTTGACTTGCCCGGCGCCGCCACACCCCGTCAGTCAACCGTCAGTTCTCCTCACATCCGTGTTGTGGGGGATGTGGGAATTGTCTGCTATGCGCGGGTGGTGCAAAAGCTGGCTGCCGATGGAGTTCCCGTCACCGTTGTGGCTGATGAGACCCGCATCTGGCAGCGGGTTGACGGAGCGTGGAAGCACATTCATTTCCACCGCTCACCCCGCTGATTTTCGGGGAAGCACAGATTCATTCCCTCTGAGGGGGCCCAGGCGAGTGTGGCACCGCAACTTGGGGTTCGGGTTGATTTCTCACAATTCCGCTCCGCTGTCGCTCGCTTCATATTTTCCGAACTGAAGTTTGAGATGCGCGAGACGACTCGCGCCCTGACGGGCCTGGATTTCGGGTTTCCGATCGCGAAACGCCCTGCTTCTCCCCCATTCATGATGCTGGGAGAAGCAGACGCCCCTGGTGTCGTGTGGCGGGGTGCTGAATTATTCGAACCGGAATTTTCCGGGTTGGGCGAACTCTTCGATCTTCTTTCTGCCGCTGACCACTTCATTTTCTCGCAGCGGCGGCGGCAACAGATCAGGATCACCCGGTCGCCCCACGGCGATCATACATTCAATTTCATAGTCATCAGGAATATTTAATGTTTGCCGGGCGCGGCTGCGATCGAAACCGGCCATTCCATGGGCGATCAGATTCGGGATGGCGGCGGCCTGCAGCATCAAATTCTGGACAGCCATCCCGGTATCGACAGAATGAACCGGATTCGGCTTGCCGTTTCTCACAAATGTTTTCTTGGAAATCGCCAGAATCAACACTCCGGCGTTCACGCACCAGGTCTGATTCGCCTCCGTCAGCAGACCAAAAAAGGATGCCCAGTCCTCTGTGTCGCGATGCCCGTAAAGAAAACGCCACTCCTGTTCGTTATAGGTGGAAGGCGCCCATCGAGCCGCTTCAAACAATTGATTCAGAATGCTTTGCGGAACCGGCTCACCAGTCAGTGCTCTGGGAGACCAGCGTTTGAGAAACAAGTCCAGTATCTCATGGTCCGCCTGACGATGCTCGAGTGGATTGGGCAATTGTCCCATCGGTATTTCTCCCCATAAATAAGTCTGTCCGCAACCGGCTGACAGATTGAACCTTGAACAATATACTTTTAGAGCCGCGAACAAAACCTCCCGGGTCAGGGAACCGTTCTGTCCGCGAACAAGTTCGCTGTCTGTGTTGTCAGGGGTTCTTACCTTAACTTCAACAACAAACTTTCAATTGTCAAACAGTGGCCCTCCGGAATTTTCCATTGGCTGAATCACAGGTCTTTTCTGAATCCCACGCATCCCACGTGACAGCCCGCATTGTGAACGTGGCGGCGTACCTGTTTGTCTCGTTGAACAATCTGCCGCAGCGACAACGGGAACTACGAACGCTTTGCCGTGATCTGCAGTTGAAGGGAACGATTCTTCTCAGCCCGGAAGGGATCAATTTGTTTGTGGCGGGAGAACGAGTTCGTGTGGACAGTTTGCTGGACTCACTGCGCAGCGATCCTGCCCTGGCTCCGTTGGAAGTGAAGGAAAGTTTCAGCAACGATCAGCCGTTCGAAAGAATGCTGGTCAAAATCAAGCGGGAAATTATTGCCTTTGGTCAGGATGGAATCGAACCTGCCCGGCAGACATCTCGAAAGATCAGTGCTGTCGAGTTGAAAGACTGGATGAATTCGGGACGGGATCTGGTATTGCTGGATGTGCGGAACAACTTCGAAGTTCGTGTTGGAACTTTTCAGGCTGCGGTGCCGGTCGATGTCGACAACTTCCGTGACTTTCCCGATGCCATCCAACAATTACCGGAAGATCTTCGCAGACGGCCAGTGGTCATGTTCTGCACGGGAGGGATTCGTTGCGAAAAAGCAGGTCCCTATATGGAACAAGCCGGCTTTCAGGAGATTTATCAACTGGATGGCGGCATTCTGAAATACTTTGAAGAGGTGGGAGGAGAGCACTATCGGGGAGAATGCTTCGTCTTCGACAAACGAGTGGCCCTGGGGCCCGACTTGAAGCCCACCGCCACGCAACAGTGTTATGCCTGTCTGGAACCGCTCAGCGTGGAGGATCAGCAATCTCCACTGTATGACCCGCCGCGGACGTGCCCGCACTGTTACCAGACGCCGGAAGAAAAGCAGGCAAAACTGATCGCTCAAAGACAGGCCGCTCTTCGTCGGGTGACCACACCGCTGCCGGGAAGTGTGCCCTACGATAATCCTCGTCCGCTGAACGTGCGGCAGAAATTCGCAGGACTGACCCTGCTGGAATTCGTCCGGCAGAATCATCCGCATCTGGGCGATGAGTATTGGGCAGAGGTCTGCCGATCCGGTCGGATTCATCAAGGTGGCCAGCCGGTTCCTCCGGATCGAATCGTACGTCCGGGAGAACAATTCGCCCATTTCTCCATTGCGTCCATCGAACCGGACGTCAATCCAAAGATTGAAATTCTGCACGAAGATGATGCACTGGTGGTGGTGAACAAGCCTGCCCCATTGCCTTGTCATCCTTGCGGGCGATTCAACCGGAATTCACTGCAGTGGATTCTGAACGAAGTCTACGCTCCGCTGAAATTGCGGCCCCCGCATCGTCTGGATGCGAACACCACCGGTGTGGTGATCTTCTGCAAAACACGCGCGAACACGCAGCTCATACACGCCCAGTTTGAAACAAATACCGTAGAGAAAACATATCTGGTCCGCGTGCAAGGTTGTGTCCCCTGGAAGGAGCATCTCTGCGAAGCACCGGTCTCTGTGGAACCGGGAGCCTGTGGCGGACGCACCATTTGCGAAGCAGGATTGCCGTCGACCACTCGATTTGAACGGCTGCATGTTTTTGAAGATGAAACGACACTTCTCAAAGCCGTTCCTGTCACTGGACGGACCAACCAGATCCGGGTTCACCTGTGGCATCTGGGCTTTCCGGTGCAGGGAGATCCGCTTTATCTCACCGGACAAAACATGGGCCAAACGCAGACCATGACAGCGGGTGAGGTGATGTGTCTGCACGCGTCCCAACTGGTATTGCAGCATCCGCTCACTCGAGCAGAAGTCACTTATGCCGCACCCAATCCCGTCTGGGCTCAAATCCCCGGGCTTCGTCGCTGAGCAGTTTTCTACTCCATATTTTCCTGGTCCATGCTTTCCTGGCCTGCGGCTTCCTGGCTCGTGCTTTTCTGTCCCACATAGAGTGCCGCGATGCCGAATGTCAGCGGGGTGTAGGTGACATGATGCAGCCCGCACTCACCCATGATCTCCACGAGTGCCTGTCCGCAGGGAAATTCCGAAACTGAAGCAGGCAGATAATGGTAAGCCTCTTCCCGATTTTTGGCGAACAGTTGCCCAACACGCGGCAGAATATTTTTGAAATACCAGCGATACATCCCTGCCAGCCCGGGCAGCGTGGGCTGGGCGAATTCCAAAACGGCAATGCTTCCCCCCGGTTGACACACCCGGACCATCTCCCGCAGGCCGGCCTGTGTGTCGCTGACATTTCTCAGCCCGAAGGCCACGGACACAATCTGAAACTGATTGTCCGGAAAGGGAAGCTGCTGAGTGTCGGCTTCACTGAATTCAATTCTCGCTCCCGGATTTTCCGTTCCGGTGACTTTGGAAACTTTTTTCCTCGCGATCTCCAGCATCTCGGGAGTGAAGTCGGTCCCGAACACCGGGATGTTCCGTTTACCCGCATTCCAATAAGTCAGCGCCAGGTCACCTGTTCCCGTACAGACATCGAGAATGGGAGCTGTCCCGACCGGCGGAACCTTCTTCACGGTGTACGACCGCCAATAAATATCGATTCCGCCGGAGAGCAAATGATTCATCAGGTCGTAACGCTGGGAAATCTCACCGAACATTCGGCGTACGCGGTCTCCGGATTTATCGACTCCCCGCTGAGGAGCAATGGTGGATTCTGTCATAAAGGGGATGCTTTGCTCGACCAGTGTGGTCTCTCATGTGCCCGCGTCGAAAAGGTTTCACTTGATGAAAAACGGAATGCCGCGAGGCAAGTCCGCGACGAGATTTGCAAAAACGTTCTCGTGCTTCGTCGATTCTAAAATTTAGGGTCGGCCTTCACGCAAAGTCCGACAACGGAGGATGTTTTACGATCACGTACTCTCAATCCAAGCCCTGGCAAGGCCTGGACTATTTGAAGTCAGCACGATTCAGGGCAATGCCGGATGCTGATCGGCCTGAACAGAAACCGGAGTCTCCAGTCCATCCCAACTCGAATTTCCGAACTGGCCAGCCAGTCGATCGAGAATTTCCGGTGCCGGCAAACAACGACGAGCAGCATTCTCTCCTAAAGCTGCTGAAGTCGCATCCAATAATAATCGTTGCTGGTGACCCATCTCCAGCCTGGCAGCAAGTTGTCGCGAACTGGACCGACTCAGGCAGACTTCGCGCCAGACCGCCGTCTCATCACGCAGATCGACCTCGGCTCCGACCGCCACAATCAGTCCGGTTGGTGAAATGAACGGCAAGCTGCACAAGGCATGAAATAATTGCTGAACTTCCTGGCTGGTGGTGGCAGACGTGCGCACGAAAACCACATCGCGATGCCCCCCGCATGCGGGCAGATGCAGATCCAGAGCAGAAGGTTGTGTCAAACGTAAAATGCCAAGCAGGAGTTGTTCGGTTAATTGGCTGCAGACCAGTTCTTCTGAGACATCCAGCGCCTGAATGCGTGCTGGAAAAACGGGGTTGGCGCGATGCGTCAGCGCAGTCAATTTCAACTGCGGAAGATTCTGATGGTGCTGCAAAATTCCATTGGCGCCGGCGGCAGCCCCCGCACCAATGGGAAGAGTGGTGTCGAGATATCCTTCCAGGATCATTTCCGCTTCTGCTGGGACATTCAACTCAACAGATCGCGCGCGAACCAGGTTGTAGCCTTCATTTCTCAGCACACCTGTCAAAAACCAGGGATCGATCCAGCCCGGGATGGGGAGTGATGCCGCGTACGACAACAGTGGATCCCCTCCAAGCGAAATGGCGACGGGAAGCTGGCGTTGATCTTGGCAGCGCTCCTGCCAGTGTCGAAATGTGGGGCCGGACGGGTTCCAGTGCAGTTGCAATGTCTGTTCATCCAGAACCTCCAGGGGCATCTGTTCCAGTGCCGGGGCTCCGGTGGATGACTCCGTGATGACTTGACCGGCGGTGATCATCGGCCCGCTTTCCCCAGACCAGCTGCGGAGCACCGGAAGTTGTGTGAGATCGATTTCTTTCCCGAGTTTCACAACCTGTTGAGAAAGCCCGCGGCGGATGCTCCGCGGAGTGAATTTCCCTCGATCCGCCTGACCGGACCGGTTGAGTCCGAACTTCCAGTCTCGATGGGCAGGGATCAGGCTGAACACCCAGCGCAGGCGCTCGATCACCTCATCGAAGCCCTCTACTCCCAGCAATCTCAGGAACCGGGATCGGTTTCCCAGCAGATTCGTGACGACAGGACAGCATCCGCCAGTCGGTTGTTCAAACAGAATCACCGGGCTTTGTGCCTGAAACTCCCGACAGATTTGATGCGTCAGGGCCGCAATTTCCTGATCCGGGCTGAGTGGCAGCATGATCCGCTCGAGCTCGCCCGCATCGGCAGCCGCCTGGAGAAATTTCGTCAGATCATCAAACGGCATGATGTGTCAGTGCTTTGAAGTGAAGAGACAGATCATACGCAGCTGGAAAACTCATTCCCTTCTGTATTGACAGGGCACTAGTGCGACTGACACTCTTTCTGGTAGGCCTCATAAGAGAGCAATCGTTCGAGTTCGCTGCTGTTTTTGATACGGAGTTTAATCAGCCAGCCGGCGCCATAGGGGTCGTCGGACAAATTCGAAAGATCGTTGGAGAGGTCTGAATTGACTTCAAGGATCTCGCCGCTGAGAGGAGCATAAAGGTCGGAGACGGCTTTCACGCTTTCGATTTCACCCATTTCCTGACCGGCGGTGACCACTTTCCCCCGTGGGGGAAGTTCCAGATGTACCACGTCTGTGAGTTCTTTCACCGCGAAATCGCTGATGCCGATTGTGGCCACGTCTTCCTGTAGGGCCACCCATTCGTGTGTTTTGGCAAATTTCAAATTTTCTGGGCTCATGTCGTTTCTTCCAGAGGAATGAGGCTTCCCGGCAGTACCTTGATCGCAATTGGAGAATTTCTGGCGGGGACGAAATGGTTTGCGTTAACCGGCTCGTGCGGAAGCGGCTGCGGGAGTGGCACTGATGCTCAAATCACAGGAAATAATAGAATGATCTGGATCGCGATGGCAGCCATTGTTCAACTCGAACTGCTCGATTTTTTCGAGCCGCCGTTGGTGGCGTCCCCCTTCAAATTCCGTGCGCAGCCAGATTTCGACAATCCTTCCCAGAAGCCGGTCCCCCAGCATATCGGCAGACAGGCACATCACGTTGGCATTATTGTGTCGGCGTGAGTATTCAGCAGTCACGTCGTCATGGCAAGTCACGGCCCGGACACCACAGAATTTGTTTGCGGCAATGCACATTCCCATGCCGGTGCCGCAGACGAGGATGCCTCGATCCACAAGACCGGAGGAGACTGCTTCGGCAACTTTGCGGGCAAAATCGGGATAGTCCACGCTTTTGGTATCCAGCGGGCCGAAATCCAGGGCGGTATGTCCTAATTCTTCTATTTGAGCCAGTATCTGACCTTTGACACGCACTCCGCGGTGGTCGCTGGCAAGGGCGACTTTCATGCTCTGTGTTCCTTGTTCAAGCGTTGGCGTCAATTTCCGCCAATAAATGTTCCAGACAATCGATAATCACTTTCCGACACCGGATGTAATCTTCCACGCTGGCCCCAAAGGGATCGGGAACATCTTCGGCTCGAGGGGAAAGCAATCGCACCTGGTTGGCCAATTCCGGATAGGTCGATAACACAGCGTCACGATGATTTCGGGTCATCGTCAAAATCTGATCGCAGTGCAACAGCAACTCTTCCGTAACGGGTTGACTTTCATGAGAACTTAAATCAATTCCATCCTGACGCAGTAACGCCAGCGACTCCGGGCTGGCTGGTGCACCATGATAGGCGGCCAAGCCTGCGGAAATCACAACATAACCATGATCCATCAGTTCATCTTCGCGGCAACCTAGATGGCTGGCCAGCATTTTTCGAAAAATGGCTTCGGCCATCGGACTGCGACAAGTGTTCCCTGTGCAAACGAACAGATAAACTTCGCCCGCCAGGCGAGTGAGCATGCGCTGGCTGACGACGCCGGGGCGTTCTACTGTAAATTGTGTCTTTCCTGTACGAACAACCGTGGGAGGCATGGAAAATCGCGTTGCGGCGGCGTGAACTCTCAGGCTGGGGACAGGCAATCCCAGCGTTTCCAGATTTTCGGAAGCGGTACCCAGCAAGCTGAGTGCCGGTGCCGAAACGGAGCGTAGAACCTCCTGGGAAAAGGATTCCGCAGGACAATAAAAGGCGCGCCCGGCCTCCAGCACACCCCATGCTTGAGCCGCCTCTGGCCATTGGCTGATCAGTCCATTTGTTCCAGAGGAGGAAAGATCGACACGCAAAACCACCGGACCGGGCCAGCAGCGGGCAGACAGCTTCTGAAACAGACGCGGCGGATGGCTGACAAGATCCGAAACCACGGATGGATGCGCCAGCGATACAACCTGCCGAGATGTCTGCTCGCGTCCGACCTGGCTCAGAGCGGCAACTGCAGATTCACGGGTTGAGAGTCCCAACAGGTTCCATCCACATTCGTCCGGCAGGCAGACCAGTTTCCCAGCTTCCAGTTCCGCGACTGCCGCCTGAACTGCTTCATGGGCATTGGCGAGTTGATCGAGGAAAATTTCACGAGCCATGGGCGGTGCGCCGGATGTAGATGAAGATGTGGGTTAACGACAAATTCTATCGTGATGCCACAGTGCTGTGAATCACTGAACGGGCAGGGGGATAACGGGTACGGGAACAACAGGTACGGAAATTATAGTATGGATGAGAACCGAGAAGACAGAATGGCGGTCACATCTCCCATTCGCAAACATCCCCATTCGCAAGCATTACCATTCCTGTAGTGCAATCATTCTGTTCTACTGGGCTTTTGAACATTCACCGCAATCAGGCCAATCCAAAAACAGGCCAATCCAAGCCCCAGTCAACACTATTCTCTGGATCTGCATTTTTTTCAACGTCTCTCATCCTATCCCGTCGCCGGGAGGTCATCAACCGGCACTTGTGTTTCATTTCAACAATCTTTGATCGAGATGTGCCGCAATCCCGTCTGCGGAGACTGGGAGAACTTCACGACCTGGAGTTGGACAGAGATGAAGTTTATTCGCGACAGGCGTGTCGCAGGCAACTCATTTGTCGGAAAAATGTCGATAAAATGGTGTATGATTCGATGCGTTGTTGCCGTAAATCATTATTTTTCAAACAGATGATGAAATATTTCGAGATGTCGGAATTCCGGAATCTTACTAGAAAATCATTGACACTTTCCCTTGAAACCGGTAAATCTTATCTTGGTGTCGTCACACCTGAGGGTCAGGCTCGGAATAAAGCGTGTGGCGATGAGGTAGTTTTTCGAGGGGTCGAAGAGCTGCTGAAGAAGAAAAATTCGTGGTATCTTAGGTAGGTTGGCTAGAATAGATCTGGCGTTGTCAGCATTCGTGAGAGCCTCAAAATTCCTCTTGAGTCAGAATCTGTAATCTGTGCAGAATCTGGGGTCGAACATGAGGACGTTTGAAACGAAAAATCGCGGTAAGAGATGGAGTCCGTGACCGCTGAGGCTTCGCAAAATCTGGTGATTCCGGATTCAAACCAAACAGGCCACAGGCCTGACTGTGACCAGAATTTCCGCCTCCAGGTGGAAGAATTGGTTTCAGTAGCAATTCGCAGGCGAAGAACTGGTAAACTTGAGGGATTTCGGCTTTGCAGTTTGAGATTGCGAGGCTCGGGGTCCGATACCAGAAGTGTCGCAAACGTGGATTGCGGAATCAGAATGTGAAGGTCATCCATGGCAGAAAAGAATGCTCCCGGTGTCGTGATCACCGGTCTGGGTGTGATTTCGCCGGTCGGAATTGGCAAGGATGCGTTCTGGACGAATCTCTCAGCTGGTCGGTCTGGAATCGGCCCGTTGAAATCATTTGCCAGTCAAAATTTACCTTGTAAACTCGCAGCAGAGATCGTTGACTTCGATCCATTGCATTATGTTTATCAGAAAAAGTTTCTGAAGGTGATGTCCCGCGACATTCAGCTGGGGGTCTCGGCGGCCAGTATGGCGATGCGGGATGCCGGCCTGTCTCCCGGTGATGTGGATCCGGATCGACTGGGGGTCGAGTTCGGGG